>Ga0180220_1001840_pt1 | contig 14800 bp, 13 predicted proteins | sample eDN5th37CBELigBY_FD_151335 | JGI IMG/M metagenome (GOLD analysis project Ga0180220, IMG submission 151335) | Enriched backyard soil microbial communities from Emeryville, California, USA - eDNA 5th pass 37_C BE-Lig BY (version 2) (version 2) | ecosystem: Environmental > Terrestrial > Soil >... | reverse complement strand
ACCATCTGCCGCAAGCTTCCGTCTCCACTAAAACATGGGAAACTCCCACCTTTTCACTTCTTAAGTCGCCATTGCTTTAGCATCTTGCATTGATCTTATGCACTTTCGAAATTCAGGGTTAAGTATCCTGGTGCTTTCAAGAATGAATATTAAAACATTCTTCCGGGGGCGTCAATGAGTTACGTTACCAGAATAAAGGATGTCCCGCCCGGCGGATCCAGCGGGTAGATCTCTTTCCAACCTCCGCCGCTCCGTTCCCAAATCCGCTGGTTTCGGCTCCCTCTGAACGGAACGGACAAATCCCGCTGCCGAAGGTCGAAACGTCCGTCGACCAGCACGTCGCAGCAGGCAAGAAGTTCCCGTTTATGGCGGTCGCCGCTTGCAAGCAGCTCTTCGAGCGTATAGCCGGTATACGCCCAAATATGCTTCCCTTGGCGCCGCAGCTCCCGGGCGGCCAGGCTCATCCCCCGCGCCTGCAGGAACGGGTCGCCTCCCGACAGCGTGATGTCCGTCAGCGGATTGCCTGCGGCTTCGCGTACGAGCTCGGCAACGCTCCACCGTTGGCCGCTGCGCAAACGCCAGGATTCCGGGTTATGGCAGCCCGGGCAGCGGTGCGGACAGCCCGCGCAAAAAATGACGGTGCGAAGCCCCTCCCCGTCCACGACGCTGTCATGAATAACGTCCATGATCCATACGTATTCCGCCGGGTTTGGAAGAGCCGCCGAGGAGTCATTCGGATGTTTGCCCATCTCGCCTCACGCTCCTTATCTCCCGTGTTTCAGGCGGTCGGCTTCCTCCGCCCGCTTGGCCGAATTCCATTTGTCCATGTCGCCTACCAGATAGCCGGTAATCCGCCGAATCCTTTCGACCTGGGCGCCGTCGCATGCCGGGCAGCGATCGTCGATGATGCCGCTGAATCCGCATGTTTTGCAGCGGTCGACCGGGTGGTTGATCGAACCGTAGCCGATCCGGTTGTCCGCCATGCACCGCACGATCCGATCCAGCGCGGCCGCGTTGTGAATGACCGATCCGTCCACTTCGACGTACGTAATGTGACCCGCGTTGCAGAGCTCGTGATACGGCGCTTCCAAGCGGATTTTATCCGCCGCCTTGATCGGAAAATAAACGGGAATATGGAACGAATTCGTGTAATAATCCCGGTCGGTAACGCCGGGTATGGCGCCGAACGCGATCCGGTCCTTTTTCACGAATTTCCCCGACAAACCTTCCGCAGGAGTCGCGATCAGCGTAAAATTCAAGCCGCTTTCCTTCGTTTCGCGGTCCATCCGTTCACGCATGCGGCGGATGATCCGAAGCCCCTGCCGCTGAACCTCTTCGCTTTGTCCATGATGGCGGCCGAAAAGCGCCGTCAAAGCTTCGGCCAAGCCGATGAAACCGACGCTCAGCGTCCCCTGCTTCAGCACGTCGCCAAGCCGGTCGTGAGGCTGGAGGTGCTCCCCGCCCCTCCATACGCCTTGCGAATATAAAAAACGGAAATTCCCGGCCCGCCGGCCCGCCTGGTACCGGAAGCGCTCATGAAGCTGGCGTACCGCCACGTCCATCGCTTCGTCAAGCCGGCGGTCAAACTCTTCCGGACCTGCGGACAAAAGGGCAAGTTTGACCAGATTGACCGTCGTAAACGACAAATTGCCGCGGCCGATGGCGGTTTCCTCCCCGTTCACGTTTCCCATCACGCGCGTCCGGCAGCCCATGTAGCAGACTTCGCTTTCCTTCGTTCCCCGGTCGTAGGCTTTGTTGAACGGCGAATCGAGAAACGCGAAGTTCGGGAACAGCCGGCGGGCGGTCGTTTCCAGCGCGAGCCTGTACAAGTCGTAGTTCGGATCTCCCGGCTGAAAGTTCACTCCTGACTTCACCTTGAAGATCTGGATCGGAAAAATCGGCGTTTCTCCGTGCCCGAGACCCCGCTGGGTCGCCAGCAGCAGCTGCTTGATCAGCATTCTGCCGCATTCGGACGTGTCCGTCCCGTAATTGACCGATATGAAGGGAACCTGGCCGCCGCCCCGCGAATGCATCGAATTGGCATTGTGGATAAACGCCTCGCAGGCCTGGTACACATCCCGTTCGGTCATGCTCCAAGCTTCGCGCTCCCGGTCGAAATCGTCTTGGAGCGGCAGCTCCCGCAGCAAGCGGAGCTTTTTCTCGAAGGTTTTGCGCACGTACGGCGCAAGGTCGGCGTCAAACATCGGGAAAGCTTGTCCGCCGTGCTGCTGGTTCTGGTTGGCCTGCAAAATGATCGAAGCCAGCGCCATGGCGCTTTTGATGTCCTGCGGCTCGCGCATATGGCCATGGCCGGTATTGAACCCGCCCCGGAGCAGCTTGCCGAGCGGAATTTGGCAACAGGTCGTCGTTCCCGAGGCATAAAAATCAAGATCATGCGGGTAAATCAAATTTTGTTCGATCGCTTCCTTGGCCTCCGGCGACAATAAATGTTCGGCAGCGTACATTTTGGCGCTTTCGCTGGCAAATTTGCTCATCAGCCCCATGGGCGACTTTCCGTCCACGTTCGCGTTTTCCTGAAGCAAATCCGGGTTGCCGTCTTGCAGCATATCGTCAAAGGAACGCCAGAGACGATCGGCCGGATCCTTGATGAGATCATTCATTTCCACTTCCTCCTTAAGGCGCAAAATGGGATGGCTAATCCACCCGACACCATATATAGTATTTAATTCGAAAATCAAACACTATATCTATTGTCACACCCCGGAGAAAAGCTATTTCTGCTTTACCGGTCAAACGTCATCGCTGGCCAAAACAAGGGGCCCGGCATAAAGCCCAACCGATGGCATAACGATTCGAGCGGATGGCCGTGCGCGATGCGGGCGCGGAGCATCGGCTCCCCGCGATGCGCCAAAGCGGTCAAAGCCCGCCTCAGCATATTTGTCGCGACCCCTTTGCCTCTAAAACCCGGCCTTACGGCCAGCGCTTCGATCACCGGACAGCCCTCCGAGTACCCGATCAAACAAACGCCGATCAAAGCATGCGTTGCGCGGTCATACGCTGCGCCCGAGGCTTCCAGCACGGCTTCCGGGCTTTGGGCGGCAAATTCCCGAAGCCGAAGCAGCGTCTCCGGAAAAGACATGGCGCCTCTCTCTCCGCTCTCCCCGCCCTGGGCATGCTTAAACAAAAACAGCCCGGCTTCGCGCTCCAGCTTCAGCCTCGTTTCCCCGGAATCGCACGCGGTTTCCGCCCGGCGCCAAATCATCTCGGGATGCTCGCCTTCGAACACGGCCGTCGGACGCCGCATCCACCGGAATCTGCATGGGTCCGGCCGAAAGCCGGCCCGAATATAGTCGTCGGCGTCGACGTCCGGGACCTCCATTGCCTGAATCGGCAGCCCGTTGCCGCCTTGCCGCCGCAATGTTTGCGCGATCAGCCGAATCACCTCGGCCCCCCCTTCAAAAGGCGGAACCGTAAAAAAATACCGGAATGCCCAAGGCGACAGGGCCAGCCCGCCGACAACGGTCTGATCTTTGACGAGCCAAAAAGGCTCATCGCCCCCGGAGAGGAAATTTTCCTTCTCCCGGCATCGGAAAGCGATCGTCGCCTGATGATAATAAACGTGAACGTACCGCTCCCATTCCGGGGCATCCGCCCGGCATAAATGAAGCGACTCCGTCAGCTTGAGCGTAGACGCCTTTTTCAGCCATGTCTTGCGATCCATACCCAACGAACCTCCTTCTGCCTTCCGAAAGAAAGCTTCCCTACTAGATTACGTTCCGCATGACCGGTTTCATGCCATTTGGCCGCCGAACCCTCTAATTCTTTGCCGCCGGTTCGCCTGAAACGGCAAAAGGGCCGCACCCTTGTTTGTCTCGATTGGAGACCAAGGATGCAGCCCTCGCTATGTAACTGTTTTTTCGTTCCGGCCGTCCAGTTCGATCAGCCAGCAGTCGCGGTACGCCCCTTCATGCCGTTCATGCCGAGGCAGCAGCTTTTTCCGCACGAACCCGCATTTCTCGTAAACGCGAAGCGCGCGGGTATTCCAGGTTTGCGGGTCCATGACGATCCGGTCGGCCTTCATCTCGCCAAGCAAATATTTCGCCATGGCCCGGATCAGCATCGTACCGATTCCGCGGTTCCAGTAGTCCGGCTCGCCGATAAACTGGTCCATCCCGAAAATGTTCTCCTGCGATCCGGCATAACCGTAAAGTTCCCGTTCTTCCCCATCGATCTCGTAATACTGGATATAGCCGATCGGTCGGTTCCCGTACGACACGATGTTTCGGACGGTACCGCTATCCTCGGCGTAGAAGTGCTTTTGCACGCGATCCAGGTCATGGGGCTGATCCCGGCCTTCGTAAAATTCCAGCACGCGCGGGTCGCTGAGCCATGCCGCCAGCAGCGCGGCGTCTTCCTCCGCCAAGGGCCTGACCGAAAGCTCTCCTTCGCGGAACAGCATCATGCGAAACTCGCTAAATATGTATGGATTTGAGCCATGTGATGACGGTCATGTTCGTAAAAATCAAGCAAATATTCGTCCACCGACAGCTTATCTTCATGTCTATGGCCGAATTCGGATTCCGGAATGCCCTCGATGACCTCGACCAGCTGCCTGCGCGCTTCCACGGTTTGCCGGATCAAATCCTGCTTGCTCTGGGTCAGCCCGTAAGCCGCGGCGTCGCGGTTGAACTCGTTGAAATCGAGCGGCTTCAGCGTCATCGGCCGATGCTCCGCCATGGGCCGTAACGCGTTTTCCAGAAAGTACCGGTCCCACAGCATCATATGGCTGATGATGTCGCGCGGCGACCATTTGCCTTCCGCGATCGGCCCCGCCCACTGCTCTTCGCTCAAACGCTCCAGCGATTCGGCGAACCCGACCAGCCCGGCGAAAGCTTCCAGTTTCTCCTGCTTCGTATTCATCGAAATATCCTCCTTACAAAGAAATGGTTGATTCCTTTCCTGATCATACCATTGAATCCGGAACCAGGCAAGAACATTTGTTTGGTTTTTGGCGTGCCAAAGGCTAATGATGGAAGAGGTAGCCGAAAAATTCGGGAATAACGGAAAAACGGGCGCACCGTAGCGCAAGATCCGAATGGAACGCCTCCGCCGCCGCCCGCTTCTCCTGTCACGTGCTTCATCCCCCGCTCGAATTACAGCAGCAAATTTCTTTTTCTGAACCAAACGATCCCGGCCGCAAAACCGGCGAAGCCGACCGCCAGCAAAATGAGGATGACCGGCGTCCAATGAACCGTTCCATTGACGATATCCGCGGTGTCAAATAAAGAAAACAAGGAAACATGCTGCATCCAGGAAAGCTTGTCGCTGATTTTGCCCGCCAAATTCAAGCTGAAAAACCCGAATACGATGAACCCGGAGATGCTAAGCGCCCTTTTTTCGTCATTCGCAACCGCGGACACCAAAAAGCTGATGCCGCAAACCGCAAAAAACAGCAGGAACGCGCCCAGATTCAGCAGCAAAAACCTTCCGGAGTCGAGCTCGCCGACATCCCCGATAAACAAGGCATACCCGCCGTATCCGGCAAGCGTCGTAACGAGCGAAATGATGAATAATCCCGTCAGCAGGACCACGGCCTGCGTAAGAGCCACCTTGATCCGGGTCGTGGGCGCGGCCAGCAAGTAGGCCATCGAGCCTTGATCGACGAGACGGGCCATCAGTTGGGTGGAAGTCGTGATGCTGAAAATGGACAAGATCAGCACGAACAGCAGCCCGTAATATTCGCCGGAAATAAACGACTCGACGCTGCCGAACCCGTTTTCGAGGCTGAACGCCTTGCTTACTCCCTCCGGCATCGCCGCGATGAGCGCATTGAGGTTTTCCGTTTGCGTGGCCATGCTCGGGTAAACCCAAAACATGAGCAAAATATAAAAAGCCGAACCAAACGCGTAACTCGTCATCGTCCGCAGATGATTTTTGAGCATTTGCCCATACAGCGCCGCATTCATGTCAGTTGCCCCCCTTCCGGTCGTAATAATCCATAAAAATGTCCTCCAGGTTTTGCGAAGCCACGTCGATGCTGCGGATCCGGTATTTCGCCGTTTCCTGGACGAACCGGTTATAATCCCCCTGTACCGCGACGCGCACCCGGTTATCTTTGCAGGATTCGATTTTCAGGCCGCTGGCAAGGAACGCATCCCGGTCCCCGGCATCCTCGAAGGAGACCTCGAACAGCTTCCGCTGCTCGGCCTGGAGTTCATGGATGTTTTTTACGGCGATAAGCTTCCCGTCCTTGATAATGGCCGCCCGGTCGCAAGTCCGCTCGATTTCCGGAAAGCTGTGCGAGGACATCAAAAACGTCGTCCCTTTGGCCTTTTCCTCCAGAACAAGCTCGATGAACACCCTTTGCATCAGCGGATCCAGGCCTGAGGTCGGTTCGTCCAATACGATCACCTCGGGTTCATGCATAAAAGCGGCCACGATGCCTACCTTCTGCTTCATGCCCTTGGACATCTTCCGGATCGGCGTGCGGTCATCGAACTGCAGCCGCTCCACGAGCTCGGCCCTGCGCTTCGGATCCACCCCGCCCCGCAGCCTCGACATGAAATCCAGAAAGGTTTTCCCCGTCATGCCCTCCATAAAGGCAATTTCTCCGGGCAAATATCCGACCAGCCTTTGAAATTTTCCTTGATCTTTCCACGTATCAAAATCCCGTATCCGCACGGTTCCCTGTGCCGGTTTCATAAAACCCATGATGTGGCGGATCGTCGTCGATTTGCCCGCCCCGTTCGGACCAAGAAAGCCGAACACTTCCCCTTTTTCCACGGTGAAGGAAATATCGAATATCCCTTTCCCCCCTGGAAATACCTTCGTTACATGTGACACCGTAAGCATAGCCAGCGCCTCCCGCTCGGGAATGAAATTATGAAATATTATATCCAGAATATTTCACAACCAGATCATACGCCGGAATGATATCCCCGTCAATAGAGTTATGAAATATTTTTGTGTTATAATTTCATTATTATGCGGCGAAAGCCGGAAAATGGAGCTGATACAAACGTGAACGGCTTTGAACGAAGAGCACAGCAGATTAAAAACCGCATTAAAGAGACGACATTAAAGATGCTCGCCTCCTGCAGCCCCAAGCAAATCCGCATCGCGGACATCGCCGGGGAAGCCGGCGTTTCCCAGGTGACGATCTATAATTATTTCGGCAGCAAGGAAGCCCTGATCCGGGAAGTATTCCGGGATTACGCCCAAGGCGCCATAGATGAATTCGAATCCGTCGTCCGCGGGAACTCCACGTTGAAGGAAAAGATCGAATACATCATTTTGCAAAAGAAACAAAACTCCCACACCTTCCATCCTTCCGTCCTCGCGGAATTGATGCAGGAGGATCCGGAAATCCGGGAGATCGTCCGCCGGAAATACGAGGAGCAAGGTTTGCCGCTCATGGCGGAACTGGTCGGCAAAGCAAAGGCAAACGGGGAAATTTCGGACGGCATATCGGTCGAAACGGTCATTTTGTATTTGAACATGCTTAACGATTCAGCCGCGCGCATGCTCGAATCGATGCAATACGGCGAAGATCAGGACAAATTCATCGAGGAAATGGTGCATGTGTTTTTTTATGGTATATGTGGTCCCAAGCCCCAAAATTGATTAACAGAACGTAAATTGTATGTTAATTTAGTATTTTCATCGTGTAAAAAAACTTATATAGTATTGGTTAACAAGCATTCAGGAAAAAATTAACAGACGCCATGAAAGGAGCCGGAATGATAGACTTTTCCATGCGATCATCGAAACCAAAAACGCCCGTCGTCGGGATCTTCATTCTTTTGCTGCTGAAGCTTTTGCTTTTGCGCTATTTTTTCTTCCACGAGATCATGTGGAGCCGGATCGCGGCCGATGCCGCTTCGCTGCTGGTTCTTCTGTCCCTGCTGGAGCTCGTCGTCCCTTCGAAAGCGAAGGGGATCGTGTACTGGATCTTCAATGTGCTGTGCTCGCTGATCTTTTTTGCCTCGGCGGTGTACTTCCAGCATTTCAACACCGTTCCGACGTATACAGCCCTTTCCGAGCTGAAGCAGGTCGGCGGGATCAAGGACAGCGTGCAGTCGACCATCCAAACGGCGAACTACCTCTTTTTTGCCGATATCGTCGTCATGACGCTGGTATGGATCGCCGGCAGGCTGATGGGGCGAAAGCCGAGCATGTCCGCACCTTTGCGCAAAAGATGGCCGGCGGTCGTCGGCGTGGTCGCCCTTTGCGCGACGGCATGGTTTATCGCCAAAGACCGGGGCATCACGAACGAAGTGCTCCAAGCGGAGCATCTCGGTTTTTTTAATTACCAGGTAGCCGCAGGACTCAAAGCCAAGGAAGAAGCCGTCGCCGTCGCTTCCGGCAATATCAAGGATACGGTCAAGAAAATCGAATCGAAGGAAGCCATGTTCAAATATCAGGACCATCCGCAAGCGCAGCCGAAATTTTTCGGGGCAGCCAAAGGCAAAAACGTCATCGTCATTCAGATGGAGGCTTTCCAAAACTTCCCGGTCCATCTGTCTCTAAACGGCCAGGAGCTGACGCCGGTGCTGAACGGCCTTTCCAAGGACGGCTTCTATTTCTCGCGGGTATTCCAGCAGATCGGCCAAGGCAATACCTCCGATGCGGAATTCATGAGCAACACCTCGATTTATCCGACGGCGGCCGTGGCCATGTCGACGGGTTACGGCGACCGCGTGCTTCCAAGCATGCCGCGCCTGCTCGAAAAAAGAAATTACGAATCGGCCACGTTCCATGTGAACGACGTCAAATTCTGGGACCGGGACAAGCTGTACCCGGCCTTGAAGTTTACCCATTACTACGACAAGCCGTATTATAAAAACGACCATTTTAACGAATTTGGCGCTTCGGACGAGGAATTGTACAAATTCGGCATCCAAACGCTCTCCAAGCTTCATCGGGAGAAAAAACCTTTTTACGCGCAGTTCGTGACGGTGTCCAGCCATTTTCCGTTCAACGTGCCCGAGGACCGGATGAAAATCGGCATCCCGGATGCCTTGAAAGGGACGCAGCTCGGCAATTACTTGGCTGCCGTCAATTACACGGATTACGCGATCGGAACCTTGATCGACCAATTGAAGCAAAACGGCATGTGGGACGACACCGTCCTGGTCATCTACGGCGATCATTTCGGCCTGCAGCCGCAGGATAACGATCCGGCGATGATCAGCCAGGCGCTTGGCATCAAATACGATCCGCGCGTCACCCGGTTCAACATCCCGCTCCTGATCCGCGTGCCCGGCGTGCAGGGACAGGAAGTGAAGCAGGTCGGGGGGCAGGTGGACATCATGCCGACGCTAGCCAACCTCCTCGGCATCTCGCTGAAGGAAGAAAACTTTACCGCGTTCGGCCACGATTTGCTGAACATCGACCATAACATCGTCGGCAGCCGGTATTATTTGCCGACGGGTTCCTTCTTTAACGACGACATTTTGTACGTCCCGGGCAAAACGTTCGAGGACGGCAGCGCGACCGATTTGGATACGCTTGAACCCGTCGCCGATTTCGCCAAGTACAAACCAGATTACGACTATAACCTGTCGCAAATGAAATTGTCCGACGAATACGTCAAGCTGCTGCCGAAACGGGAATAACGGCGATGCATTCCTTACCTTTTTACGGCAGCGCAAAAAACACGGGCATCCGATTTGAAGGATGCCCGTGTTTTTTAATGGAAGCCGGGCTGCGCGAAGAACGCCCAACAGGCGTTTTTTACGCAGCCTTTCGTTTGTATGCAATCCTGGAGCCGCTTACTCCGCGACGATCAGCTCGATCCCTTTTTCCCGCAGTAGCTTGGCATCGGCGCTTTCGATCTGGCTGTCCGTAATGACCGCATCGATCTCTTCCCATCCGGCCACATGCGTAAAAGCCTGCACGCCGATTTTGCTGGCGTCGGCCAATAAATACACGCTGGCGGCCTGCTTGATCAGCTTATGCTTGACCATGGCCTGCAGTTCGTTCGATTCGCTGATGCCCCGCTCCGGGTGCACCCCTTTGCACGAAACGAACGCTTTTTCGACGTAATAGGCCTCCAGGCTGCGCTCAGCCATCGGACCGACATATGAAAGGGATCTTGCCGCCAAAATGCCGCCGGTCGAGATCACCTCGATTTTTTCCTTCGACGACAGCTCCAGCGCTACCTTGATCGAATTCGTCAGCACCGTCAGCGGAACATCCGGCAGGATCGATGCCATGTACCATGCCGTCGAGCTGGCGTCCAGCGCGATCCGGTCATGCGGTTCGATCCGGGCGACTGCCGCTTTGGCGATGCGCTTTTTCTCTTCCTGATGCATGACTTCCCGCTCGAAATACGGGGTTTCGGCCTGCGTCTCCTTGACGCTCACCGCCCCGCCGTGGCTGCGCCGAAGCTTGCCCTGCTGCTCCAGACGGTCCAAATCGCGGCGGATCGTTTCTTCCGTGACCCCGCACAGCTCGCTGAGCTCGGATACCCGGATGCTGCCTCTTTCGTTGACGAGGCTTACGATTTTATCGTATCTTTCCGCAACTAACATAGCTACCCTCTTTCATCGCCGGCCTTCCCGCCAGCCAGAATCACAACGTGGAATGTTCATGAAAACAAAACCTATTATACCAAATCTCAGGATGCAGGCGCATGTCCCGCTACAGGTCTATCCGACGATCAGCGCATAGGCCGCGCCCGGGCCGTGCACGCCGATCGTGAGGTCGTTTTCGATGTCCGACGACCGGCTTGGTCCGGAAATAAAATGGACTCCGGCAGGGAAACGTTCGGCCGGGATGCTTGCGACCCGGCTCATCGCCTCGCCGAGCCGGGTGTACATGCGTTCCGCCGGGATAACGGCAATAAGCACGTTCGGCAGCAGCGATACCGAGCGGCCTTTGTCCGCGGAGGACGCCACGACGATCGTGCCGGTATAAGCCGCCGCATGATCCGCGAGGACGATGCCCACGTCCGCCTGCTCGCAAATGTTCAGGGAGCCTTCGGGATCCCGGCCGTTCCAGGCATGATGCGAAAGCTCCGGCAGGACGCTCTCCAGCTGCAGGTTTGCCAGCTCCGGCAGGTTTTGCCGGATCGTCGACCGCGCCTGCCGCTCTTTGGCGATGCGGGCGATGACCTCAGGCACGCCCGACATGGACGCGATTCGCTCGGGATAACCGCCTGCAGCCCGCCAATTGTCCATAAAACGACCGATTTTCTCTTCGGTCCCCAGCTCATAGGAGGCCCAAAAATCCGGCGCCCCCCGGTACGGATGCACCGGAGCCGGACCGGCGGCCGGTCTTCCCAGCCTGTTTGCGATGTTGCCGATAAACCGCTTTTCCGCCTCCCGCGATTCGCGGTCTAATCGGGCAAGAAATTCCGGATCGGATTTGGCCATGTTTAATGCCCTCCCTTCGCCCGCGACTGAACGATCTTTTCCATGCGGGACTTCATTTCATCCGTCATCGGCTTGAACGACGTTTCGGCCTCCGCCGTCACTTTCGTCCACTGCTCCCGGAACGATTTTTTAGGCAGCGCCGGAATATGCCGGTATGCCGTCCAGCCGCCGAGCGGGCCGATCCTGGATTTGATGACTCCGCCGCGAACCAGCAGCTTTTGGCCCAGCTGCCCTGCTTTTACCGCCCTCTCGAACCAGGCATGGCTGCCCATCAGCATTTTGAAGCCTCTCATCGCCATTTTTTCGCCGGGCGCGGTCACCCCTCGTTCCACTTTCCGGTTGCGAAGGTACACGAGCATGTCGTGAAGCGGGATTTTGACGGGACAGGCTTCGTAACAGGCGCCGCACAGGCTGGACGCATTGGCGATGTCATGCCACTCCTCCGCATTTTTGTTGAGCGCCGGGGTCAGCACCGCACCGATCGGGCCGCTGTAGGTTCCCGGATAAGAATGGCCCCCGATATGCCGGTACACCGGGCAAGCGTTCAAGCAGGCGCCGCAGCGGATGCAGTTGAGCAGCTCCTGGAAATCCGGGTCCCCGAGCTGCAGCGACCTGCCGTTGTCGACGATGATGACATGCATTTCCTCCGGACCGTCCCCGTCCTCCGTCCGCTTGGGTCCCGTAATGCCGGACATGTACATGGTCATTTTCTGGCCGGTCGCCGATCTCGGCAGCAGCGTGGCCATCACCTCCAGATCGTCCCATGTCGGAATCAGACGTTCCATGCCCATCAGCGTGATCTGGATTTTAGGCACCGTGCTGACCATGCGGGCGTTGCCTTCGTTTTCGAAAATGACGACGGTCCCCGTTTCGGCGATGCCGAAATTGCAGCCCGTCAGCCCGATGTCCGCCTCAAGGAATTTGTCGCGCAGCTTGCGTCTCGCAAAACCTGCGAGCACCTGCGTCTCGGGCGGCAGCGTCTCCCCGGCTTCCTTCGACAGCAGCTCCGCGATTTGGCGGCGGTTTTTGTGAATGGCCGGAATAATGATATGGGACGGCGGTTCGTTGGCCAGCTGGATGATGTATTCGCCCAAATCGCTTTCGATCGACTCGATGCCGATCTGTTCGAAAGCCTCGTTGATGTGGACCTCCTCGGACACCATCGACTTGGATTTGACGACCGATTTCGCGCCCCGGTGTTTCGCGATGTCCATGGCGATCCGTGCCGCATCCTTCCCCTCCGGCGCAAAATGCACGTGGACGCCTTGGGCGCGGGCATTTTCGATGAACCGGCTCAAATAATAATCCAGATGGGCAACCGTGTGGGCCCGGATTTGCCGGCCGCGCTCCCGCCATTCCTCCCAGTTGCCGTGTTCGGCCGTCGCCGCTTTTTTGCCGTTTTTCAGCCTTTCCGTCGTAAATTTGACGGCATCGATTAGAAATTCGTCTTGGAGGGCGGTTCTCGCGCGCTCCTTGACGTTAGACCCCTGCGGTTTGCTCACGGTTCCTCACCCCTTCGTACAGCAGTTCGGCCAGATGCATCACGCGGACCGGCTTCCCCTGGAATTTCAGGTTGCCGCCGATGTTCAGCAGGCAGCCCATGTCCAGGCCGACGAGCACCTCGGCTTCCGTCTCCAGCACATGCTGGCTTTTTTCTTCGACCATCGCCCCGGAAATTTCGCTCATCTTGACGGCAAACGTCCCGCCAAAACCGCAGCAGTCTTCGGCATAAGGAAGCGGAACGTATTCCATGCCTTCGACATGGCTCATCAGCTCCATCGGCTCGTCCTTGATCCCCAGCAGACGCGTGCCGTGGCAGGAAGGATGGTAGGTAACCTTATGCGGAAAATACGCCCCGACATCCGTCACGCCCAGCACCTGGACGAGGAATTGGGTAAATTCGTACGTCTTTTCTTGAAGCCGGCGGCTTTTTTCAAGCAGTGCGGCGTCGTGTTCGAACAGCTTCGGATAATAATGATGGATCATGCCCGTGCACGAGCCCGAAGGCGCAATCACGAAATCGCTGTCGTCAAACGCTTCCAAAATCGTTTTGGCCGAAGCTTTTGCTTCGTCCCAATAACCGCTGTTGAAGGCCGGCTGGCCGCAGCAGGTCTGCACCTTCGGAAAATCCAGCCTGACGCCGTAGCGGGCAAGCAGCTGCGACATCGCTTCGCCGATCGGCGGAAACAGCGCATCGCTGATGCAGGTAATAAAAAGCGACACTTTCATCCTAGCATTCTCCTCCTTTGCGCTAAGCGCAACATTCGAGCCGGCCCATGGCCCGGATAGAAAATCAATCCCCACATGCCCGAGGCGAGGCGTGTACGGCGCTCTTTTCGGACATGGCGGGGATTGCGTTGTTCATGGGATCAAAAGATAATCGTGAGCCGGGCGCAAACCGGGAATCAGCGCGTGAACGCGGCAGGCACCCCGCCGTCGATCGTCAGCATGCAGCCCGTCGTTTTTTCGGCTTTCGACGATGCGAAGAAGGCGATGCCTTCCGCCACGTCCTTCGGATAAATGTTGACGAGCAGCGTCGTTCTCTTCCGGTAATGCTCTTCCAGCTGGTCCGGTTCGATGCCGTAAGCCGCGGCGCGCTCGTTGCGCCAGTTCGAATTCCAGATCGCGGAGCCCTGCAGGATCGCGTCCGGCAAAATCGTGTTGACGCGGATGCCATGCTCCCCGCCCTCGGCGGCGATGCAGCGTGCCAGATGCGCTTCAAGCGCTTTGACCGAGCTGTAGGCCGTCACGTTTTTGCCTGCGTAAACGGAGTTTTTCGAGCCGACGAAAATCATGCTGCCGCCGAGCCCCTGCTCTTTCATTTGCTTGAACGCCTCGCGTGCCACAAGGAAATACCCCGTGCCCAGCACGTTCATGTTCAGGTTCCATTCCTTGAGCGACGTTTCGTCGAACGGGCTCGAAGTCGCCAGCCCCGCATTGTTGACGATAATATCCACGCCGCCGTATGCCAGCGCCGTTTCGCCCAACGCCGCGATCACCATTTCTTCGCTGGTAACGTCCATTTTCACGGCTTTGGCCCGTCCTTCGCCATACTGCGCGTTGATCTCGGCCGCAACCTTCTCGGCTCCTTCAAGATTGAGGTCGGCCAAAACGACGTGAGCCCCTTCGGAAACGAGGCGCCGCGCCGTTTCGCTGCCGATGCCGCCGGCGCCGCCGGTGATGAAGGCGACTTTGCGGGAAAATTCCGCTTCGGCCGGAGCCAACGTCAGCTTATACAGCTCAAGCGGCCAATATTCCACGTTATAGGATTCGTTTTCGTTCAGCGACACGAATTCGCCCAGCGCCGTTGCGCCTTTCATGACGGCAATCGCGCGGTGGTACAGCGCGCCGCTGACGCCGGCCATCGCCACGCTTTTTCCCGTGTTCACCATGCCGATCCCCGGGATGAGGATCACGCGCGGAGCCGCTTCGAACATGACGTCGCCCTCGTGTTTGTTCCG
>Ga0180220_1001838_pt1 | contig 14808 bp, 14 predicted proteins | sample eDN5th37CBELigBY_FD_151335 | JGI IMG/M metagenome (GOLD analysis project Ga0180220, IMG submission 151335) | Enriched backyard soil microbial communities from Emeryville, California, USA - eDNA 5th pass 37_C BE-Lig BY (version 2) (version 2) | ecosystem: Environmental > Terrestrial > Soil >... | reverse complement strand
ATTCCGTCATCAAATAGGCGATACGCGCCGCTACGCTGGCCACCCTTATCGCCTTCCACCTTGCATCGTTGCAGACCGCCCGCGATAATCTCGCCAGGAATAAGGCCACCCGCCCGCAACGCATATTCAACTGCCTGGATGTCTTTAACCATTGCGCACCTCCGGCAATTGATGCGTATCTATGCCACTTTTTTGAACCGCAACCATCAAGCTTCGGAGATATTCAACGTCGCCGAGATCATACAGATCTTTCAAGGCTAGATTTAGCAAGTCGCCAGCATAGGGATCCACATTCTCGGGAAGCAATGCTATAGCCCCGGCAATCAACGCCGATATTTGTCGTGCTTGCTCATGAAAATGGCTGGCAATGAGTTCGGCGGCCCTGGACGGGATAATGCCTTGTGGGCTTTCTTTCTTGCTCATGGCTCAGGCCTCCGCATTGGCAGCTCGCCAAACCGATGGGTTCGACAACCAAGCTCGGATGTCGTCCACACTCCACGCGGAAGCACGCGCTGATAATTTGACGGGAGTAGGGAAGCGTCCTTGTCGAACCCATGCCCAAACCGTAGAGCGCCCTAAGCCGGTTACGGCACATACGACGGGCAGACGAACATAGCCAATGGCAGGAAGCTGGACGGGAGCGTCTGGGCCTTTGCAGCTTATGGAAGCATTCTTCATTTCGTTAAATCCTTGTACAGATGATTTAACGAATCTTCCCAAAGATTGGTTTGCAACTCGCCGTTGAATTGCAAACTTATTTATTCGGATTCTTTTTCAAGACCTCGTTGATCGTCCTGCGATTCCAGCCGGGCTCTCCATGATGAGCCGCCTCAAGCCTTAGGGCAATGCTATTCCTAGTAAGTGCGGGATTATTCGCCCATAAACTCTTTGCTGCTTGCCGAATCTGTTCATATCGGGCAGCCACACCTTCTTGTCGGTACTTCGACTTACTCCCGCTCTTTCCACCGTCAATCAACCGTTTTCGTGCTTCAACATCTTTTCGCCTCGACTCCGCTTGAGCCAGGCCCAACCATCGATTAGCACTCGCGACAGCTCGCTGAGCACGCTCACCGGGCACACGACGGGCAGTAATTCCGACAGGCTCCTCACGCAGAGTCCGTATGGCGTACCGAATTCGAAGCAAAGCATACGCAGCAATAAACTCCCAGCGCTCCGCTGCGACATCTTTGGATAAGGCCTCATAGTGCTCATCGACGAGTCTCCATATCTCCGTATGACGCAACTTCGAGTTATAGCCCGGGCTGGGTAATCCATCGTGCTCCCAATCTGCGGTTCCATATCTTTTGATTAGGAGCGCAATCGCTTCCTGCATCGCTTCAACATCAGCGACTGTTCGATGACAGAGCAGTTGACATCCATCCCAGATCAAATCCTGCACCCCCAGCACCCAGCCATGAGCGGGCACTCTCCCGACCCATAACTTCAGATCATTAAAATTCTTGACTCTTTGACTCATGGCGCTATGCCTCCCGCGCCAGCGGTACTACATTATCTGCGGCTAACGCCTCCAAATAATCAGCCCAACGCTGCATTACTGCTCGTCGTTCATCATCAAACCGTGTCCGGTCATATGCTGCCTGGATTTCGTCTTTTTTTGCATGCGCAAGTTGAGCTTCCAGCACATCGGGATCAATTTTCATCCTTTCCCGAGCCACTGTACGCAGCATAGTTCGGAAGCCATGCGGTGCATGTTTACCGCCAAACCCCATGCTTCGCAGTGCCGCCGATAGAGCATCGCGTTGCAGGTGGGGATTTCGCATTTTTCCCACGGGGGGGAACACATATTCTGTGCCGCCCGTGTATTGATGCATTTCGCGCAACATCTCCACCGCTTGCGTCGGCAAGCTCACAATGTGGTCGTGGCCGGTTTTCATGCGATTCTTCCGTTTTCCGGTTTCATGAAACGCCTCTTCCAGCCCAGGAATGCTCCATTCGGCCCGATCCAGATCGATTTCTGCCCATCTGGCGCTTGCCACGACTCCTGAACGCAGCGTTGTCCACGCCGCTAGCAAAAGCGCATTACGCACCACCCTCCCCTCGTAGGCGTAGATAGCACGCATTAACGGCCCAATATTCTGTTCACGGGTCACGGCAGGAATATGTCCACCCTTGTACTTCGGCAGCACACCCCGAAGCATCAGCGCCTGATCATCTTCGCGAATACCTGCATGGATACAGTGCGTCACCACGCCATTGACGTACTGCGTGGCCTTCTTTGCCAGGCTAGGAGCTTTCATGGCTATATCACATAACGACGGAATAACGTCCTTGCTGCGCAAGGTACGCATATCCAGTGCACCAATTTTTGGCTGTAAATACTGACGCACAACATATCTCGCCTTGCGGTACGTTTCATCCGCCCAGCTGGGTTTCATGGCATCAAGCCAGGATTCTGACTGCACATTGAAAGAATGTTTATAGGCGTCTTCCGCGCTAGCCTGCGCAGCCATTTGCTCCTCGGTGCGGGTTTCCTTCCGTTTTCGGGCTTCCAGCCTGACCCCTACAACAAGCTCTCCAGTACGCGCGGCCAGATGCGTTGCCGCTGTCCTTTCGCGCGCTTCTGCCAGGCCCATGACCGGATATTCACCGATGACCACCTTACGCGCCACGCCTTCAGACGTCCGATAGCGAACCAGCCAACTTTTTGATTTATTTGGAGTAACCCGAAGATAAAGCCCATTTCCGTCCGGCAATGTGTAGGTTTCAGCCTTGGCACGGGCATTTTTGATGGCCACTTCAGTTAATGGCCCTGCTAGCTTTGGCATGCGTCTTTTCCCTAAAAACAGGCCCTTTCGAGACCGATTTGTGTACCTTTTCCGTAAGGTACACAAAAAGGTACACAAAAGCCATAGCTTATGGGAGACTATCCAAGCCTTTCTGAAAACAAAAAACCCGCATCTTCATAGGAGAAATGCGGGTTTCATAGACTATCAGGGATAACCTGATTTTAAATTCTGGTGCCGACGGCGAGACTCGAACTCGCACAGCTTTCGCCACTACCCCCTCAAGATAGCGTGTCTACCAATTCCACCACGTCGGCTTACAAAGAGCGGTATTCTAGCACGAAACATCAGGGCTAAATTACCGCTCTCTTGGTGCGCGCCCCGCTCTCGCGGAGCGTCGATCATGGCTGTTTGGCGGGCTTTGTTGCGTCTTTGTCCGCCGGCGCTTGCGCTGCGCCCGAGGCGGACCCGGATGCGGCCGGAGCCGACGGCGCTTCAGCGGGTGCGGCGGATTGCGGCTGCGCCGGGGCGGGCGCGGCGGGCACTGCCGAGCCAGAAGGCGCAGCGAGTACCGACGAACCCGATGGCGCGACCGGCACGTCGGAGCCGGTGGACGGCGCCTGGCCGCCCTGGAAGCCCTGCATCACACCGCCTTCCACGATGGATCTATTGCCGGGGTGATGCGCTACATAAGCCAGGCCGGCTGTCGACGCAAAAAAGATGATGGCGGCCCATTTGGTGGTGCGCGACAGGAAATTGGCCGCTCCGCTGGCGCCGAACAGGCTGCCCGCCGAACCGCTGCCAAAAGACGAGCCCATGTCCGCGCCCTTGCCCTGCTGCAGCAGGACGAGCACGATAATGCCCAACGACGATATGACCTGGATCGCCAGAAGTACAGGTGATAACCATTGCATGAATAAAACTCCGAGGCCTATGCGGCCGCTATACGTAGAAATTCTTCCGCCGCCAGCGAAGCGCCGCCCACCAGGGCGCCATCGATGTCCGGCATGGCAAACAGGGAGGCGGCATTGGACGCCTTGACGCTGCCCCCATACAGGATGCGCACGTGCGTGGCGTCCAGCTGCTGCAGGCGCGCCCTGATGGCCGCATGCACTTCCTGTGCCTGCTCTGGCGTGGCCGTGCGGCCGGTGCCGATCGCCCACACGGGTTCGTAGGCCAGCACCATGCGGTGCACCGCGGACGCGCCCAGAGCCAACACCGGCCCCAATTGGCGCGCGATGATGTCGAGCATCTGGCCGGCTTCGCGCTCGGCCAGGGTTTCGCCTACGCAGACCACGGGGGTAAGCCCCGCACTGAGCGCGGCCATCGCCTTGTCCGCAACCAGGCGGTCGGTTTCGCCGTGCATGCTGCGGCGTTCGGAATGCCCGGCCAATACCCATTGACAGCCAAAATCCGCCAGCATGGCGGCGGACACTTCCCCCGTGTAGGCCCCTTGCTCGTGCGCGCTGACGTCTTGCGCGCCCCAGGCTATGCCGCTGCCCTGCAGGCTGGCGGCCGCCTGCCCGATATAGGGAAACGGCACGCAAACGGCCACTTCGCAATCCTGCACGCCCGCGGCGCCTGCGCGCAAGCCGTCCAGAAGGATGGCGTTCGCAGCCTGGTTGCCATGCATTTTCCAGTTGCCTATTACGAGGCGCTTACGGGTTCTAGCGATATCTATCACGGCCTGAATAAGAAAAAATTGGACAACCCGGCATTGTAGCGTGTTATGAGACGGTCAGCACGATCTTGCCGATTTGCTCGCCCGCGTCCATCATAGCGTGCGCGTCGCTGGCGCGCTCCAGGGGGAAGGTCGCGTGCACCACCGGCCGGATCTTTCCTTGTTCCAGCAGCGGCCAGACGTGCTGCTTCAGCGCCCGGGCGATCTCGGCCTTGAAGGCCACCGGACGCGGCCTCAGCGTCGAGCCGGTCACGGTAACGCGCCGCCGCAAGATCTGGCTGCAGTCTATCGTCGCCTTGGCCCCGCCCAGCAAGGCGATGATCACGATACGCCCGTCGTCCGCCACGCAGTTGATATTGCGATTGACGTATTCGCCCGCCACCATGTCCAGCACCACGTCGACTCCCCTGCCGTTCGTGGCCTTCTTGATTTCTTCGACGAAATCCTGGCTGCGGTAATTGATGCCCAATACAGCGCCCAGGCCCTCGACCGCCCGGGCGCGCTCGTCGCTGCCCGCCGTCGCGTACACCTTATGGCCCAGCGCGGTGGCAAGCTGCACCGCGGTCGTGCCTATGCCGCTGGCCCCGCCATGGACCAGCAAGGATTCCCCCGCCGACAGGCGGCCGCGGTCGAACACATTGCTCCAGACAGTGAAATAGGTTTCCGGCAGCCCGGCCGCCTCGATGTCCGAAAGCCCCTTGGGCACGGGCAGGCACTGTGCGGCCGGAATGGCGCAGTATTCCGCATACCCCCCGCCCGCCAGCAAAGCGCACACCTTGTCGCCCACCTTCAGGCCGGTATCGCCGACATCGCCGCCCACGATTTCGCCCGCCACTTCCAGCCCCGGCAGGTCGGACGCGCCCGGCGGCGCGGGGTAATGTCCTTTGCGCTGAAAGACATCGGGCCGGTTGATGCCCGCGGCGGAAACTTTGACCAGCACCTCGCCGGCCTTGGGCTCGGGCATGGGACGCTCGACGAGTTTCAGGACTTCCGGTCCGCCAGGCTGGGATATTTCCACCGCTTTCATAAGAACTCCTTCTTAAGAATCCAAAAGAGCCATTATCGCCTGTTGTGGAAGTTTTTGATTGGAAGGCAACGCGGCGGCAGCCGGCAGACAGCCCTTCCGCGAAGAACCGGCTTACCAAGGCGCTCCAGGCGCCCCAAGGTCCCAATACAGCCCAGCCATTATTTCCAGGCCCTGGCGGGCTATGGGCGCCAGCAGGTGCTCATTGGGACCATGCTGCCCGCAAGCAGGATAGGAATGGGGTATCCACAAAGTGGGCAACCCCAGAACATCGCTGAAAGCGGAATTGGGAATCGAACCCGCCAAATTGGGCATGACAGCAATGGGCTCGCCCGTTGTGGCGCTTAAGGAGTCGACACACCATTGCACCCAGGGGCTTGAAAGGTCGAGCCGAGTTGCAGCCGTGGCCATATCCACCTTTACATCGATACCCTGGAAGCCATGCCTGCGCAGGTGAGCACTGATGAATTCTTCGAGGCGTTCCCACTGCGTCCCGACCACGAAACGCAACTGGCAATGCACGATAGCCCGGGGCGGAATGGCATTGACCGGCCGCTCGATACTGCCGGAAGCGAAGGTCAATATTTCCATGGTATTCCAGGCGATTAGCCGCTCTGCCGGTGTCAATCCTGGTTCGCCCCAGCCCTCATCGAGTACGGGATCATTTTCGTCACCGCCGATCGGCAGGCTCGACACGGCCTTTCGGATATCCGGAGATATCTCCGGCGCACGCAGGCCTTCGACGCGCATGACGCCTCGCGCATCGATCATGGTGGACACGGCGTTGGCGAGGACTGTCGCGGGGTTGCGCAGCACGCCGCCCCAATTACCTGAATGGAAGGCTCGATCCCTGCAGCTCAGCGACAAGGTGAAATTCACCATGCCGCGGGATCCCAGGAAAAGCGTAGGCCGGTCGGCACGGATGCGCGGTCCGTCGCAGCCAATGAACAAATCCGCGCGCAGCAAATCGCGATGCTTTGCGCAAAACTCGAGCAAGCCCGGCGACCCGGCTTCTTCACCGCTTTCCAGCAACACAGTCACGTTGTAGCCCAAGCTGCCGCCGCGCGCATGGATGGCCGATCGAAGTCCACCCAGACTGATGCTGTGCTGTCCTTTGTTGTCGGCAGTGCCGCGGCCATACCAGCGCTCGCCTTCCACCACCACGCGCCAAGGCTCGAGACCGGCGCGCCACGACGAAGGCGTAGCGCTGACGACATCGCCATGTCCGTATAGCAACACCGTGGGCTGCGATGCGTCCTCGATCCGGCGGGCGACCAGAAATGGCCCGCCGCCATCGACGGGATTGCCCAGAATCCGGCAGTCAAACCCCATGCTCGTCAGATAGGGCGCCATCTCATCTTGCAAATAAGCGGTCAAAGCCGGCGGCAGCTTGCCTGCGTCGCTTTCGCTTTGATAGGCTACCCGGCGGCTCAGGTCCCGAAGCAGGCCGCCCTGGTCTAGATAGGCCGCCGCATGGGCAATGCACCTCTCGCGCGAGTGAGGATCGGCCGGCAATGAAGCCGCGGAAGAAGCTTGCATGGATATCGAATCAGAATATCAGTTGCGGGTAATGTTGTTTGTTTTCGCTATCGGTTCGAGCTTGGCGATATCGGTCTTGACCCTTGTCACGTAGTCGGCAGAGCTTTCGAACTTGGGCTCCAACCCGGCGTTGGCCAGCTTTTCCATAAGCGATTTCTCGCTCATGGCGCTCTTTAGTGCACTTTCCAGTGTCGCCTGCACTTCCGTGGGCAAACCCTTGGGAGCCACCAAAGCGAACCAGGACTGCATGGCGAAACCGGGAAATCCGCTTTCGGCCACCGTAGGCACGCCCGGCATGGCCGATGCGCGTTCCGGGCCCGTAACGGCAATCGCCTTGACCCGGCCCGACTTCAAGGCTGTGGCCGCGGCCGGTACCGCGTCAAAGCTGATGGGAATCTGACCACCCATCAAATTCGTCAATGCGGGAGAGGCTCCTTTGAAAGGGATATGGACCACATTTACTTTTGCCGCGGACCATAGCATCTCGGCGGCAAAGTGCACGGTGGAACCATTGCCATGCGAACCATACGAATACTGGGCGGGCGCCTTGCGAATGTCATCCAGCAGCGTCTTCAGGTCATTGGCGGGTTCCTTCTGATTGGCCAGCAGCACCAGGCTGGTCGTGCCCACGATGCCTATGGGCGTGAAGCTCTTGATCGGGTCATACGACAAATCGGGGTAGAGAATGGGATTGACAGCGAAAGTGGTGGCCGTACCCAGCATCAAGGTGTAACCGTCGGGTTCGGCCTTGGCGGTGTACTCCGCGCCGATGATGGTGGCTGCTCCAGCCTTGTAGTCCACCACCACTTGTTGCGAGAGCTTGTTGCTCAGCTCCTGCGCGATGAAGCGCGCCACGGAGTCGGTCGTGCCGCCGGCCGGGAACGGCACGACCAGCTTGATGGGCCGATCGGGGTAGGCCGCCTGAGCAGGCTGTGCGGCGAGGCCTGCGGCCGCCAAGGTGAACAGGCAAGACATGTAATTCAAGATGCGCTTCATTTTTTTTCCCTCCTTTATAGTGGGATCAGCGATACGACTGCGCGCCTAATGCGCGGCATTTTCGAGCGTGACAATGCGATTGAAATCATCCCCATCGGCGAGAGCGGCCGCACTCGCCTTCCAGATGGCGCCGACCTTGCTCGAGACCGGCAATCGCAGGCCCGACTGCTCTATCAAATTCACAGCCAGGTTGACATCCTTGCGCATCAACCCCATGGTGAATCCCGAATCGAAAGCCCCATTCATGATGCGGCTGGGATAGTTGTAGAGAGTTACGCCGCTGCGGCCCGAACCGGCATTGACCGCGTCGATCAGTTGCTCGACGGCGACCCCGGCGGACTCCGCCATTTTGAATGCTTCGCTCGCCGTCAATAAATGGGACGCTACAAGCAGGTTATTCACCAGCTTCGCGACCTGCCCCGCCGTGACTCGGCCGATATGAAAACGCTTGGTTCCCAGGGCCGCCAGCACAGGCTCGGCCCGCTGAATGTCATCCCGATCGCCGCCAATGAACATGGTCAACTGGCCGCTGGCGGCGCCGCGCGGGCCGCCGCTGACCGGAGCATCGATATATCGCACGCCGCGCCGGGCCAGGACGTCGACGATCTGCCGCGTAAGCTTTGGATCGCCGGTGGTCGTGTCAAGCACGAGCGTGCCCTCGGCAGCCAAGCTGGCCAGGCCTTGTTCTCCCTGGACCAGGGCCAGGACGTTGTTCGAGTTCGGCAAGGACAGCACAATCAGGGATGCGCCCGAGAGCAGCCGGGGCAGATCCTCGGCCACGTCGATGCCCTCCGCCCGCGCGGCTTCGCGGGCTTCGGGAGAAAGATCCATGCCGCGTACGGCAAAGCCGGCGCGCTTCAAAGTCGCCGCCATGCCCAAACCCATTTTTCCCAAGCCTATTACGCCAATCAATAGTGATTCATTCATTGTGTCGCCATTCATAAAATTAGAAACCGCCGAGCCTACTGGCCCGCTGCGTGGGGGACCCAGACGCTCTTGACCTGGGTATATTCATAAAGCGCCTCTTCGCCGCTTCCTCGTCCGTAGCCGCTGCTGTCGTAGCCGCCGAAGGGAGTCGCCACGTGCATATCGCGGTACATATTGATCCAGAAGATTCCCGCGCGGACTTGCGCCGCTACGCGATGCGCGCGGGCGATATCCCGCGTCCATACGGCGCCGGCCAGACCGAATTCTGAATCGTTGGCGATCGACACCGCTTCTTCTTCCGTGTCGAAAGGAATCACCACGACGACAGGGCCGAAGACTTCCTCGCGGGCGATGCGCATATGGTTGTGAACGCCCGTCAGTATGGTAGGAGCGATATAGTAGCCGGCCTGTTCCGGCGGCTGAACGTCGCCCAGCACCACGCGTGCACCTTCGCTCACCCCCATGGCTACCATGTCCCAGGTGCGCCGATACTGCGCGGCATTGTTGATGGGCCCGCAGTCCGCATCCTCGTCCAACGGAGCGCCAACCTTGTACCGGGATGACGCAGCGATCAGTCTCTCGACGAATGCGTCATGGATGCAGCGCTGAACCAGCAGCCGGGACCCAGCGGCGCAGTTCTGGCCAGTATTGCTGAATGCAGCCACCACGGCGGCGCGGGCGGCCTGCTCCAGATCCGCGTCCCCGAACACGATATTCGCCGATTTCCCTCCCAGCTCCAGCAGACAAGGAATCGGACGGGCGCCGGCCGCGCTATTGACACGTCTGCCGGTCTGCGTAGAGCCGACGAAAACCACTTTCTTGATAGCGGGATGCTCGATGGCGATAGGACCTATGGTCTGGCCCAACCCATTGGCCACGTTCAAGGTCCCTGGAGGCAAACCCGCTCGTTCAGCCAGCTTGGCGAATGCCAATGCAGACAACGGTGTCAACTCCGAGGGCTTCAGCAGCACGGCATTGCCCATGGCCAGCGCAGGCGCCGAGTTCCAGGCGGAAAGATACAAGGGGGAATTCCACGGCATGATCTGCAGCACCACACCCAGCGGCTCCCTAAGGGTGTAGTTCAACTGTCCAGTCGGCACCGGGATGGTCCTGCCGGTGAATTTATCCGTCCATCCGGCGTAATAGCGGAATATCTCCCCCACAGCCGCCATTTGCGCACGGCTAGCCTTGATCGCTTTGCCGCTGGACCATGACTCCAGCCGTGCAAGCGCTTCCGCATGTTCCGCTACCGATTGCGACAGCTTGGCGAGCGCAATGCCGCGCGCCTGCGCCGACATGGCCGCCCAGGCGCGTTGACCGTTGATTGAACTATCCAGCGCCTGCCGGACTTGCGCGGGGTTCATATCCGCATACAAAAGTAAAGGCGTCCCATCAGCGGGATTGATGAGTGCAATCTCCGCCCCCTGGCCCGCGATACTATTCCCGCCAATATAGGAACCCAAGGCCGCATCGGTGGCCACTTCGAGCATCGACCGCAGCCAGGCAAGCGGCTCTGAGTCAAAAACAGGATCTCGGGCATTCATTTGGCTTGCATTTCCGCGTCATATTCGGCAAAGAACATCCGCGCAATACGCGTTGCATCGCTGCCGGTGGGGACACCGCAATACAATGCCACCTGCAGGAATATCTCTGAGATTTCCTCGCGCGTCACTCCGTTGTTCAGCGCGCCGCGCAGGTGAACTTTTAATTCGGCGGGGCGATTCGCCGCCGAAAGCAGCGCCAGGTTCACAATGCTGCGGGCGCGTCGGTCCAAGCCGGGGCGATCCCATATATCGCCCCACAGGTTCTTGATCGCGAATTCGCGCATTGGCTCGCTGAATGCGTCCGTGCTGGCCTTCGAGTTGTTGACATAAACCTCGCCCAGCACTTCCCGGCGTATTTCTTCGCCACGCTTGAACAAATCCTTCATCGTTACCTTTCCTTCGACATGGTCATAGAGCTCAATGCCCCTCGTTGGAATCAGTCTAGACTTGCCGAGCAGATCACGTAAGATGAAAAAATCATTATCATGATCACTTAAAGATATCGGTAATTACACTATGACACTCGATCAGCTACGCGCCTTCGCCATCGTGGTGGAGCAGGGCAGCATCCGCGCCGCAAGCCGCGCGCTGGGCATCGCTCAAAGCGGTTTGACCCAGCAAATACGCCGGCTCGAGCAATCACTGAACACCACCCTGTTCGTACGGGGCAATAGCGGCGTCATACTGACACCCGATGGCAACACCTTGCTGACCAGGGCGCGTATCATCCTCGGCGAATGCGAGCGAGCCGAACAAGAGTTCAGCCACCATAAGCGGGAACTGAGCGGCAACATCGACCTCGGCGCCTCCGCCGAGGCGTGCGCGCGCCTGCTTCCCGTTCCGCTTTCGCAACTGCGGGCGCGGCATCCCAAGGTACGTATCCATATCACCAGCGGCCCTTCCTCGACGCTGCTGTCCGGCATACGCGAAGGCAAACTGGATTTCGCGGTCACGCTGGTGTCCCCGCGCAGCGACATGGCGGACTTGACTAGCGCACGCCTGACGGCATCGCAACCCTGCATCCTCTGCCGGCGAGGCCACCCGCTGGCGCACGCCACATCCCTGGCGGAACTCGTCGGCGCGGAGTGGATCAACACCAAGCCCTTGGGGCGGCCCCACACCCCGTCGAACCGGCTGGGCGATTGGTTCAGCCGGCATAAGCTGCCCGAGCCCACCCTGGCGATCACGGTGGATTCTCTATTGGATACGCTTAAACTCGTGGCGGAAAGCGATTACTTGTTCCTCGGGCCCGCCTTTGTCGTCCAGGACGGCGGTTTCGAGAAATCATTGACGGCCATTCCGGTACGGGAAAAAATTCCCTCCGCGGATATCTGTCTGGTGCAACGCAGAGCTGTGCCGCTTGCCCCGGCCGCACGCACTTTTGCATCCATGCTGATCTCATTCAACCGAGGCCGAAAGAATTGATGCCGCCTCGCATCTGTAGTTTACGGCCCCTGGTTTGCATCGAAGATAAAGGTGTCGGCCAGCCCCCGTCATCCTCCCAAGACTTCTTGTCTATTAAGCTATAATCCGTCGCTGTGGAAGGTTGGCAGAGCGGTTGAATGCACCGGTCTTGTTAACTCGAGCGCTGATTCGGAAACGAATCAGTAGTAAGGAGTCAAAGTCGGTGAAGCCCCTGTCATGTACGAGGTAATGCCGAGCGAAGCCTGTATTGCCAGGAACGTGTAGAGACTTGACGGCTCCCACCTAAAGCCGATGGCCATGGTGAAGGCAAAGTCCAGACTATCAAACAGGCGCCGAGCGCCTGGTAGTGAAAACTATAGTAGTAAGGAAAACCGGCAGTGTCGCAAGGCACTCCAGGGTTCGAATCCCTGACCTTCCGCCACACAACTACCCAGGCGCCGGCATAGGTCGGCACAGCCCCGCGCACCCATGGCGGAATTGGTAGACGCAAGAGACTTAAAATCTCTCGATCATTGATCGTGCCGGTTCGATCCCGGCTGGGTGCACCAGTGAAATCAAGCCACCACCACGCGTCGCAATCGGATTGCCACCAGTTCAGCCACCGGGCACACTGGATCGCCTTCGGTGAGCGCAGCGCATGAACATCGCTACGGTCTTGTGTTGTTAATGCCATACCGACTTTGACCGGGACCTCGGCTGACAATCATGAGCAGCCGCCCCGTCGAACGATATTATCCGCATCGCGAGCTATGGCAACGACATTCAGATTCAAACTGGGGTCCGCCTCATCCAGGTCTTCCAAACGGAACCATTGCGCTTGGAGGGCGTCATCCGCCGCGATGGGCTCCCCGGAGATCCACTTGCAGAGCACAGCGATCAGCACGAAGTGCCGGGTAAGCCGCCCTCTGTCATTATGATCGAGCACATCGAACGCCGTAAGGATTTTGCATGCTTGCGCGTTCACCGACGTCTCCTCCGCCAGTTCGCGCATAGCGGCGGCTTCGATGGTCTCGCCGGCCTCGATCTTCCCGCCCGGAAAGCCCCAACGACCCGCATACGGCGGGTTGGCCCTGCGCACCAGAAGAACATGGCCCTCCCGAGGAACGACAGCCACCGCTGCAGGGATGGGATGAACGGCAGACTCGTCATGCGCCGTCCGACGGACAATATTCGGCATGGATACCTCGTCGTCAAAGATAGATAGCAAGCGGGCCGGTCAACGTCGCAAGGTCGCCATCGCCCTATTGAATACCACCAGCCTGTTTTAAGCCCATTCGCCGCTCGTAGGCAAGCCACGCAAGAGGCAGCGCGGCCGGTACGGACGACCACCCCGTTACCGGCACATATCCGAAACGCTGCGGCCGAGCCACTTCAAGGTTTCGTCCAGGGATTCGGACCAGGGATGGCTGCAGTTCAGGCGAATGTAGTTATCGTAAGCTTGACGAGCGGAAAAAATAGGCCCCGGGGCAATGCCGATGTCGCGCGTTGCGGCAAGCTCGAACAATTTCAAAGAGTCGACCGCCGCCGGCATCTGCACCCATAGCACAAAGCCGCCGTGCGGCCTGGAGACCCGCGTCCCCGCGGGGAAATAGCTTGAAAGCGCATGGGACATCCGATTGACCCGCTCCTGAAACACTTGCCGCAGGCCGCGCAAATGCCTGTCATAGGCATGATGGGCGAGATAATAGGCGATCGCCGCCTGCGGCGGAACGGAAGTGCCAAGGGTAGTGGCGAACTTGCGGTTGGCGATGGCTTCGCGATAGCGGCCCGCCGCCACCCAGCCGATCTTGAAGCCGGGCGCCAGGCACTTGGTAAAGGAGCCGCAATGCAGCACCGTGCCCTCGGTGTCGAAAGCCTTGGCCGCCCGGTTTCGCTGCAAATCGAATTGCAGTTCGGCGTAGACGTCGTTCTCGACCAAAGGCACGCCATGCCGCAGCAATACTTTGACGAGCTCGCGCTTTTTGGCTTCGGACATCGAGAACCCCAAAGGGTTCTGGCAATTGGTCATCAATAGGCAGGCCGCCACTTTGTGGCGTGACAGGGTCTCGTCGAGCAGGCCCAGATCCAGGCCGCTTTCCGGATCGGTCGGCATTTCCAGAGCCCCCAGGCCCAGTTGCTTGAGCAACTGCAGTCCGGAAAAAAACATGGGCGAGTCGATGAGTACGAGATCGCCCGGCTGAGTCACGACCTGCAAGGACAGGCTGATCGCCTCCATCCCGCCGCAGGTGATGATGATCTCGTCCATGGGCACTGCATACCCCAGCTCCAGGTAGCGCTGCGTGATCGCACGGCGCAGCGTGGGCAGGCCCAGCTGCAGGTCCACCAAAGTCTTGGAATAGTGGCTCTGGCGGCTGCTGGCGCGCAATGCCTTATTCAGGCTCTGCATCGGGTACATGGACGGATTGGCGAAGGATGAACCAAGCGACGTGACCCGGGCGCCGACCAGATCCCCCAGTGTTTGCCGCATTCGATCGGGCGCGGGGGAACGAACCACATTCGGCCGCGTCAGGCCGGCGCTGGGCAGTTGAGCGGCCCCCGGCGCATGGGCGCGTACATAAAACCCCGATTGCGGCCGTGCTTCAATGAGGCGGTGGGCCTCCAGCGTCGAATAGGCCAGTACGACCGTGCCTTTGCTGACCTTGCGCTGTTCGGCGGCCTTGCGCACCGAGGGCAAAGGATCGCCCGGCCGCAGGGAGCCATCGGCGATCAGGCCCGCAATGTTCTCCACGATTTGCATGTAACGCGTCATCGGAGCCTCTCGTATCCCTTCGGCACGATCTTACTGTACCTGTCGATTAATTAGTTAACTGTCACTGTATCAATAACGTTTCCGCCCGTAAAGTCGACCATGTTCATACTCACAAGGAGATCCCATGGAAGACGCAACCCACCCCATTCCCCGCCGCAGCATGCTGTTCGTACCGGGCC
>Ga0180220_1001836_pt1 | contig 14812 bp, 8 predicted proteins | sample eDN5th37CBELigBY_FD_151335 | JGI IMG/M metagenome (GOLD analysis project Ga0180220, IMG submission 151335) | Enriched backyard soil microbial communities from Emeryville, California, USA - eDNA 5th pass 37_C BE-Lig BY (version 2) (version 2) | ecosystem: Environmental > Terrestrial > Soil >... | reverse complement strand
ATTTTCCGTGGGTCAGCCACGAAGACTATCTGGGCGGGCCGACCTTCGGCGGCTGCCTGCAATGGCTGTCGGACTGGGTGCCCGACGAGAGCGTGCGCCGGACGATTCTGTGCGACACGCCCGCACATCTGTACGGCTTCGCTGCGCCGCGCCCGGCCTGAAACGTGATCGCGCAGTCAGGTGCGCGGTTAGGACGGGAAAGGTCGTTAGGTTGTGGGTTAGGGCATCATTGCCTTGTCTCACACGTGGCATCCGCAGGGCGCGTGGGCATATTTAACTTTACATAATACACATTATGCGTACTGTTGGTACATTTGGATGTGTTGCGCGATGAGTGAAATTGAATGCTAAATGCCACAACAGTAACGTCTACCTATGGTAAGTCTTCCCGTTGCGTCTGCCGCTTTGGGGATTTCTCATGTTCATTCAGATCGGTACCAGAGCCGTGCCGCCGATACTCCGAGGTGTCGTGCTGGTCGACAGCAATCACATTCCAAGGTACTGGTCCGCAGTCTGGCTGCTGGTCGCTGGCTCCCAATGGGCGACATCCACGCAAACGGCGAGACTACGGTACATCGAGAACCTGTACGAACATGCGGATCGTACATTCAAGATAAATGCACTGGATAACGCGCTGTCTGAACTGGATGAGGCACGGCTCGCGGATATTCTCGAGTCGTGGTTCGTAAGCCTGCGCAACCAGCCTGTTGCTACGCGTAGCAACGAGGATCGTTGGCAGACCGGACTGGCATTCGTGACGTCGGTAGCCAACTGGTTATCGAAGTCGGCGGATACGAAGATGCGACAAATTGAGGCACGTCTTCACCGATTCTCAGCGCTTTACAGCCAGTTCCACATTCGGCGAAGCGGGCGCATCGAGACGGTTCGTTCCTTGCCTGCTAGCGTGGTCGAATGCCTATATCAAACGCTCGATCCGGAATCGGATGCTAATCCGTTTCAACGCTCACACACACGCTGGCGGGCCTTCATCGCGTTCGTGCTGATGCTCCATCAGGGCCTGCGTCGCGGCGAGTTATTGTTGCTACCAGTAGATGCCATAAAACGCAGCCATGACCGAAAGCTCGGCCGGACACGATACTGGCTGAACATCGAGCAAAACGGATATGAGGAAGCGGACAGCGACAGCCGATACTCAAAACCCAGTATCAAGACGCTCTATTCGATAAGGCAGGTGCCCGTTAGCGATGCAACGGCACGCCTGGTGCAGATCTATTGCGAAAATTATCGCGGACGGTCCTCCCATTCGTTCATGCTGACTGCCCACACTGGCGAGCCCCTCTCTACGGAGTCATTGACGAAGATCTTTGCAACGATTTCTAAAAGCTTGCCCACCGATGTGCTGCAGGAACTGCATGATTGCACGGGCAAGCAGTCAATTACCTGCCACGACCTCCGCCACACCTGCGCCGTGCTGCGCCTTCACCAACTGCTGGATTGTGGTGATGCGATGCCCGAAGCTTTGCAGAAACTGCGTACGTTCTTCGGATGGTCAAAAGAATCGAATATGCCATCACGCTATGCCAGAGCTGTCTTTGAAAGCCGGCTCGCAAGTGTGTGGAACGATGAATTCGATGATCGTGTTGCCATGCTGCGGATGCTTTCTCGGAAGCGCTAACCATGCAAATCGAAATCCCGTTCCCGCTTGAGCAGACCGAGCCGTCGTCGCTGCTGGAAAAGATGGTGGCAGAACTGCCAGAGTTGCCGCCCAGCATCCGTTACTACGATGACTTCGAGGATAAGCCACGCTCTATCTCTAAAGTCCGTCAGGCCGATGTGTTTGAGCTTCACATTAACGGCCGGACGTTCCGGCTCGATTTTGGCCGATATCCTGTTGCCTATGGCGCTCTGCAGAAGCACCTGCTTGTTTTCTTATTAGGAGAAGACCTGCACATCTCGACCTGCTTCAATGTGCTGAGCGCAGCGATGCACCTTGATGCCAATGACGTCGAACGCGTTGTGGTTGCTGGCCCAACCGGCATAGCGACAGTATGGATGGCACTACGCGCCCGTCAATTGGTTGTTCACACTTATCGTTTCGTCAAGGCAGTCCTACGTATTTTATGCAGGCATCGTCTGTATGGGTGGTCCGAGTTGTATCTAACATATGTTAGCACTGCCCTCCCCGGCCCTGCGGTGGACGCGTATGCTCGCGTGCGGTCGGGTGATGTGTTCCTAACCGCTGATGAAGAAGCGGCGATTGTTAGCTACCTCGATGACACTTCAAGCTTCGTGAAAGAAAATGGCTGGTCAAGTCTTGCGTACGAGGATCTGTGTGATGCTTCGATGGTGCTCTGTTCTTATCAGTTTGCCATGCGGCCAATTCAGATTGCGATGCTGACGAGGCGGGATATACGGATCTGGAAGACGGGGCCCGATGCTGATCTTGCAGTTCATATCACGTTTCTTATGGCCAAGCAACGTGGAGATCTTCGGAAAAGACCGATGGTTCGTCGCGTAAAGCAGGAATGGGCAGTGTTGTTCATCAGCTTGATGGCACACGTAGACGAGCGACGTTCTGGAGCCGGTGACCGCATTTTCGGTGTGATCTCAAACCATGAAGCTGGGACGCGTATTGCTCGACGTGTGGAATGCTTGATCGGAGAGGATGCTTGTGCGATGGACCTGCGACATACAGCCGCTCAACGACTCGTTGACGCCGGGGCGAGCCACGAAGAATTGGCCGATTTCATGGGGCATTCAGACGTACGGACAGGCCTGGTGTACTTCGCAACGTCAGCCTCGCACGCGGAGCGAGTTAACCGGGCACTTGGCGTATCGGACATCTACCGGCGCGTAGCGAAGATCGCACACGACCGATTCATATCTCCGGAAGAACTCGCTTTGCTGAAGGGGGAACAGCAGATCGCTGGAGTGCCTCACGGCATTCCGATCGCAGGGATCGGCGGTTGTACATCTGGACAGCCCGCGTGCCCTTATAACCCAGTAATGTCGTGCTATGGCTGTGCGAAGTTCATGCCCTCGCATGACAAAGCGATACACGAAAATGTGCTGGCCTCGATGCGCGATGTGGTTGTGTTTTTCGAGACGAGCTCTCGGGGGGATACGCACTCGCCAACTTATCTACAACTTCAGCGCACGATTTCCGGAATACAAGCCGTCCTAGATGAGTTGGAGGACGAGAATCGATGAACCCGCACTTCTCCGCCTTTATTGAGTTGGGTAAGGCCCTGTCCGGGAAAAAAGACTTGGGGTGGGACATACCTCTCAATAGCTTTGGTGCCGCCCAAGATGGCGTGGGGTGGAACCTTACCGCCGTCGTTGGCGATACCCATCCCCCCACGCGCTATCTGCGAGACCTTGGTACAGACATCAAAGCACTGAGAATTGTTAACGCCGAGCGCGTCAACCAAGGCTTGCCACCGTGGTCCAGCGGTTCGTTATCGGATGCATGGCAGGATTTAATCAAAGCAGCTGTCGCCGAACAATTGCTGTTCAGGCGAAACACAACCGGACATGTGATTCAGAACATCGTGCGTCCACTGCGTGTAGTTGCAACATGCGTAAACAAGGAACCGTGGGAGCTGACTGTTGATGACCTGAATGGCGCCGTGCGCATCGGCAAGACTATCCAAGCCAGCGGGAAGCTTGGCGACTTGGTGATCGGCATCGTCAAAGTAGTATTCGACACACACCATATCTGCGATGCGGGTCCGCTGTTCCCCACCCTCTCCAGTCCCCGACTAGCTGGAAAAAGAGCACATAGGGCCAAACATACTTGGTCGCCGGAAAAACTCCGTGATGATCTCAACGCTCGCAAGCATGGCGAGCGCTTGCCAGAGCGTCGGGCATTTTGGGAGCTGACTCGCATCGTGATGACCGAGCAGCCTAAAACATTCATGGATGCTTTGCGATTCGCAGCTATTCGAACGCTGATCATCACCGGAATGCGAGCAGGGGAAGTCGCATTGCTGCCTGCTGATTGGAAGCGAGAACGCACCTACGTCGATTGGAAGGGCCGCCCTGCCGGCGAATCGGGGGGACTCTCTACATCTCTGATGATTCGCCACTTTGCTGAAAAGCAGCAAGAGGACGAGTCTGATAGCCGTGTGCTGCGTGAAGCAACTCAGCCCGTGCCTGAAATGTTCCGCGTACTGTTGGCCGAAACACTAGACCATGTATCTCGAATCACTGAACCGTTGCGTGAAATCTTGAAACTGCAATGCAATACAGGTCGGTTACTACCTTGGTATTCAGCCGACAGCGTCGTGCCTTTCATCGACATTTACACACATCTGACGGGAAATCCTTTCTGGCTAAAAATTGACCAGGCGCCATTTATTTCCAGCTACCGCGACGGTTTCGATCCAGCTGTTTTTTCTGAGCTAAATGAATACCAACATAAGCAGCGCTGCTGTGGTGCTCTTTATCTCAACCAAGCCGCCTACGTATTCGGGAATCGCCTGAAAACAGCGATACTTACGGGAGAAACCGGGCTACTATTCCGCAATAGTGATGGTTCACCGATCAGGCACTACGACCGAATGCAATGGCACTCAACGTATCTGAACATTGGCGAGTTAGAAGAACATATCCGACGTACAACGCCGACAAAAGCATCCGACCTCACTCCCCTACCCCTGTCCATCGGCTCCATTCAACCGTGGGAATTTTTGTTTATACATCCCAAGCGTTCGCTGGCTGAAGAGCGTAATGATGGTATGTGCGACGTCACGCGCTACATTGCGATAAATCGTCCTAGCCGTATGCTCATCGGGGAAGGTCTTGGAGATTCAGAGCAGCCTTCGCTTTTCGAGAAGTATGGACAAAATGATGAGGATCGCACGTTGAAGATCGAGTCACATATGCTGCGTCATCTACAAAACACGGAGTTGTTCCGGTTGGGCGTGGCCGACACCATTATTTCGAAGCGTTTTAACCGACGCAGCATCGCCCAGAGTTATGAGTACGATCACCGCAGTTTGGCCGAAGAACTCGCACAAATCGAAATTTCACAAGACATCGAGATCATGCTTGGCGAGAAAGCTAGCACCGTAGTCAGGCTCATCAAGGGCGGTAAGGCCAGTGGCCCGATTGTTAACGCATTCCTGAGCATTCAGGCCAACCAAGGTGACGCCGCCGCATATGAGTATTTGCGAGCCGAAGCGGATGGATTCCACGCTACTCCATACGGACATTGCCTAAACTCATTCACTGTCGATCCCTGCCCCAAACATCTTGAATGCTTCGCGGACTGTCGCCACCTCTCGGCAACAGATCTTCCGGAGCATCGGATCAATCTCGTTCAGCTAGAAGGAAAGTTCAAACAGGCGTTGGAGACGATTCGGTCCCACCCATCAACGAGTATTGGATGGAAAAATCAACTTGCCCATGCAGAAAAGCGATTGGCCGGCATACAGAAGCTGCTCACGACGGCACCCGGCGAACATCCATTCCCCGAAGGTATTGACCTCTCATTGCCTTCACAACGTGGAGTACTTGATGATTGAGTATACTGAAATGTCATTGGACTGCGACGAGAAACTACTCGAGATCCTTGAGGCGCTTCTAGCTGACGACCGGAACATCACGGCACGTGCCGTTGCAAGGCTACATCCATCCCTCAAGGCTGCGTCTTCATTTACCCGCAGTGCCTCCCGGCGTCGGTTGCTCGCAGAATATCAGCAACGCCAGTCAGAGTACCGACGCTGGCGAAGCCGTGCGGCAAAGCACTCCAGTGCTGACACTGCAAGGGCGCTGGCCAGCAAGGATATCCAGATTGCCGAACTCGAAGCCACCGTGCAATTACTCACTGCGTCACACCTTGCCATGCTACGTGCGGTAGGTGAACTTGGCGGCTTCAGCAAATGGGCCAAATTCTACGAGCAATACCGCGAAGCACAGGATAAACTTGTTGCCCTTGGTGCCGTGCCTGCTGCTACAGTGAATACGATCGAGGTCAACAGTCAAGCGAGGTCCTCACCGAAAAAAACCGCTGTAACTTAACCTATTGGGATTGGTAAAGTATTTCATTCCTTATCATGAATAAACGGCGACTACGACGATACCCATGTCAACACTTCTTCATGACATAGCATGAGCAAGGTTGAGTTGGCATTCCTTTGAAAGCCACCTCTGTCGATAAAAAAATGCGATTCGTGCAGGATCATCCTCGGCACGATCGTATGTCCTACGTAGGTCAGCGCAAGGCCTTGGCGGTACGCGCGTTTGCTCATTGAGAGTTTTCCTGCTGGCGTCACGCGACGGCTTACTCGTTTACTCCGAAACGTCGCAATTAGCCGGCGACCCCACAATAGCGGTTCCTTCATATGGGCCAAAACGTCATCGTCGATCAGGCCGTCAATCAAGATGCGCCGGTCAGAGTTGTCAAGAGCCTCTCCTGCCAACAGCGCCTGGAATCGAGCATCCCAACGGCTTGCCATCAATTCGGCATGTGCCACATGGAATCTCTGTTCTCCCTCCCCCACTGTAATGACATAAGGCAAAGCGTGAACCTTGGACGCCAACTCATGACGCAACTCCTGATGGTCGGACACATTTAGGTCCAGTGCCCAGCGACCGCCATTTCTCAGAAGCAATTCCGACGCACTGCCATGCCCCCACGGTAGTGGGATGTTCTCCAAATAGTCCAGCAGCATATCCTCATGGTTGCCGCGGACCGCGTAGAACCATCGCTCGTTGAGCAGCCGCAGGCAGCCCATGGAATCTGGCCCCCTATCGATCAAGTCTCCAACGGAGAATAGCCGATCCCGGCCGGTATCGAACCCTACGCGCGCCAGCGCTTCGTGCAACAGATCCAGACAACCATGCAGGTCGCCAACGATGTAGTCTTTTCCTGCCGTGTTTGCAGGGAGCTGTTGGTGCAGCATGGCCATGTCGGCTTCCTTGTATGTAGGGCTTTCATGAATCATCCTTCCCGTCGAGATGAATTCCGGCAAGACTCACACAAGGTGTGAATCCACCCGGAGCTGCTCTGGACTGCGTCAGGACTGCCGCAACGCTGGCAAATGTGTTCGCTTGCTTCTTCCGCAAGCATGACGGCGTCGTCGATAATCGTGGCGCGCATGGCGTCTAAGCCCCGTGTTGAGTAGTAAAAGCGTAGGCCTCCGAATTTCTCCTTGACGCACTCCACCGTCAATGAGGCGCCTGGAACCTCTTCCAGAATTCCATTGAGCCGGGTACATAACGCGTCAAGCAGCATCGACCATCCCGCCCAATAAGAGCCGAGTTGATACACCTCGCCGTTCGAGTAGAAAAGGCAGGAATAAGTCTTACCACAAGCTTTAGGGTGAACGATGTCCTCGGACATGAAAGTCTCCGATCCGGTAAAGCAACTGCGGAAAAGCAATAGGCTCGGCTTGGCCACCGCAGAAACACTAAGCCCCGCTCAGTGGCGGGGCTTAGCGTGTGCAACAGAGATAAACTCCGGTCTCACGTTTCCCCATACGCAGCAGTGCGAATCGTCATCATGGCGACCGTGTCAATTCCGGATATGGTGTGGGGCCAGCGGTTCATTATCTGTTACGAAGGGATGGAGGCAATACTGAGATAAGGCTCAACGTCACTCTCGTAGCCTACCAAACAGTAATTGAGAATTCAAGAGTCTTCTCCAATCTGGGACGCTTCAATCGTCATGTTTGTACGGCGTCAAGCGCTCCACCAATTTCTCCAACCCCTCAAGCAGCTCCGTACCGCTGTCCTCACGTGCAGGGGTAGCACTACCCGGGCGGGCGCGCATTCGTGCCGAAACCAGCGCCCCAGCAGATGCGATGTGCTCCGGGGAAGATGATAAAAAACCGATCGGCACGGCCGTCGCATTATGGGCCAGATTGAAATGGAACATGGCACACACCAGGATACCCGGCACGATCAACAGCTCCAGGCTTCCATCCATCAACACCACATCAGTTGCCAACAGACGACTAAATTGATCCTGATAAACGGCTAAGCGCTCTCGGGGCGGACGGCGTGCCGTCGGCACAACGACATGTAACCCCATCGAAGTGCGCTCGCCGCCTTGGAGGGCCAGCACTCGGTCGATCTTCTGTGCTAAATCACGCGCACCGCGCGTGCGCGCCCACAGCGGCGAATGCGGCGCCCACCACAGCGCTCCCCACTGTCGGGAATCCATTGTCTCGACAACTTGTTGGGCGTCGGTTTCAGTTTCTTCGTCAGAGAGAGGTTCAGACTCATGCCTAGTGTTCGACTGTGCCATCGCAATCTGGATGCGCTCCAACAGTACGGCTGCATTGCGCGGTAGATATAGCGCACCTAGCATCGGCGTAATGCGGTCGTCGTCAGGATGCACGAGCCGAGTCAAATGCACCTCCTCGACATAGCGACGCAGATCGAATGCATCTCCAGTGACGTAGCGCTGCAGCGACGTATCACCGAATGTCTGAATGAAATCCCTCAGCCGTTCGTTGTTGCCCCGCTCCTGGCTAGCCAACGCGTCAGTGATCGCCTCGGAAATTTCTAGTCGGCTACCGAAACTCTTGTCGTCAATGTCACGGCGGATAGTCGTCTGCCCGCCCAGATCGAGGTGGAACTTGCATGACAGAGGTATGCTGAAGCGCTCGCCAGCGTCAATGGCGCTGATCTTGTAGATCTCGGCCTTTTCCTTAGTGCAAATCTGGCGGAAATTCTGCTGGAAGGACTGCTCCGCATACTGCCGGGTACGTGACTGCTTGTCTAAGTTTCGCGTAGCCAGTTCGATCTGGGAGCGTACCCGCTTCAAGCGACTCGGTCGCTCTGCCGGGCTAAAGCTGATCAAATCGAATACGACTTCGGCGCTCCAGTCCTGTATCTTGAAAAAGCGAGGCAGATTGTCCGAGCTGTCCTGGAAGCGTGCCAACGCGTAGGTTGTAAGTTCCAGGTGGTCGTCATTCCACTGCAGCAGCCGCTCGTCCAACAGGGACTTGAGAACGGCATCGGTTTCTTTTTTCGAGAAGCCAAAGAAATCCTGAATCTGTGTGGGGCTGAGCGTGCCGCAGACGTATGCGATGCGCAAAGCAAACTCCGTGACCACGGGTAGTGCTTCTTCGGCGCTAATGGCGCATGAGATCGCGAAGCTCTGTGCGGGAATGGCGAATGTAATCTCGTCAACTGCGAGATGCTCGCGCAACTGCTGTTCTTCGAGCGTGATCATATCGTCGCCCCTCCCATTGCAGAAGCCTGAACTATCGCAAACGCCTTATCGTCTCGGTGCGACTCAATGTGTGCAAGCACTCGGCCCATCGGTGACCGCTGGTGACGTTCGCGCCACATACGAGCGGCCCCGACAATCACTAGGCGCTCCATGGCACGCGAAATTGCCACATTCACCCGCTCGTTGCTACTCAAGAACCCCTGCTCAAAACGGCCGTTATTACGTGTGGTGGACACGATAATGATCCGGTTCTCCTTACCCTGGTAGCTATCGACAGTGTCGATCTTGATTAGCCGCCGGTAGCCCGTAGCCCAATCCTGCTCGCTGAGGAGCCTCTGAAGCAGACGCTCCTGCGCCGCGTACATGCAAATAACCCCTATTGGCTTCTCGTCCTCGGCGCAGTTGTCCATCAGTGACTGGATGAAGGATCCCCCAAGGCAGATCGAGCGCAACAAATCCAGGATCTCATGTGCTTCATAGAGGTTGTCGAATCCCGGGGTTTTGGGTCGGTCGTAGGATTCACGTCCGGCATCAGACGTATCTACCCAAGTCACGACTGCACGAATACGCTCGGGGAGTTGGTCAAACCAGGACGGTGGGTCACCACGGCCAGGTTCCAACGGCGTTGGGTAGAAGCAGGCAGACACCAAGTTACCGATTGGAGGTGCCATACGGTACTGCGTCTGCAGGGTAGCGCCAACTTGGCGGCCATAATCGGATTCGAAAGCACGTTCGAAGTCGCTACGCGTCAGTACCGAGCGGTCCGCCCACTGCAGATCCGCAGCGATCCGCCGCACCAGCGGCTCGGTGTAGAGCGGTGGTAACTGGCGGTGATCTCCGACCAGCAACACGCGACGTCCTGACTGGATTGCGACGGCCAGTTCACCAGGCGTAGCTCGAGCTGCCTCGTCGACGATCACCCAGTCATAGCGGTTCTTTGATACGCCGAACTGGGAGCGTCCCAGGCCTACGCAGGTACCGCACACTAGGGAACGGGTTTTGGCGAGAAACTCTTCGAAATTACCGCGCAACGTCCCTAACCGGTCCACCCATTCCTGTGCCATCGCCATGACTTGATCAAGTCTGGCCACCGCATCCGCTGAGGTAACACCATAGTTCTCCATAGCGGCGCGGCGCAGTTGTGCAATCGTCTTCGCAGGATCAGTTACATCCTGCACGCCGAATTTTTCCCTCGCCAATGTACGCAGACGATCGGTGCGTTGCTCGACACGCGCCCCCACAGACGCCTGATCCTCCCCTGCCACATTGGCTTCCGCGCGTTTGCGCGCAAGCCGCTCAATGTCCCTTAATAGACGTCCGAGGTAGAAATCGATATCGAACCATGCCTCTACAAAGGCACTGGGTAGACCAAGGTTACGACTAAGCGCCGCGACTCGCTGACGCATCTCGGACCGGAACAAATCGCGGTAGGCCTGTAGAATCGAAGCCGAGTGATACGGCCGCAATTGTTCGGACACCATCCCCTCCGCCCCAAATCGCACCACGTCCAGCGGCAAATCCGTTCGCTGGCACAGTTCAATAACCTTCTCGGCAGCATTATTGACCGCCTCGTGGGACTGGCTCGCCAACAAAATGCTTTGCGCTCCATGAGACATTGCGTAGTGGATAAAAGATGCGATGAAAGACGTTTTACCCGTCCCAGGTGGACCCTGCAGCAAGCTTAGCGGCCCCTGCGACCACAACTTGGCAAAAGCGTCACGCTGCTGCCGGTTAAGCGAGAACACCAACTCCCCAGCCTCGTTAAAACGGTTGTACGCATCCAACTCTGCATCGGTAGGCGCGAACTGCAGGACTTGAGGTGAAGGACATAGCGCCGGATCAAAATATTCGATCAGATTTGGCAAAACCGATTCCCGTCCCAAGATCCGGCTGACGGCAAAATGCCGACGACGAAACGAAGACAGATCCTGTTGGCTGCGCAGTTTGATACAGTCCCCTTCCCCCGTCAGCATTCGGATACGCGGGTTGTCGATCACCAGGACTGCCTGGGTGGTCTCCCGCATGTCGACGTCACCTATCTTCACCAATTCGCCATTGATGTCCTGTAGAGCCTCGACTTTTGCATCCGATTCATAGTCGAGTGCCTCGCCGTCCTTACGATACGGAATGCGCAATTTGTCGCGGCGCCCCATCTCGCGTACCACCGGTGCAGCAATCTCCACTTCGGGCAGCGTAGCTTCCTCGGCATCTAGAATGGCTCTCCAGAGCGCCTCGGTCCGAGGCGCAGAGCGCGGCGCACCCGCCAACTCTTCTTCGAAGGCGTCCGGCTCTTCCTCGGCCGTATCAAGGCCAAGAATCTGAGCCCGAATGGCGTCAATCGCTTGGCGAATTTCAGGAACCTCATTCAGTACCGCCAATAGATCACTAGCATCGTCGGCCGGCGCAGGTTCAAACTGGATTTCCGCCTTCAGCGTTGCGATTGCCTTGGTAGCCATGCGCACGAATTGACTGTGCTGCATGTCGTGCACACGCAGCGACGCAGAGTCGAGCGTCGTGGGCTTAAGCAGAATCAGCAAGCGCCGACGCACTCCAGACAGCGATACTTCCACCTGAGGCTGTTGCCGGTCATTACGCACTCGCTCAATCGCCACCCCAACGTGGAATAGACCGTTGTCTCCCGCCAGTACCGTGCCCGAAGTAAGTTGGCGCATCTTTACAGCCAATTGTGGTCCGGTATCGGGCAATGGCGGATGCAGCAATCGTGCAAGCACGTCATGGATGCGATCGAGCGCATAGACGCGCAGTTCCCGATTCAAGCAGCGCTGAATCTCCTCACGCAAGGGGCTCACATCAATCCCCTCCCAGCTCGAAACGCCATCCAGCAGTTCTGCGCACATCTTCGCCACGGCATAACAGTCGCGCTGTTCGAGCGACACCGATTCATGGTCTGCCGGTGCATACGCTGGGTTGTGAGGGCCAGCGGTACCTCCTTGGACCATATCGATGGCATCGATAAAGCGCACCTCACCTCGTTCTACCAGCACATTTTCAGGATGCAAGTCACCGTGCTGCAGATCCAGCCCATGTAGATGCAGCGTGGCCTTCACCAATTGTTGGCATAAGGCGAGAATCTCGGCCGTAGTGTTCCCGACCGCACCGGCTTCCAGCAGACCCTGCCCCTCCACCCACTGCTGAACCAGAAAGGTACCCGCGTCAGAAATCCCAAAATCCACCACCGGTGCTAGTGATGAGCAAGGCTGGGCCTGTACCATGCGCGCTTTGTCGAGAAACATTTTCAGTGCATGGGTTTCTTCGGGACGTTTCGGATCGGGTTGGCGTCCATACCAGATCTTGACCGATACCGAGCGGCCACCCATAGTCGAACGGTAGAGGTGACTATGGCCTTGCTTGATGTTCTCCTCGATCGGATAAACCACCATTGGCATAACGTCGCTGCGGTAGGGCTCAAAGTCACGCAGATCCATCTCGGCCCGAGAGGGTCGGCCTACAGGCAGCTCGTTCAACGCGTCCAGCATGACCCGGGCGTTCGGGAAACGCGCCGAGGGAATCCAGTCCAAGGCCTTGGCGACCCAGGTAGCCAGGCCGTGATCGCATTCGGCCCCCTCCGGCAGCTCCCATTGAAACAGGCCTTCCTGTTGACCCGGCATACGGAGAAACAGCACATGATGCGCGGCAGCGCCGAGCAAGTAGACATCGCCCTGGAATGCGTCGCTAGGCTCACCTTCACCCAGTTCGGAGTTCTCGGGTAGCACCGCCCTACCGGCACGTAGACTGTCTCGCAGCGACCCAACCGTACCAGCCTCTGGAAAATATGCGGCCAGAAATCCCGAGATGGACACCTTCGACGGTCGTTCGAGCCAGATGCAGTGATCACTGACATCTCGATGGGCCACGCCAGCATCGTGCAGTTCCGCGAAGTGCGACAATAGAACCTTAACTAGGGCTAGACGATCTGCGAACGATAGATCCTGCCCGTGACGGTGCACGAACTCGTTGAGCCGCAGTTGGCGCGAGGGCAAGCGGTAGAGCTCGCAGAAATCTGCATCAATGTCATCCCGAGTGGGATGGGACAGCGGCTGAAGCACCACACCATCCAATTGTTCACACTGTTCGTGAATGAAACCTAGCACCTTATGCTCGCGCAGCGCGATGTGCGCCCGCTCGTCAAGGGTGTCCGCAATTCCGGTGAGTGTGGAGAAATCCCAGCGCCGCAGCAAAGCTTCGTGCCGCTGGTCGTCCTTCTTGACCGACTTGTACTCCTTGTACAGGCCCTGCGGATGTGAAAAAGTTGCCTCTCCAACGATCTGGAAATTACCAAATGAGAAGCCAGCCGGTTTAAAATCTCGGCCGCGGAAGAACTGCGTGAAAGTCTGCAAGTACTGGTCGGGTTTGCCAGCGCGTGGGGTGCCAAATTCCTTCCGATAGCCGCCCTGCTTGGCAATCTTCAAAAATTGATCCAGTGTTAAGACGAAGGCTTTTTCGTCATCCGGAATCGCGGAAAAGTCCGCGGTTCCACACATCACTACACGGTAATCGATGTACACAGACTTGGCCGGCTCAGCGAGGCGATTTCGGATCTTGGACGAAAGGATCTTCCACTTGTCTGCAAGTACCTTGACGGGCGAACGCCCCATGTCGTCGCCGTCGCGCAGCCAGTGGTCCTGCATGGGCTCAATCTTGCCGCGCCACTTTTTTAGCTCGACTAGAAGCAGTCGATCATGAGTCAGCAGCACCAGGTCGATCTCACGATCTCGATACGTAGTATCCATCATCATGAAACCGGCATAGCCCTGCCACGTCAAGCTGAAGTCGGATGCATTAAACGCCTGGCGCATCCGTTCCAGCGCCTCCTTTTCCGAGGCATGAATGCCGTCACTGCTGATAATGTCGATCTTCATTCTGTCTACCAGGCCGGGGGAGGTCCACTATGCGGATACATGTTGGTGCTTGGCCAGACGAGCATCGATCAACTCAAGCTAGTTGTTCATTAGGAATATTGATTCGATGAATTAGCAACTCCCTCGCTCCTATTTGGCCACACCACCGTTCCGCAGGATTCACTAACTTAATGTGAATTCTACTTACTTTTTAGCGAAGATGAGTGCTTCTTGTCGCCTAGTGGTGCTGACCACATACGCCGGGATGAGAGTTGATAGAGAGCAGCTACAGCATAGCCGCGCAGCTGTGCTTGGCTTCAAGCGTAAGTGGCTATACACGCTCGGAGGTTGACCACGCGGGTCGTCGGCGCAACAGCCACCAGGGGGGGTTAAGTTTGCAACCACCCGTGTTGCGTTAGACGCTGTCTCATACGCAACATAAGCCGCGCATTCGAAAACGCAACGAAAAATCCAGAGGTTTCGCAAACTATCAGAGAGCAATGCAACGCAACGCGGCCCCTAAACTACCAAGAATGCGTAAATTGTAGCCAGCAAGAGCTGCCCCTGCCCGAGTCCCTGTGCCACGAGCCCGCGGCGGCGCTTTCCCGTCCCTGTCCGTATGGACATGCCTATTCGATGGACGCGTGTCAGCCAGCCGTGTTGGCGCCTGGCGTCGTTGCCGGCGCCAGGCGCTGCGCCATCGGATAGGCGTCGATGTATTCGCGGAAGGCTTTCAGAAACGAGGCTTCGGCCGCGGTCTGCGGGGCGTCGCGGTGCCACAGCAGGTGCAGGTCCACGGTGCACA
>Ga0180220_1001835_pt1 | contig 14815 bp, 17 predicted proteins | sample eDN5th37CBELigBY_FD_151335 | JGI IMG/M metagenome (GOLD analysis project Ga0180220, IMG submission 151335) | Enriched backyard soil microbial communities from Emeryville, California, USA - eDNA 5th pass 37_C BE-Lig BY (version 2) (version 2) | ecosystem: Environmental > Terrestrial > Soil >... | reverse complement strand
CCAGAACGCTTCCGGCTCATAGACCCGGACGTTGAGGATGTGATCGCGGGTGCACAGCGAGGCGACGGCCTGGCAGAGGCCGGACGTGTCGAAGAGGCAGATGCCGGCCTCGCGCAGCGACAGCACCTCGGCTTGCAGCACGACGCTGAAAACGAGCGCCCACCAGATCAGCGCGATGAAAAGCACGGTTCCCCCGATCCCAAGTAGAACGGTCGGGACATACCGGATCATCCTGTACGGTAGCTGTGCCATGACACGGTGCTAAAGCTCGGCCCCGAGACCCAGCAGCTCCAACGCCCGATGGCGCAGCTCTGCGAGCTTCGGGTCGGCTCGATGACGCGGATAGGGGAGATCCACTTCGATGATCTCCACGATAGACGCGGGGCGCGGGCTCATCACGACGACGCGCTCGGCCATCAGCAGAGCCTCCTCGACGTCGTGCGTCACCATCAGGCTGGTGAAGCCTGCATTGCGCCACAACGAGACGATCTCACTCTGCATCGTCATGCGCGTGAGCTGGTCGAGCTTGCCCAGCGGCTCGTCGAGGATCAGCAGGCGCGGATCATTCACCAGAGCGCGCGCCAACGCTGCGCGCTGCGCCATGCCGCCGGAGAGCTGATGAGGATAGGCCGATGCGAACTCCTCAAGACCAACCAGGCGAAGGGCTGCACCGATCCGATGACGTCGTGTTTTGAGGAGGCCTTGCGCCTCCAGTCCCAGCGCGACATTCCGCTCCACGGTTCGCCAGGGATAGAGCGTGGGATCCTGGAAAACGACGACGCGTGACGGATCGGGTCCGGTGATTGGCACGCCGTCCGCGTGGATCTTTCCGACCAGCGGCTGTTCGAGCCCCGCGATGAGTCGCAAGAGCGTCGACTTCCCGCACCCTGACGGTCCCAGGATCGCGACGAAGCTTCCGGCCTCGACCTCCAGGTCGACATCCTTGAGGACGGGCAGCGTGCCGCCCTCGAGATCGAACGCATGCGAAACAGCTGAGATCGAGAGCGCCATGCCGGGCTCGGCGGACGGCTCGATGCGAGTTGCCTGCGCTACCATCTGAGCAGCCCTTTCTGCCAGGCGAGGAAGTGGTCCCGCACCTTGAACAGAAGCGCGACGAGGCTTGCGCAGACCAAGGCCAGCACGAACAGCGCGGCGTACATGTTGGCATAGGCGCCCCAGCCCTGGGCCCACTGCAGGTACCAGCCCAGGCCGGCCTTCACGCCCATCATCTCGGCGACCACCAGCACGGCGAACGAAGCCGCAAGGCCCATGAAAAGCCCCACGAACACGTGCGGCATCGCTGCAGGGATCGCGACCTTCAGCACGAGGAAGGACCGGCTGGCCCCCAGCGTACGCGCGATGTCGTAGTATGCGCTGCTGACGGACGATATGCCGGACCAGGTCAGGATCGTGACCGGAATGCCTGCGGCGAGAGCGATCAGGAAGACGCTCGCGCTGGAGCTGGTCGGAAACACGAAAAAGGCGAACGGAAGCCAGGCCGTCGCGGGCAAGGGCCCGATGACGCGCAGAATGGGATGCCCCCAGTAGGATATGCGGGGCGACCAGCCGAGGGCCACTCCGGCAACGAAGCCGACGCTCGCACCGATGACTACACCCTTCGCCAGCAGTAGCGCCGAATAGACAATGCATTCGAGCAGCTTGTCGCCTTCGTCGAGGTAGACCTCGAGGATGGCTTGAGGCGGCATGAAGAACGGCGCCGGCAGCCAGCCGAGCTTCGCTGTCACGATCTCCCACACGCTGGCGAGAACCGCCAGTACGGTGAACCACGGCTCCCAGTGGCGCAGGCGGGCCCCGAACGCTCCGAGATGCCCGTTCAATACGGCTGCGACAGCGAGGACGACCGCAATGGCAACCGCGATGCCTGCAAGCTCATTCGTCCGTGGCCAATCCTGAACCTGCGGCCAGTAGGCCGTAACGGCGGCGAAAGCCGCCCAGGCAGTGGGCGGGACCATCGCCCCCCAGCGGATGCTCGGTCGGCCGGTCCTTGTCCGGGCGAGGGCCTGGAACGGCAGCTCGCCCGAAGCGGATTCGTTGATCGCGACTGTCATCTCAGCCTCAGCTGAACACGTCGCCGTAGATGCGCTCGGCGAATTGGACAGGATCTGTGGAGCGCTTCAGCACCTGCACCGACTTCAGCTCCTCCGCGTAAAGCGCAAGCTCACGCTTCAAGGCCTCGCCCAGCGGGTGATGGTGATGCGTATGGCTCTTGAGCATGGCTATCAGATCTTCGACGCTGCTCTTCGGCTTGTAGGTGTCGAAGTAGACCTGCGCGGTGGTGGCAGGATCGTTGGCCGCCAGGGTCGAAGCCTCCAGCAATGCGGTCACCAGCGCCTTCACGGCCGCCTTGTCCTCCCGGAACAGGCTGCCGCGCACGGCAATCACGCAGCACGTCCGGTTGGAAAACTCGCCGCTGAGATTGTTCGCGAGCTCGACGAGGTCGCCGTTCTTGAGGAAACGCCACGTGTCGGGGTCCCAGTGCGCCAGGGCCTGCGCCTCCCCCTTCTCGACGGCGAGCGCCAGGAGATCACCGGGGAAGACGCGCCAATCGACCTCCGTGTTGGGATCAATCCCCGCACGCGCCAGCAACACGGAGAAGAAGCTCTTGCCCGGGCTTGCGAGATCGCTGACGGCGATCGTTTTGCCCTTGAGATGCTCGAGTTTCGTGACGCCCGCCGCCTTAGACCCCAGGAGACGAATGCAGCCGCCGTGCGTACCGGCAACGACCTTGACGTCGAAACCCTGCTCGAGCGGCTTCAGCCAGCGCAGCGCCATGCCGACGCCCGCGTCGGCCTTGCCAGTGGCGATCGCCTCGAGAAGCTGCTCCGTGGACCCGGCGAAATTGACCGTTTCGCCAGCAAGCCCGTGCTTCGCCAAGATGCCTTTGTCGATGGCGTAACCGACGGGTGCCGAGCAGACCGCACCGGCGTTCCAGGCGATTTTGACCGGCATTGCGGTAGTTTGCGCACGCGCAAATCCGAACCCGCTCGCAAGCAATGGGGCAGCGGCAAGCGTTCCTGCGGCCCCAGCGAGCAGCTGGCGACGCGAAAGCGAGGCGAACTTGGTGGTCATCGGAATCTCCTGTTTGCCGGAGGCTCTGATCCGAAACACGGCTTCAATTCAGAGGGAGGGAATGGAAGCGAAGGGAGCGGTGGTGGCATCCTCGCCCGGCACGGTGACGAAGCCGCCCGGATTCTCCGTGATGACGAGCGTTTCGAAGTACTCGATCTCGGGATCAACGCCGTAACGCGCCCGAATGCCGTCTAGCCACGACCCGGAATAGAAGCGGCGAGCGGACTCGATGTCTGTCCATTGATAGACGCCGCCCGCGAGACCGTGCGCGCCCCAGATGAATTGCTTGCGGATCAATCCGGGAACCGGACCGAAATCAGGTGCGATCCGCTGGTAGTGGGCGAGACACTCAGACCGGCCGATATGAGAGGGAAGCGGATAACGGACTATGGCTGTGATCATGGGCAGCTCCAGCTCGATCGATGCACGAGTTGTCCCGCGCGGACGTCGGTGGTTACCGCACTGGATAGAATGAATTTGCTTATCTGACTAGATATCCCGCTCAAAAAGAAAACGCATTCTCACGGATCGGCGGTTGGGCGCGCAAAGAATGCGAGCACGCCCACCCCCCGATCGACTTCCGTTGCTTGATCGGAAGCACTTTGAAAAAACGAATTGCTAGCCTGGTGGCGAGAACAGAGGATGTCGGCGTTTCGAATCGAAGGCCGCACCGGAAAGCCGGTGCGGCAGAGGTCGAGGGTGACCTGACAGACCAAGCGAGTGCCGATTCTCAGCTCTTCAAGACACCCGAGGCTTTCGCATTGTGGGTCGCTATGGCGTCCATCAGAGCCGGCGACAGGCAATCGTACGGCTCGAGACCGAGTTCCTTCAGGCGGGCGCGGATGGCCGGCATCTGTGCCGGGTCAGTCCCGGCCTCGATCACGGATGACACGAAAGCCGCGAACTCAGGGGGTGCCCACCCCTCCTCTTTCGAAAGCTCAGGGTGAACGAAGTCGAACCCATAGAAGGGATGGTTTTGGTTCTCGATACGGCCATACATGTGAACGCCGCAGTCGCTGCAGGCATGCCGCTGAATGACGGCATTGGGATCGACCACGCGCAGCTTATCGCCATTTGCTACGACGCTGAGCTTGTCCCGCGGGACGACAGCAACCATCGAGAACAGCGCCCCTTCCGGTTTCCAGCACTTTGTGCAGCCGCAGACGTGATTGTATGCGACCTGGGCTCCGACCTGCACCTGCACGGGATTGCTGGCGCATTTGCACGAGAGGGTCCCGCCGGAGAAGTTCTCAACCTGCACTCTCCGCACACCGCCATCGACCGACGGGTGAATCGATATCGCGCTGGTCACGGTCAATCCTCCCTGATTGCGTTTCGCTATGGAGCTCTGCTCGGCAAAACTGCCGGGCAACCATGAGCATACCACAACGTCGGTAGCCGGGGCTTCAAATCGCAATCAGAGCGGGAATTTGCGGCTTCACGGTTCGTTGATCGATGGGCTTCGGCTGAACCGCGTTTCAGCGCACATGAGGAACCGCGAAAACTGAGAAATTCGATCGAGGAGAAATAGCTGTCTCTTCAGCACAGCCGATCGGCTGGGAGAGATTATTTCCCCTTCGTCACGTCGCGCCTGATCCGCCAGATCTCCTCCTGCACGCGCATGTCGGCCAGGATACGGTCTATGAGCAGGCAGGTGCGGCGGAAAAGGTCGGAGCCGCGGCGATAGTCGGCGGCGGCAAAGAAATCGATGCGCCCGGCTTTGAACAGGTCGACACATTTCGCCTTCGGCTTGCCGGGTGGATACACGGCAATCGCATGGCCGCCATTCTTGCGCATGACGGCCATGGAAGGCACGTCCGTTTCACCGTCACCGAAATAGATCATGTTGGAGAACGGAATGGGCCGTTTCTCCTCGGGCATGTGCTGATTGATGCTCTCGCGCAGATCCTCGACACCTTTGTTTATGCGAAAGAGATATTGCGTTTTGCCGGTATCGGTGATGACGCGTTTCGGAAACGGCAAATCGTAAGGGTCGAACCAGTATTCCGAAGCAAAAACGTTGTGGAAGTGCCGGTAAATGCTCGTCCCCTCGATGATCTCCGTAAGGCCCGAGGAGATCAGGTAATGTCGGAGCGTCACGCCATTTGTTTCCGAGCGGATTTTGACGTACTCGCCGATGGCGTCAAACCACTCCGTCACGCCCGGAAACAGATCGACGCTCCGGCCGAGCGCTACCAAGTCCTCCCGGTCGATCCGCACGCCTTTGGCCTTCGCCTTCTTGTACATGAGATGCATGTACGTGATGAGCGGATCGGCCGCCTGCTCCCGCGCCAACCGGTTCGATTCCGCCCAAAAGGCCTTAGGGTCTTCACCGATTTTGGGAAGGAAAGTGTATTCCTGCATCGGCCGCGGTGAGAGCGTGCCGTCGAAATCGTAGACGAGCGCAATGGTCTTCCGCTCGAAAACCGGCCGCGTGCCGGTGGCTCGCCTTACCCGGCCAGGGCGTGCGAGGGGCACGTCGTCATTGGCCGCTCGGCCATGCTCGTCTCTGAGAATGCGATCCGACATGCTCGATGTCCCCCACGCCACTTTCTACGCGCAGCTTCGCGCGATTCGCGGGGCGGAATGAAGTCAGCCCCCGACCGTTAGGCCGGGGGCTCATCAGATAGGGTGCGAGGCAGACATCAGCCGCGCACCAAGCCGGGCGCGCGGGTTATGGTGCCGCCCGCGACATCAGGGGCGTGATGCGCCTTACCGAGACGCGGCGATTGGCGCGCTCCGGAGCTTCCGTCGGGATCTTCAAGAACTGCTCACCGTACCCCTGCGTGACGAGGTTCTCGGGTGGCACACCGAACTCGTCAGAGAGGATCATGGCGACCGTCTCGGCGCGGCGGTCGGACAGGGTCAGGTTATCCTCGTCCGAGCCCACCGCGTCGGTATGACCTTCGATCATGAAAATCTCATCCGGGTTCCGATCCAGCACGCGGTTGATGGCCCGCGCGATCCGCTCGAGCTTGCCGTACTGATCCGGCGCCACCTCCCAGGAGCCGAAATCGAAGGTGATCGAATCGAGGTCGATCCTCCGCATCCGCTCCCGCAGGGCGTGGTTGTAGCGGATCTCGTCGAGAGTATACCCACGGTCCAGCTCCTCGACCGGAGGCGCGGTGAGGGCCTCGTACACATCATCGTAGGAGGCATCATCGTACTCGACGATGTACTTCTCGCGCGGGATGTGAACCCTGGGCGGCGGTAGGTTGAGAAGGGCGCCAACGACCAGGCCAGTCACGAAGCCCGGTCCGTGGTGGTGGTGGCGGTTGTCGATGAGCACGACGGTCCGACCATCGCGGTGGCGCCGATAGCGCCGCACCAGCCGGTCGTGCTCATCATATTCGGAGATGACATGCACGCCGTCAGGCCGGACGAACGTCGCGATTCGCAGACCGTTACGCCGCTCCTCACGGGCGTCCTTGAACTTGCGCCGAAACCTCTCGGATTCGTCGTGGCGGATGATGGTGCGCCCTTTCTCTTTGACGATGATCCGCTTGTCGGGCTCCTCGATGATCGTGCGCCCGCCTTGCTCCACCCGCTGCTTGCGTTGTCCCTTCAGATCGTCGAGCCGGCGGAAGGGAGGGCCAGCCCGATGGTCCCGACGCTCGTCGCGGGCCTCCTTCCGCCCATCCTGGCGATCGTCACGCGGGTCGCGCCGCTCCTCACGAACGTCCTTGCGTTCGTCCCGCGCGTCGCGGCTCTTCTGACGACCGTCGTCGCGGACCTCCCGCTGATCGTCACCCTTTCCTCTTGGAGCCAGCCCCTTGCGAGCATCATCGCCTCTCGAGGGCTCAGTGTTGATGACCTTGGGCTGAACAGGTGGCCTCGCCTCGATTCGTGGCGGCGGCTCATTGCGATTTGACTGCCCCTTATCGCGCCGACGCGGATCGTCGACGATGGTCTTGGGCTGAGCGGGGGGCCGCGCCTCGATGCGCGGGGGCTGCTCCTTCCGCTTCGATTGCTCCTCTTCATTCCGAGGCCCCCGGCGCGGCTCATGCTGAACGGGAGCCGCTTTTGCAGGTGACCGCCCGTCGCTTTGAGGCTCTGACCGACGCGGCTCTTGCTTCTGCTCCCGCTGTTGCCCCCGACCTTCGCCGCGCTTCTTGCGCTCCTCATCCTCACCGGCCTCGCCCCGACGTGGTCCTTGGGCCAGCTGCCATTTGGTTTCGGGTGTCTCGCGTTTGACCTCTTCCGCCGCCGGGCCGGAGCCAGGAGAGGCCCAGGTCGCCGCTGTCGAAAAAACAGCAGCCAAGATCACATATCGAAACGTCATCCTGCGCTCCTTGAGCTGAAATTTCGGGCATTGTGGCGCCAATAAATGTGACGCTTGTTTGTTGCTCGCCTGCCTCATTCACCTGCCCCACCTTTATTCAGCCGTGCAACTGATCTGGTTGGGCCTCTCTATTGCGGTGCAGGAGCTTGCCCGGTTTGGCGCGAACGCTACCTGCGCGGTTTCGCCATACCTGCCCAACCGCCCACAGGTATGGCGCTTTCTTGACACCCCTGGGGCCCCTCACTAAGGTGCGCGCCGTCGAATACCCCGCCGTGCATCGGCCCAACACTTCAGCGTTCGGGCGAGCGTTGCCATGTCCAACAACGGCAAAGACCACGGTTCGGGGCGCGGAGAGATCAGCCCGGAGGATCGTGAGGCGCTGAGAGCGCGCGCGGCGGGGCTAGGTGAGCGCCTCGAGCAGGTCAAGGCCAGACGGGCGCCTCAGCTTGACAATGCTGCGCGTGGGGCTGCTCTCGGGCAGGCCTTCAAGATCGCCATCGAGTTGGTGGTTGGGGTGCTGTTCGGCGGATTGGTGGGCTGGTTCCTCGACGGCTATTTCGGTTCGAGGCCCTGGCTCTTGGTGCTGTTTCTGGTGCTCGGCTTTGCGGCTGGGCTGATGAATGTGGTTCGGAGCGCCCGGCGAATGCAGGAGGCTGCTGCGCCGCTGCAACGGGCGGCGCCGTCGGTGATAGAGCCGGACGACGAGGACGAGAGGTAGGGGGCTAGAGAGTGGCGACTGGCGCGGAGGAAGGGGCCCACGGCCCCATGCATCAGTTCGAGATCAATCGGCTCGCTGAGTTCGAGATCTTCGGCATCGATGCCTCTTTCACCAACTCTTCGCTTTTCATGGTGCTCGGTGTAGCGCTGATCGTCGGCTTTCTCGCGCTGGCGACGAACGGCCGCTCCCTTGTGCCCACGCGCCTCCAGTCCGTTGCCGAGCTCTCCTACGAATTCATCGCCAACATGGTCCGCGAGAACGTGGGCATGGCTGGTATGAAGTACTTCCCGTTCGTCTTCACCCTCTTCACGTTCATCCTCGCGATGAACATGCTCGGCCTGATCCCGTATTCCTTCACCGTCACCAGCCACATCATCGTCACCTTCGCGCTGGCCGCCCTCGTCTTCGTCGTTGTCACAGCCATCGGATTCGCACGTCACGGTTTCGGCTACCTGAAGCTGTTCGTGCCCGAAGGTGTTCCCGTCTGGTTGATGCCCCTCATCGTGCCGATCGAGCTCATCTCTTATCTCATCCGGCCGATCAGCCTTTCGGTCCGTCTCTTCGCCAACATGATGGCGGGTCACACGATGCTGAAGGTCTTCGCCGGGTTCGTGGTCAGCCTCGGCATCTTCGGCTTTGCGCCGCTGCTGTTCACCATCGCCTTCACGGGTCTGGAGGTCGTCGTGGCCTTCCTGCAGGCGTTCATCTTCACCGTGCTCACATGCATCTACCTGAACGACGCCGTGAACATGCACCACTGATCCACGGGAGTGCCTGCTTCATTCCCGGGTACCTTTTCTGCAACTCAAGCGACCTCTGAAGGGAGACTGTAAATGGATCCGACGGCTGCCAAATTCATCGGTGCGGGCCTCGCCTGCTTCGCCCTCATCGGTGCCGGCATTGGCATTGGCAACATCTTCGGCAACTACCTGTCGGGTGCTCTGCGCAACCCGTCCGCGGCGCCGGGCCAGTTCACCAACCTGCTGATCGGCTTCGCTCTTGCCGAGGCGACCGGCCTCTTCGGCCTGCTCATCGCGCTCATCATTCTGTTCGGCTGATCGAGGGGGGTCGATCACGGGTGCGTTCTCGTATAGAGGACATGCGATACTCGCGATCGACATCCGCTCCGCCCGGAGACTGTCATGCTAGCTAGCCTCGTCGTGCTCGCCACGGCAACCGCAGAGGCGGCAAATCAGAGCGGAGGGCTCCCGCAGCTCAACGTTTCTGATTTCTCGCCCCAGCTCGTTTGGCTCGCCATAACTTTCGGGGCGCTCTACTTCATCCTGTCGCGCTGGTCGCTGCCGCGAATCTCGGAAGTGATCGAGGAGCGACGCGATCGCATCCAGCGGGATCTCGATGAAGCGGAACGCCTGAAATCCGAAACGGAGAAGGCGCTGGCGGCCTACGAGCAGGAACTGGCCGCTGCCAGGGCACGGGCCAGTGCCATCGCCCGCGAGACCCGCGAGAAGCTCGCCGCCGAGGTCGAGGAGGAGCGGGCTCGGGTCGAAGCTCAAGTCAATGCCAAGGTCGCGGACGCTGAAAAGCGTATCAGCGATATGAAGGCGCGCGCGTTGGCTCAGGTCAGCGAGATCGCGACGGATACCGCCGGAACCATCGTCGAGAAGCTAATCGGAGCCGAGGTCAGTGCGGAGGAAGCTCGCCGCGCCCTCGAGCCGGTACCAGGGGAGTAAAGCGTCATGCTCGTCATGCTCGCCAACACCGGTTCGATCTTTGGCACCGCCGAGTTCTGGGTCGCGGCAGCGTTCGTCGCTTTCGTCGCCCTGCTCGTCTACTACAAGGTTCCCGGCCTGATCACGAAGGCGCTCGACGAGCGTGCCGACGCGATCCGCCGTGAGCTGGACGAGGCGCGTCGCCTGCGCGAGGAGGCTCAGCAGCTCCTTAATGACTATCAGCGCAAGCGCCGCGAGGCGGAGGATGAGGCCAGCGCCATCATCGAGCAGGCCAGGCGCGAAGCGGAGACCCTTGCGGCCGAGACGCGCCAGAGCCTGAAGGAAAGCCTCGAGCGCCGCACCAAGCTGGCCGAGGAGAAGATCGCCCGAGCCGAGGCTCAGGCGCTCAACGAGGTCCGCGCGGCGGCTGTCGACAGCGCCATTGCTGCGGCCGAGCGGATCATCCGGCAGAAGGTGACGCCGGATGTGAACTCGCGCTTGATTGAGCAAGGCATCGGCGAAGTCAAACGCCGGTTGAACTGAGACTTCCTGGCTCCGAGTTCGAGTTACTTCAAGCCCCGCTGCTCCAAGAGGAGCAGCGGGGCTCCTTCATTTCGGCAATCGTTTCGAGATCTTCTCGTGCAGCGAGCGTCCGGAGCAGCGATCCCAGTTACAAGGCGGCAACCAGCCGCCCGAGCCGTGAAATCCCCTCCCGGATCGTAGGTTCGTCCGGAAGTGAATAGCTGAGCCGCAATGTGTTGCGGCCGCGGGCGTCAGGGAAAAAAGCGGCCCCTGGAACGAACGCGACGCCGATCTCATCCACCGCGCGCTGCAAAAGGGCAGCGGCATCGACCCCGGCCGGAAGTGTCAGCCAGACGAAGAGGCCGCCGCCGGGTTCGCTCCAGCTCACACCAGCCGGCATGTGATTGGCGAGCGCCTTGATCATGGCATCTCGCCGGCGCGCGTAGTGCGTGCGAGCGCGCTTGACCTGCCCCTCGAACACGGACTCGGCCAAGCGGTGCATCACCATTTGGTTGAGCAGCGAGCAGTTGAGATCCGCGGCCTGTTTGATGAGCACCAGCCGGCGGACGATCGGTGCGGCCGCGCAGATCCAGCCGACGCGCAGCCCCGGAGTGATCGTTTTCGAGAAGGTGCCGCAGTAGATGACCCGCGACCTGTCAATGCTTCCGCAGCGCTTCACGTCGAGGGCCTGCAGGCTCGGTTTTGGCTCGCCTTCGAAGCAAAGCGCGGCATAAGCCGTATCTTCGACGACGGGGATGTCGAGGTCCTGCGCGAGGTCGAGCAGCCGTTCTCGCGCGGCAACCGACAGCGTCTTGCCCGTGGGGTTGGCGTGATCCGGGACGACATAGGCCATCTTGACCCGCTCGGATCTGCCCGCGGTTTCACCGTAGGATGCCGCCGTCCTGTTCCCATTCTCGAGCCGCAACTCGTCGTACTGCGGTTCGAAAGCTGAAAAGGCCTGCAAGGCGCCGAGATAGGTCGGCATCTCGACCAGTACGGTTTCGCCAGAGGAGATCAGCAACTTCCCGATGAACTCGAGCGCCTGCTGAGAGCCCGACGTGATCAGGATGTTGTCGGGAGTACAGCGCACGCCGAGGCGGCCCATATAGCCGGCAATCCATTCCCTGAGCGGCTGGTATCCCTCGCTCACCGAGTATTGCAGTCCCTGCCTCGCTACAGTCTCGCTCGCAAGACACTTGGCATAGGCCTCACGCGCCTCCTCCATAGGAAACAGTGCCGGGTCCGGAATCCCGCCTGCGAAGGAAATGATGTCAGGCCTATCGAGCAGCTTCAGCAGCTCGCGGATTTCCGACGCCCGCATACGCGCCGCGCGATCAGCGTATCGGGGCTCCCAGCCTGTAGCCTCGTCCATCAGAATACCTCCGTTTCGGAGACAATTATGTCAGCAATGCTGACCTATTTGCAATGGCTAGACAGAAGGCCCGCCGGTAAGCCGGAACCGCTCTTTTATGCGATTGAACAGGCTGTCGCGGACGGAGCGATAAGCCTGCAGAATCTGCTCCCGATTGCCTACCTCTGCTACGAGAGAGGCATCGAGGGTCGGCCAGTACTCGACATCCACCGCCATGGTTCGGGTCAGCTCCAGCGCCTGGTGATGCGCCTCAGGCGACAGGGTGATGATCAGATCGAACGTCGTGTCGTCCAGCTCACGGAGGGTTCGCGGGCGATGGCGACTGATGTCGATACCGATCTCGTTCATCACCTCTTCGACGAACGGATCGCGCTCTCCAGCGCGTATACCGGCCGACTCGACATAAATCCTCTGCCCAGCAAGGTGCTTCAGAATCGCCGCTGCCATCGGCGAGCGGATGACGTTCATGGTGCACGCGAACAACACAGCCTTGGGCGCGACGCTGGCCCCCCCGACCATCTCAGCCCTTCCAGTGCAGCGCACAGATCAGCGTAAACAAGCGCCGCGCTGTGTCGTGGTCCACCCTGATTTTTCCCTTGAGCCGATCCACCAATATGCGGCTGCCTTCATCGTGGAGCGCGCGCCGTCCCATGTCGATGGACTGAATCCTCGACGGCGGCGCGGAGCGGATCGCATCGTAATAGCTGTCGCAAACGATGAAGTAGTCCTTGATCAGACGCCGGAGCGGCGACAGCGAAAGTACGTGGGTAACGATCGGGTCCACCGTCTCGTTGCCGACGCTGAACGCGAGCCGGTCCTCCACGATCCCGAGCGTCAACCTGTACGGGCCATCGTCGCGGCCTTCGAGCGCGAACGTATTGCAGTCGAGAATGTCGTAGATCGCGACTTCCCGTTCGTGGTCGATGTTCGGGTTGGAGCGACGGATCGACTTTTCGTCCAGCTTGATCGCGATGAGCCGGGCAGTATCCGCTTTGGGTTGCTGCTGAAATTCATCCATACCGAAAACTTCAGCGTTTCCCGGAACGTCTGATTTCAACCGAGCGTCGATGGGCTTCGAGCCCCTCTGCTCTGGCGAGCGTCATAGCGGCGGAAGACAGCCGGTCGAGGGCCGGCCCGTTGAGGCGTAGGATAGACGTACGCTTCATGAAGTCGAGCACGCCGAGGCCGGAGGAGAATCGGGCACTGCGCGCGGTCGGCAGGACGTGGTTTGACCCGGCTACATAATCGCCGATCACCTCGGGCGTGAGCGCGCCGAGGAAAATGGCCCCGGCGTTGCGGATACGGCCGGCGAGCGCATCGGGATCACGCGTTGCGATCTCCAGGTGCTCGGCGGCAATCCGATCCGCCAGCGAAGGCGCTTCGTCAAGCGAGCGAAGCACGATCACAGCGCCAAACGTGCTCCAGCTCTCCCCCGCTATATTTCCGCGGGGCAACCCACGGAGCTGGCGATCGACGGCGGCGCAGACCGCATCGGCAAATTCCACATCGTCGGTCATCAGAATGGCTTGCGCGGCAACGTCGTGCTCCGCCTGGGCCAGCAGGTCCGCAGCGATCCATTCTGGATCGTTGTGCCGGTCCGCGATTACGAGCACCTCGGACGGCCCGGCAATCGAATCGATACCGACGGTTCCGAAGACCTGGCGCTTGGCCGCGGCCACATAGGCGTTGCCGGGCCCGACGATCTTCGCGACTGGCTTAATCGTCTCCGTGCCGTAAGCTAACGCCGCGATGGCCTGAGCGCCGCCGACACGGTAGATCTCACGGACACTGGCGATGCGTGCCGCTGCTAGGACCAGCGGGTTGAGCTCGCCACGTGGCGACGGCACGACCATCACGATCCGCGGCACGCCGGCCACCTGCGCCGGGACCGCGTTCATCAGCACGGAGCTGGGATAGGAGGCAGAACCGCCCGGCACATAGAGACCGACCGACTCGACAGCCGTCCACCGATGGCCGAGCTCGGCGCCGAGGGCGTCCCTGAAGCGCGCATCTTCGGGGCGCTGGCGTTCATGATAGGCGCGAATGCGGCCATGGGCGAACTCAAGCGCCGAGATGACCTCCTGGTCTGCCTGCTTCCAGGCTCCCTCGACCTCCTCATCGCTCACCCGCAGCGTCCCGGGGGTGAGCTCGAGGTGGTCGAACCTGCGCGTCAGGTCGATCAGAGCCTGGTCGCCGCGCGCGATGACGTCGTTGATGATCTCCCGGACGGCCGCATCGACATCCGGTGAGCTTTCGCGTTTGGTGGCCAGAAATGCTGCGAATTGCTCTTCGAACCTCTCGTCGGCGGTATGTAGCCTGTGCGACATTCGGCTCTACCGCCCGACGGCGGTCCTCCTCAAGTCACGAGCTTCAGGTCAGCGCTCCGAGACCGTCTCGACGTCCGGGTGCTCGGGTTTGCGGCGCGCTTTCCAGGCAGCGCCCAGATCCCGCATCTCGGCCTCGATGCACTCGACCTTCAGCCGCACCGCCGGGCCACCTGCGAAGACCATGGTCACGTACCCGCCGGGCGGATCCGCCTCGTCGAACTGGATAGCGAGCAGCTCCATCACCTGCTGCTTGGACTTGAGGTCTATCCCTTGGCACTTGGCCTCGAGAACCCGCTCGAAGCGCAGAGCCGTGCGGCGGCGTTCGAGGCCCGCATCCCCATAGCAGCCGGTCGCCTTGGCCCAGTCGAAGCGATTGACGATGGCGGCGAAGCGGTGCTCGGCCGGTAGGTACGCCATGTCGCCAACTTGGAGCACTGCGTCCTGGACGTGCGCCGAGATCACTTTCAGGTCCTCGGCGTCGAATGCCACGAGCTTGAGATCAGCCATGAAACTGCATTTCCTGAATCCTCGGGCAGCTCCGACCACGCCCGCAACTTCCCCTGGCTGAGAGATAGCGGTGCCAGTGCTGAGGCGCAACGGGTGCGGCAAGCGGACCGGCTGGCGAGCCGTTCCTACTGCGCCCGAAGCCGCTCTTAGCGAGACAAGCGGGAGGGCGCCTATGCGCTGATGCGCTCGACCACAGCCCCGCAGGCGGAGAGTTTCTGCTCCAACCGCTCGAAGCCCCGGTCGAGGTGGTAGACGCGATTGATGGTCGTTTCGCCGTCGGCGATCAGACCAGCAATGACGAGAGAAACCGACGCGCGAAGATCGGTT
>Ga0180220_1001833_pt1 | contig 14819 bp, 15 predicted proteins | sample eDN5th37CBELigBY_FD_151335 | JGI IMG/M metagenome (GOLD analysis project Ga0180220, IMG submission 151335) | Enriched backyard soil microbial communities from Emeryville, California, USA - eDNA 5th pass 37_C BE-Lig BY (version 2) (version 2) | ecosystem: Environmental > Terrestrial > Soil >... | reverse complement strand
CGGCCTCCATGGATTTATGATATTGCGTCGAGTCCGGCGCGCCCCGCGGCGAAGGCCGGCCGCATTCTGGTTCTTGTCAAGGAGAGTATTCCATGAAGCTTTATTACCTTCCGGGCGCCTGCCCTCTTGCCTCGCACATCGTGCTGGAATGGATAGGCAAGCCCTATGAAACCCAGGAAGTCAGCCGCGAGGAGATCAAGCAGCCGGCCTACCTGGCGCTCAATCCGCTGGGCGCCGTGCCCGTGCTGGTGGATGGGGATTTTGTGCTGACGCAAAGCGCCGCGATACTGGAATACCTGGCTGAACTCAATCCCGAAGCGGGCCTGATGCCCGACACGCCGCGGGAGCGGGCCGAAGTGCGCCGCTGGCTGGGCCTGTGCAATGCGGACATCCACCGCACCTTCGGGAATATCTTCGGGGTGAAGGCCCTGGCCAGCACCGAACAGTTCCAGGAGGAATTGGTGGAGAAATCGGCCGCCAAGCTGATGCAATTGTTCGCCGTGGCGGATCGGCAGCTGGAAGGCAGGCAATGGCTGGCGGGCACGCGTTCGGTGGCGGATCCCTATCTGTACACCCTGTTGCGCTGGGCCAAAGCCAAGAACATCGGTCTCGGGAACATGCGCAACCTGCAGGCCTTCTACGAGCGCATGGAAGCGGACCCGGGCGTGCAGGCGGCGTTGAAGGCCCAAGGCTTGGCCTGAAGCCGCAAGCCGCTCCCGGCCGCAGCTGATGCATTTTCGGTTTGGATGCTTACACCGCTACGAGTGTTCTGTAGGCGTGATATCCAGTGGGTGCTGTGCTGGATCGGTGTACTGCATTCTTCCGACGCCCCGTGCCGGAATGGATAGGTGAGGCTTGATTCTATTGACTCATACTGGAACGGATGGGGCGTTGATTGGTTCTATTGACGTGGGCTGGAACGGACGGGACACTGATTGGTTCTATTGACGCGTGCCGGGTGGCGGGGGCCGGACTTGCTCCTCGGGGCTGGCCCGGCGCCCTGCGCGCCGAGCCCGCGTCGCCTAGTTCGTCCGGCCGCTCGGCCTCCCTTCACAATCGGCTCGCTACCGCCCCGAACGTCGTCGCGTCCGGCCCCCGCCACCCGTCCCGCTGCGTTGATTTGTGTTCGGGGCGCCGCTGGGGCGGTTTGGGTGCTTGGCCTTTTTCTGTGCCGGTTGGTGCCGCTGAAATGTGTCTTGCGCCGTCCCGGCCTCGCGCGCCTGCCGCGCGGGCCGGGACATTCGGGTGATCAAGTGATAGGCAAGGCGGTTGAACTGATTTTGCAAGATGCGGAGTTTCGAGCTTTGAATTTCGAACTTTGAATTTCGAGCTTTGAGCTTCAGGTTCCGAGTTTCCGGTTTCGGTTCCGAATACCAATGCCTTTTAAGCCCCCAGATAGGCCTTGCGCACGTCGTCGTTGACCAGCAGGTTGGCGCCGGTATCGGCCAGCACCACCTTGCCGGTTTCCAGCACATAGCCCCGGTCGGCCACCTGCAATGCCTTATTGGCGTTCTGTTCGACCAGGAAGACGGTGACGCCCTCTTCCCGTATGGTGCGGATGATGTCGAAGATCTGCGCAATGATGAGCGGCGCCAGCCCCAGGGTGGGTTCGTCCAGCAGCAGCAGCCTGGGCTTGGTCATCAGGGCGCGGCCGATGGCGAGCATTTGCTGTTCGCCGCCCGACATGGTGCCGGCGCGCTGGTTGGCCCTTTCCTTCAGCCGTGGAAACAATGTATATACATGCTCCAAGCCTGCGTCGATGTCGCGCGCCTTCAGGAAAAAGCCGCCCATTTTCAGGTTTTCGGCCACCGTCAGGTCGGGAAAGACGCGCCGCCCTTCCGGAGAGATGGCGATGCCGCGGCGCATGATGGTATGCGTGTCGCACTGGGTGATGTCTTCGCCCAGGAAGCTGACGGTGCCCGCGCTGGCGCGCGGAGAACCGCAGACCGTCATCAGCAAGGTGGTCTTGCCCGCGCCATTGGCGCCGATCAGGGTGACGATTTCGCCTTCGTTGACTTCCACGGATACATCGTTGAGCGCCTGGATCGCGCCGTAGTAAGTATGGACGTTCTGAAGCTTCAGCACTTATTCTTCCCCCAGGTAGGCTTTGATGACACGCGGGTCGACGCGCACGTCGGCCGGCAGCCCGGTGGTGATGGGTTTGCCATGCTCCATGACCATAATGCGGTCCGATACGCCCATGACCAGGCTCATATCGTGCTCGATCAGTAGCACCGCCACGCCGAAGTCCTTGCGCAGCAAGTCGATGAGCTGCTGGAGATCGCGCTTTTCCTGGGGATTCAAGCCCGCCGCCGGCTCGTCCAGCATCAGCAGCCGCGGACGCGTGATCATGCAGCGGGCGATTTCGAGGCGGCGCTGGTGGCCGTAGGCCAGGTTGCCGGCCTCCCGGTTGGCGAATTGCCGTATTCCCATGAAATCCAGCCAATCGGCGGCGTTTTTCTGCGCCTCCTGTTCGGACTTGCGGTAGGACGGCAATTTGAGCAGGCCGGGCAGCAGCCGGGTTTCGATATGGGTGTGCTGGGCCACCATCAGGTTTTCCAGCACCGTCAGGTTCTTGAACAGGCGCACGTTCTGGAAGGTGCGCACCAGGCCCTGCTGGGCGACCTTGTGGCTGGGCATGCCCTGTATGGGCCGGCCGTCCAGCAATATGCTGCCCGTGGTGGGCTTGTAGAAGCCGCCCACGCAATTGAACACAGTGGTCTTGCCCGCCCCGTTAGGCCCTATGATGGCGAAAACCTCGTCGCGCTTGACCTCGAACTCCACCTGGTCCACGGCCAGCAAGCCGCCGAAGCGCATGGTCAGCCCCGATACCTTGAGCAATACATCGTTCATGCCTTGAGCTCCACCTGGGGACGCTTGACGGGCAGCAGCCCCTGGGGACGCCACATCATCATCAGCACCATCACCAGGCCAAAAATCAACATCCGGTATTCAGCGAATTCGCGCGCGATTTCCGGCACCACGGTCAGCACGATGGCGGCCAGGATGACCCCCACCTGCGACCCCATGCCGCCCAGCACCACGATGGCCAGTATCAAGGCGGATTCGATGAAGGTGAAGGACTCGGGATTGACCAGCCCCTGCCGGGCGGCGAAGAAAGCGCCGCCGAAACCGGCGAACATCGCCCCCATGGTAAAGGCCGACAGTTTGATGCGAGTGGGGTTCAGGCCCAGCGAGCGGCAGGCGATCTCGTCCTCGCGCAAGGCCTCCCAGGCCCGGCCTATGGGCATCCGGATCACCCGGCTGGACACGTACAGGGTGATCAGCGCCAGGCCGAGAGCCATCAGGTACAGATAGATGATGACGTCCTGGTTGTTGAAGTTCCAGCCCACCAGTTCGTGGAAGGTGGTCACGCCTTCCGGCGCGCGCCGCGCCATGGGGAAGCCGAAGACCGTGGGCTTGGGTATGCCCGAGATGCCGTCGGGCCCGCCCGTGAGCGTATACAGGTTGATGAGCAGCAGGCGTATGATTTCGCCGAAACCCAGCGTGACGATGGCCAGATAGTCGCCGCGCAGGCGCAGCACCGGAAAACCCAGCAGGAAGCCGAACAGCGCGGACATGCCGCCGGCGAACGGCAGGGCTTCCCAGAAGCCCCAGCCCGCCCAGTGGTACAGCAGCGCATAGGTATAGGCGCCCACCGCATAGAAACCCACGAAGCCCAGATCCAGCAGCCCGGCGAAGCCCACCACGATGTTCAGCCCCAGGCCGAGCATGATGTAGATGAGCACCAGCGTCGCGATATCCACTTGCGCGCGGCCCGTGAAGAAGGGCCAGATGAGCGCGATCGCTATCATGATGTAGATGATCACGCGCCGCATGCGGTCGGTGAGCACGGGGAGCTCGCGCTTCTTGCCCTTGCGCTTGAACAACCGCGCCAGCGGCGGCCGCAGCATCTGGAACACGAACACGATGGCCATGCCGGACCAGATCATGTCCCATTCCGGCTCGAGATGGGTCTGCATGCCGCTGCGCACGATCTGCAGGCCGAATATGGGCGCGATGATGACACCGGCCAGGACGGCGGCGAAGAACGCGTTTTTTATATTGATGCCCATTACACTTTTTCCACTTCGGGTTTGCCCAGCAGGCCGGTCGGCCGGAACAGCAGGATGAAGACCAGCAGGCCGAAAGCGACGATGTCCTTGTATTGCGAGGAGATATAGGCGGCCGCGAAGGTTTCCGCCAGGCCCAGCAGCACGCCGCCCAGCATGGCGCCCGGAATGCTGCCTATGCCGCCGAGCACGGCGGCGGTGAAGGCCTTGATGCCCGCGATGAAGCCGATGAAGGGGTTGAGCTTGCCTATGGCCAGCGCGATCAGCACGCCGCCCACCGCCGCCAGCATGGCCCCTATGACGAAAGTGAAGGAGATGATGCGGTTGGTGTCTATGCCCAGCAGGTTGGCCATGCGCAAGTCCTGCGAGCAGGCGCGCGAGGCCCTGCCGACGCGGGAATACTTGATGAACAGCGACAAGGCGATCATCAGCAGCACGGTCACCACGATGATCATGATGCGCGAATACGGCGCGGTGACGACGAAGTCGGACCCCAACTGGAATTGCAGGGAACCCGTGACCAGCGCGGGCACCGCCATGTCGCGCGCGCCCTGGCCCAGCGCGACCCAGTTCTGCAGGAAGATGGACATGCCTATGGCGGAGATCAGGGGCACCAGGCGCGGTCCGCCGCGCAAAGGCGCGTAGGCGACTTTTTCGGTGGCATAGCCATAGACGGCCGTTACCAGCATGGCCACGACCAGCATGGCAAGGATGATCAAGGGCAGAGGCAGACCGCTGTTCACGCCGATGGCGGACAGGGTGACCAGGCCGACATAGGCCCCTATCATGTAGATTTCGCCATGGGCGAAGTTGATCATGCCGATGATGCCATAGACCATGGTGTAGCCAATGGCGATGAGCGCGTAGATGGCGCCGAGCGACAGGCCATTGAATAGCTGTTGCGCGAGTTGGGGTATGAGGTCAGACATAAGCGGATAGTGCCGTATGGTTCGCCCTGCGCGGCCGCCGCGGCCGCCAGGGGAAAGGAAGGCGCCCCGGCCCTACCGGGCCGAAGCAGGCGGGACGCGCGTCAGAGCTTGAGCTGCTCGAGATTGCCGCCCTTGTCCCATTTGAAGACGGCGAACTCGAATTCCTTCAAGTCGCCCTTGGCGTCGTATTCGACCTTGCCGATGGCGGTGTTGAAGGCATGGCTGTGCATGTAGTCGGCCACCTTGGCCGGATCTTCGCCGACGGCGTTGATGCTGTCGACCAGGATCTGCACCGCCGCATACGCCGTCAGGGTGAAGGCGCCGTCAGGGCTGCGCTTGTACTTCTTGAAGTGCTCGAGCACTTTTTCATTGCCGGGCAGCTTGGTGAAGTCCGACGGCAGGGTGACCAGCAGGCCTTCCACCGCCGGGCCGGCGATGGCGACGAGGTCTTTGTTGGCGACGCCTTCCGGGCCCATGAACTGGGTGGACAGGCCCTGTTCGCGCGCCTGGCGCAGAAGCAGGCCGAGTTCGGCGTGGTAGCCGCCGAAATAGATCAGGTCGGGATTGAGCGACTTCAGCTTGGTGATGACCGCGGAATAGTCGCTGTCGCCCACGTTGATGCCTTCGAACAGGGCGACGTTTGCGCCGTTCTTGGCGAGATTGTCGCGCACCTGCGTGGCGACCCCCGAGCCGTAGGTTTGCTTGTCGTGCAGGATGGCGACGGTTTTGGGCTTGAGATGCCCGAGTATGTAGCTGGCGGCGAACGGCCCCTGCTGGTCGTCGCGCCCTATGGTGCGGAAGAAGAAATGAGGCTTGATGGTGTCCGTGACCAGCGGCGAGGTGGCTCCCGGGGTGATGGCGACGATGCCTTCCTGTTCGTACACGTTGACCGCGGGCACGGTGGTGCCGGAGCAGGCATGGGCCACGGCGAACTTGGCGCCGGAGTTCACCACGCGGTTGGCGGCGGGCACGGCCTGCTTGGGTTCGCAGCCGTCGTCGATGAGCAGGGGCTCCAGCTTCTTGCCCTTGACGCCGCCGGCCTCGTTGATGGCCTCGATGGCGGTCAGCGCGCCGGCCTGGATCTGGTCGCCGTACTGGGTGGCGGGGCCGGTCATGGGTTGCGGGATGCCGATTTTGATGGTGCTGGCCGCATAGGCGCTGCCGGCGATGGCGACGGCGCCCAGCGCCATGACCAAAGGAGTTATTCGCTTTAGGAACTTCATACCTGCTTGATCTCCAGTTGCGCTTGCCGTAGAGGGCATCCATGTTGCGGACGACCTGTATTGCTTTGTTACGGCAAGCCATTGTTGTTAGCTTCCGCCAGGAACGGCCAGCGTATTCTGACGACTCAGGAAGGTACTGTCACTACGGATAAGCCCTTACGCAGCGGGTTTTGCCAGGTTCCACATCAATGCCCTGAAGGGCGCCAGCATGACGGCGTTGACGGCCAGCTTGACGGCCAGGTCGCCCACCAGCAGCGAGGGCCAGGGCACGCCGGTGCCGGCGAAGGCCACGCTGAAGAATACGAAAGTGTCCAGCGTAGCCCCGGCCACACCGCCCAGCAAGGGCGCGCGCCACCAGTGCTGATGGCGCAAGCGGTCGAAAACATGTATGTCGACCAATTGGGCGCACAGGAAAGCCAGCCCCGAAGCCAGGGCGATGCGGGGCGTGGCCACCCATACCGAAACCGCCAGGGCCAGGATGAAGCCGATATAGGCCACCTTGCGGGCGGCCCGGGGGCCGAAGCGGCGGTTCAGCAGATCGGCCACCAGGAAGGCGACGGGGTAGGAAATGGCGCCCCAGGTCAGCCAGCGGTTGATGGGATACTGCACCAATATGTTGGATCCGACCACGATGATGCCCATGGCGGCTACCGCCACCCAGAACTGCAAGGGGGTCATGGGTGCGAAAACGGGTTTGGGTGAAGTCATTCGGCGAACTCGGCGGATAGCTGGGCGGCGCGCTCGCGGGCGGCGTCCATTGCGTGCTGTACGATGTCGGGAAAACCCTGGCTTTGCAGCACCTGCAGGGCGGCCGCGGTGGTGCCCCCCTTGGAGGTGACGCGTTCGCGCAGCACTTCCAGGCTTTCGTGGGACAGGGCCGCCAATTGCGTCGCCCCCGCCAGAGTGGCCAGGGCCAGGGTGCGCGCCTGGTCGTCGCTCAGGCCGTGCTTGATGCCCCCCTTGATCAGGGCTTCGATGAAAAGGAACACATAGGCGGGGCCGCTGCCCGACAGGGCGGTGACGGCGTCGATGCCGGCGTCGTCGTCGACCCAGACAATCTCGCCCACCGCCTTCATGAGTTGCTGCGCGACGCCCCGGTCGTCCTGGGAAACGCCTTCCAGCGCCATCAGGCCGCTGGCGCCCGCCGCCACCAGCGCGGGGGTGTTGGGCATGCAGCGCACCAGCCGCGTCCAGGGCCGCTCTTCGTCGCCCAGCCACCGGGCCAGGGTCTGGGCGGAAATGCCGGCGGCGATGCTGATGACCAGCGTGTCGGCCCGCAGATAGGGGCGGCAGCTTTCCACCGCCTGCTTCAGGTACTGCGGCTTGACCGCGAAAATCCATACCCGGTGCTCGGACAGGGCGGGCCCGGCCTGGGCGGCGACGGACACGCCCTGTTCCGCCCAGCGGTCCAGCGTGGGCTGATGGACGTCCACGACATGCACATCGTGCGCGCCGCAGCGCTTGCCGATGAGGCCGGAGGCCAGGGCGCTGGCCATGTTGCCCCCGCCGATGAATGCGATAGTCAGTTCTTTATTCATAGCCCGGTATTGTACGATTTTCGCCGCCGCCATGCCGTCCGCGCGGCCATTGACCTGGGCGCCCAGAAGTCGTTACAGTCATGTCCATGTCATAGACCCGCAATAAACTACAACACCAGTACGGCAAAACATCCGCACGGCAACCTCGCCCCACCGGCAACCCACCAGGAGAACATCCATGCGAGCAACACTTTTTGCATTCTCTATTGCAGGCGCCCTTGCGGGCATGGGCGCGGCCCATGCCGCCACCGACATCAATTTCTGGCATTCCATGCAGGGAGCCCTCGGAGAGCGCGTGAACGCGCTGGTGAACGAATTCAACAAAAGCCAGTCCGACTATGTCGTGCATGCCATCTACAAAGGCGCTTACGGCGAATCCATGAACGCGGGCATCGCGGCCTTCCGCGCCGGCAACGCGCCGGACATCCTGCAGGTCTTCGAGGTCGGCACCGCCACCATGATGTACGCCAAGGGCGCCGTGCAGCCGGTGCAAGAAATGTCCGAAAAAGTCGGCGACCCGATCAACCCCGCCGATTTCATCGGCGCGGTGGCGGGGTATTACTCCGCGCCGGACGGCAAGCTGGTATCCATGCCCTTCAACAGCTCCACGCCGGTCTTCTACTACAACAAGGACGCTTTCAAGAAAGCCGGCCTGGATGCCGACAAGCCGCCCAAGACCTGGGAAGAAGTCGCCGAGGCCGGCAGGAAGCTGCGCGCCGCCGGCATGGAGTGCGGCTACACTACCTCCTGGCCGTCGTGGGTGCAGCTTGAAACCTTCGCCGCCTGGCACAACACCCCTTACGCGTCCCTGGATAACGGCTTCGGCGGGCTGGGCGCGCGCCTGGAAATCGACAAACCGCTGTTCGTGCGGCACATGACTTTCCTGGCCAACATGTCCAAGGAAGGTACTTTCACCTACGGCGGGCGCGGCGACGCTTCCGGCGGCCTCTTCACCTCGGGCAAATGCGGCATGTTCACCGGATCCAGCGGCAACCGCGCCAACATCATCAAGACCGGCAACTTCGAGTTCGGCACCTCCACCCTGCCCTATTACGCCGACGTCAAGGGCGCGCCGCAGAACACCATCATCGGCGGCGCTTCGCTGTGGGTGTTCGCCAAGAAAAGCCCCGAAGTCTACAAGGGCGTGACCAAGTTCTTCAAATTCATCTCCAGCCCCGAAAAAGCTGCTGAATGGCACCAGGGCACCGGCTACGTGCCGGTCACCAAGGCCGGCTACGAGCTCACCAGGAAGTCGGGCTTCTACGACAAGAATCCCGGCACCGAGATTGCCGTTAAACAGCTCGATGCCGACACCACCAAAAATTCCCGCGGCGTGCGCTTGGGCTATCTGCCGCAGATCCGCGACATCGAAGACGGCGAAATGGAACAAATCTTCTCCGGCAAGGTGGCGCCCGAAGCCGGCCTGAAGAACATGGTCAAGCGCGGCAACGAGCTGCTGGAGCGCTTCGAGAAAAGCGTCAAGTAGGGGCCTGCCGATCGATCTTCCGCCGTGGGCAATCGGCTGGCTTGCAGCGATTGCTCACGGTTTTTTACTGATGTCTTCCCATGGAAAAACGCGTAGTCTTCAGCCACAAGACCCTGCCCTATCTGCTGCTGGCCCCGCAGTTGGCGATCACCATCGTCTTCTTTTTCCTGCCCGCGGGGCAGGCCATGTGGCAGTCGTTCCGGCTCGAAGACCCGTTCGGCCTGTCGTCCCAGTTCGTCGGCCTGGCCAATTTCGCCGAGTTGTTTTCCGATCCCGATTACATCCAGTCATTCAAGGTCACGGCGATTTTTTCTATCCTGGTCGCCGTGCTGGGCCTGGGCATTTCCCTGCTGCTGGCGGTCATGGCGGACCGCGTGATAAAAGGCGCCGCGGTATACAAGACGCTGCTGATCTGGCCCTACGCCGTGGCCACGGCGGTCGCCGGCGTGCTCTGGCTGTTCCTGTTTTCGCCTTCGGTCGGCATCCTGGCCGTCTATATGCTGGAAGCCGGCCTTTCATGGAACCCGCGCCTGGACGGCGACGATGCCATGATACTGGTCGTCCTGGCTTCGGTCTGGAAACAGATTTCCTACAACTTTCTGTTTTTCCTGGCGGGCCTGCAGTCCATACCCCGGTCCCTGATCGAGGCGGCCGCCATCGACGGCGCCAGCCCGGCGCGGCGCTTCTGGACCATCGTCTTCCCGCTGCTTTCGCCCACCACATTCTTTCTGCTGGTGATCAACGTCATCTACGCCTTCTTCGATACCTTCGCGATCATCGACATCGTTACGCAAGGCGGGCCGGGCACCAGCACGTCCATATTGGTATACAAAGTCTATAACGCGGGCTTCAAAGGCCTGGACATAGGCTCGTCCGCCGCCCAGTCCGTGGTGCTGATGCTCATCGTCGTCGCCCTGACGGTCATCCAGTTCCGCTATATCGACCGCAGGGTCAATTACTGATATTGATGATGCGCGCGCGCCAGCGCAGCGCCATGCAGCCCAGAGGCCAACCATGATAGAACGCCGACCCATCCTGGATATCGTCACGCACCTGGTGCTGATATTGGGCGTCGCGCTGATCGCCTTCCCCCTCTATGTGACTTTCGTCGCTTCCACACAGACGACGCAGGAAGTGGCGCGCGCGCCCATGTCGCTGCTGCCGGGCAGCCACTTCCTGGAAAACTATCGCGCCGTGCTGGTGGGCGATGCGGCCAACACGCCGCCGGTGGCGCGCATGATGTGGGTCAGCACCGTCATGGCGCTGGTCATCGCCATCGGCAAGATCGCCATATCGATGCTGTCCGCTTTCGCTGTGGTGTACTTCCGCTTCCGCTTCCGCATGTTTTTCTTCTGGATGATCTTCGTCACCCTGATGCTGCCGGTGGAAGTGCGGATTGCGCCCACCTACAAGGTCGTCTCCGACCTAGGCATGCTGAACAGCTATGCGGGCCTGACCTTGCCCCTGATCGCTTCGGCCACCGCCACCTTTTTGTTCCGGCAGTTCTTCCTGACGGTCCCCGACGAGCTGGTGGAAGCGGCGCGCATGGACGGCGCCGGGCCCATGCGTTTCTTCAAGGACGTGCTGCTGCCCTTGTCGCGCACCAGCATCGCCGCTTTGTTCGTCATCCAGTTCATTTACGGTTGGAACCAGTATTTATGGCCGCTGATCATCACCACCCAGGAAAACATGTATCCGGTGGTCATAGGCATACGGCGCATGATCGCCGGCGGCGATGCCGTGACGGAATGGAATCTGGTGATGGCCACGGCGCTGCTGGCCATGATTCCGCCCGTCGCCGTCGTCGTCCTGATGCAGAAATGGTTCGTCAAGGGCTTGGTGGATTCGGAAAAATGACACTGCCCCACGACGGCCTGCCGCAAGAAACAAAATCCCGGAAAATCACATGGCTACTCTCAGCTTTCGCAACGTAAAAAAAACCTATGCGGGCGGCGTCGCGGTCATCCATGGCATCACCATGGACGTCGCCGACGGCGAATTCATCGTCATCGTCGGGCCCTCCGGCTGCGGCAAATCGACTTTGATGCGCATGGTTGCGGGCCTGGAAAGCATCACGGAAGGCGAGATCGCCATCGACGGCAAAGTCGTCAACGACCTGGAACCCGCCGAACGCGACATTGCCATGGTGTTCCAGAACTATGCCTTGTACCCGCACATGACGGTCTTCCAGAACATGGCCTATGGCTTGAAGATACGCAAGTTCAGCAAGCAGGAAATCCAGCGCCGGGTCGAGAACGCGGCGCAGATACTGGAACTATCGCATCTGCTGGAGCGCCAGCCGCGGCAGCTGTCCGGCGGCCAGCGCCAGCGCGTGGCCATGGGGCGCGCCATCGTGCGCGACCCCAAGGTTTTTCTGTTCGACGAGCCGCTGTCCAACCTGGACGCCAAGCTGCGTGTGCAGATGCGGCTGGAAATCCAGAAGCTGCACCGCCGCCTGAAGACCACCAGCCTCTACGTTACGCACGATCAGGTCGAAGCCATGACCTTGGCGCAGCGCATGATAGTAATGAACAAGGGCGTGCCGGAACAGGTTGGGACCCCGGCGCAGGTATTCGACAAGCCGGCATCGACCTTCGTGGCGAGCTTCATCGGCTCGCCGCCCATGAATCTGCTGCCCGTCTCGGTCGACGCAAATCGCGTGGTACGGGATGAAGACGGCGCGGCGCTGCAGTTCAGCGCGGCCCAGGTTCCCGCCTGGATGGCGAACTGCAAAGCCATCTTGGGAATGCGGCCGGAACATATGGCGCTGCACGCCGACGGCGTGCCCCTGAATGTGGAAATGGTGGAAATTCTCGGATCGGAGCAATTGATCCATGGCATGCACGGCGACACCCCCGTCGTCGTGCGCTGTCCCGTCAGCCTGACCAAGGACTATCCCGTGCAGATCGGCGAAGCGATACAAGTCGGCTGGGACGGCGAGCACGCGCTGCACTGGTTCGACCCGGAAACGGGCAAGCGGATAGAAGGCTGAAGGCTTCGAGCGCTGTTGCGGCGCTTGCAGGCGTTATCTCGCGGTGTCGCGGGTGTTTCCGCATGCTGAGGCATTTCTGCAGTGCCAGGTGTATCCGCGGCGCGTTTCCGTGCCGCTATCCTGAGAACTTTGGCGAGGCAGTCACACGGCGATGCGGAGCCTCGCGTCCGGTCTTCAAATCGGCGCGCGACAGCTTGGCTACCCCTCAAAAAAAACCCCGCTGCAAAAACAGCGGGGAGTTTATGAATGCTCTGATTTATAAATTTTATTGGCAAGATTTTTTATAGTTTTTGCTTATAGGTTTTTGTAGTTTTATTTGAATATTATTGAATGTTATTCGAATATTTATAGGTTTATTTGAACCGTATTCTTGCCATGGGCCCATGGACGGGCCCATGGCTTACAGGTTCTTTATTATTTATAGACGGTCTTGGAGCCGTCTTTATGCCAGGTGAAGACGTCGAACTTGAAATCGTTCAGGTCGCCCTGCTTGTTCCAGGAAATCTTGCCGATCGGCGTGTCCACGGAATTGGCATGCAGATACGCCGCAACCTTGGCGGGATCATCGGCGCCGGCGCCCTTGATGCCATCGGCGATGGCCTTGGTCGCCGAATAGGCCGTCAGTTGGAAGGCGCCGCCCGGGTCGCGCTTCTTGTCCTTGAACGCCTTGACAATAGCGGCGTTGGACGCGTCCTGGGTGAAGTCGGCCGGCAAGGTAACCAGCATGCCTTCCACCGCGGCGCCGGCGATCGCGTTGATGTCAGGGTTGCCGACGCCCTCCGGCCCCATGAATTTCGCTTTCAAGCCCTGTTCCGAGCCCTGGCGCAGCAACAGGCCCATTTCGGGATGGTAGCCGCCGTAATAGACGAAATCGGCATCGGAGCTTTTCAGCTTGGTGATGACCGCAGAGTAATCGCTGTCGCCGGCGTTGATGCCCTCGAACATGACCACTTTGATGCCGGCTTTTTCCAGCTCGCTTTTCACCGCCGTGGCGATGCCCTGGCCATAGGACTGCTTGTCATGCAGGACGGCGACCTGCTTGGGCTTGATCTTTTCGATGATGAAACGGGCGGCGGCGGGGCCTTGCTGGTCGTCCCGCCCTATGGTGCGGAAGATCATGTCGTAATTCTTGCCGTCGGTGACCGCCGGAGACGTGGCCGACGGGGTGACCATGACCACGCCTTCGTTGTTATAGATGTTGGTGGCGGCGATGGTCGCGCCCGAGCACACATGGCCGACCACGTAGTGGATCTTGCTGTTCACGACGCGATTGGCGACGACCGGGCCCTGCTTGGGCTCGCAGCCGTCGTCTATGGTGACGGCTTCCAGCTGCTTGCCCAGCACGCCTCCGGCGGCGTTGATCTGTTCGATGGCGGTATCGACGCCCTCTTTGACCATCGTGCCGTATTGCGTCAGCGCCCCGGTGAAAGGGCCGGCGACGGCGATTTTGATGGTGTCGGCGGCCTGGGCGCCCGAGGATAAGAGCATGCCGACCGCGAGGCCCGCGGCGGCGGCGATGGGAGTAAGACGAATTTTCATAGAACCTCCACAGATAGTACGCAGCAAAGCATACACCGAAAGATAAGAGGAAGGACCCCGTTCTTTTCAGGGTTTTCTCTATGGGTGAAGGCCGCAATTCGTCTAATGCCCCGGCTTCGCCCCCCCCCGCAGCTTATCAGCCGCCCGCCCCGCATGGGTCGCGCAAGCCGCTACGCCGCCGTCCGCGTCGCGCAATTCGCGGGCAGCGCATCCGCCATGCGCAATGGCGTCACGCTGTCCCGGCTGCCGCCGCCTGCCCATTCAAATGCCGGCAATGAACCTGCCGCCCATCACGTACCATCCATCGGGCGCCTCGGCGCAAGGGCCTGGCGCCCGCGGGCGGCCTTGGCTTTGGATCAGGTGCCGATGCTGAGGGGCGCGCGCAGTTTGCGCAGCATGGCTATGACGCTTTGCGCGGTGATACGCCCCGTCTTGGGGTTTTCCGACGGGATGTTCTGGATCTCCATGGACAGCAGCGCAGAATCGGACACCACCTGCACGTGATGGGTATTGTGCTCCAGCGTGGGGTCGGCCCAGACCTCCAGCAGGGTCTCGTCCGGCCCCACGCCCGCCAGCGACACGCTGACCGCCACGTTCAGGTTGGCCGGGAAACCGGTCGCCGCCTCGCGCGCCGTACCCGAGAATATCAGCGTGGGCTCTTTCAGGCTCAGCACATCGATATTCCGCTCTACCAGGAAAGGCGCCGATTCGAAATGGAACAGCCTGGGCGCACTGGTCGAGGCCGACAAGAAATCCCCAAGCGCCATCAACTGTGGTTCGGCCGGCGCGGGCACCAGCCACCACATCAAGACCGAACTGCTCAAGCTGCGCCCCTGTATCGACGGATACGGGATGCGACGGGCGGCGGGCTTTGCGCGCCGGACTGATCCGGTCTTGTATCCGGCTTATCCGGGCTTTATCCAGCTTTAGGCAGCCGGAACATCATTGCAACAGGCTGCGCAGCATCCAGGCATTCTTTTCGTGGACGTCCAGACGCTGGGTCAGCAGATCCACCGTGGGCTGGTCATCGACGCTGTCG
>Ga0180220_1001832_pt1 | contig 14824 bp, 12 predicted proteins | sample eDN5th37CBELigBY_FD_151335 | JGI IMG/M metagenome (GOLD analysis project Ga0180220, IMG submission 151335) | Enriched backyard soil microbial communities from Emeryville, California, USA - eDNA 5th pass 37_C BE-Lig BY (version 2) (version 2) | ecosystem: Environmental > Terrestrial > Soil >... | reverse complement strand
CGAGCATTTCCGGGAGATCGCCCGGATCGTTCATGGCACCCTTCTTACGCTCCGTGTGAAACGCATAGAGCGTGAATATGACGAGCAGCGCGACCATGGCCCCTGCCTGCCAGCGCTCGATGCTGCCGGTCACTGCCAGGGCTGCGAAAAGAAGGGCCGAGCCGATCATCATCGCAGCGTCTCGGTAGAGCGCCGATGGTTGAACGACGATCGGGTAGATCACCGCCGACGCGCCGAGAATCAGGAGGATGTTGGCAATGTTCGATCCGACTACGTTGCCGATCGAAATGCCGGGTAGGTTGTCGGCTGCGGCCTGCAAGCTGACCACAAGTTCGGGTGACGTCGTACCCCATGCGACGATGGTCATGCCGATAATCATCTTGGAAACGTTCAATTGACGCGCAAGCGACACGGCACCACGGACGAGATATTCCGCGCCAAACAACAGGAGGGTAAAGCCGCTGATAAATTGGAGGACGGTCAGCATATGAATCCAAGCTCGAGAGCCCGGCATACAGCGAAACGGCCGGCGAATGGACGGGAAAGGTGATTGGAAACGCCGATGCCACTCGGTCCGGCGCGTGCGATGGGTGTCGGTCCGTCTTGTGCGGCGTTGCCGGATGACGAGCGCAATCGCGCAAGGAGCGGACGCGATCGATCTGACATAGGCGGGACACTCCGCGAGTTGTGTCCAGCCGACATCGCAGCACGATGGCTGCCAGAGGGGCCCGGTCTGGAGGGCTGCGCATTAGAGATGCCACCTCGTAAGGGTGGCCCGACTGCTTCTCGTTCGTCTCTCCATCACCCGCGCGGGCTTGATCAGCGGCTGCCGCCGTCCTTTGCCGGACTCCCGCCCGTCAGCTCCGAAAGCGCCATCAGCGCCGCATCGGCATCGGCCAGGATGCTTGCGGCCAGCCCGGCAAACACCAAGCCGGCGGCGTACTCCCTGATGTGCGTGACTCCGCTAAGCGCCCGGCTGAGAAGACGCGCGGCTTCGATCGCAAATCCGGCGGCCAACGCAATGACGGCGACGGCCGGCAGGACGAGCGGCGGCGGAAGATGGAGCGCGAGCGCCATCACGATCGCGGGCAGCGCCACCAGGGCTACGCTCCAAACGGCGTCGTGCGACCGGAGCCTGGGCATCCGGCCGCCGCGCGACTTGTCTTCGCGATGGAGCGACGTCGGCATGTCGCGCAACTCCGTAACGCGACGCGAAGAAGCGTGTCAGCCCTTCAATGCGCCCGTGCTTCGAATTCCTCGCGCATCTTGACCTACGGGGCGCGCTTCGAGAATTCGCGAATGTCACGGCGTATGTTCACTGGAAAACGGCAGGGTTATTCTACGGGGCAAGGCGACCAAGACGGATCGCCTGGCGTACGAGCACGGCGACGCTCTCGGCCTGCATCTTGTCCATGATCTGCACGCGATAGCTCTCGACAGTCCGCGGGCTGATGCCGAGGCGTGCCGCGATCGCGTGGCTGGTGAAGCCCTGAACGACTAGGTCGAGCACCTCGGCCTCGCGCCGGGTCAGAGACTGGGCCTTGCGCTCGAGCTCCTGCAGCGACTGGCGCCCGGCAAGCTGCTCGAAGGCGTGCGCCAGGCAACGGTTGATAGCGGCGACGAGTTGCGCGTCGTCGACCGGCTTCTCGATGAAGTCCTCGGCGCCGGCCTTGATGGCTGCCACCGCCATCGGCACGTCCGCATGACCCGAGATGAGAATGACGGGAAGATGCAGGTTGCGCTTGCGGAGCTCGTGCATGAGCTGGATGCCGTCCATGCCCGGCATGCGCACGTCTGCGATCAGGCAGCCCGTGCGTGGTATGTCGATGGCGTTCAGGAAGTTGTCGGCAGAGCTGAAGGTCGCAACCTCGTAGCCCAGCACGCTCAGCATCTCGCTCAAGGCATGGCAAACTGCCGGCTGGTCGTCGACGATGTAGACGGTCGGTCGCGCATTGGTTGGCATGCCTTGTCAGATTGCTCCTTTTGCGATCGGCAGAGAAAAGCGGATCTCGGTTCCTTCAGGTGACGTGGCACTTGCCCAGATGCGTCCGCCATGGGCAAGGACGATCGTCTGGCAGATCGAAAGCCCCAATCCCAGTCCGTGCTCCTTCGTTGTGCTCAATGGAACGAAGATAGTGTCCAGGTGATCGGGCGCAATACCGGCACCGTTGTCGCGCACGCCGATCTCCAGGTCGCGCCCATCCTGGGCCCGTTCGATGACGATCGCAATTCGACCGTCGGTCCGTCCGGTCTCGATGATTGCGTCGATGGCATTGCGCACCAGGTTGAGCACCACCTGCTGGATCTGTATCCGATCCGCCAGGACCCGCGGAGGGTCGCCGCGGGTCTCCACGCTCAGCGAGATATGCTCGGCGCTGGCGTGCGTCTGAACAAGGGCAAGGGCATCTTCCACCAGCCGGCGCGGATCGACCGGCGCAACATCCGGCTCGCCGCGCTGCAGGAATTGTCGCATCCGGCGGACCACCGCGGCGGCATGGTCGATCTGCTCGACCATTGCAGCGACATTGCGCGCTGCGCGCGAGCGGTCTCCATCTTCGGCGCTGACGAGCTGGCCGACCGATCGGGCGAGCGCGCGCGCCGCCGTCAAGGGCTGGTTGATCTCGTGCGCCAGCGCGGCGGCCATGCCGCTGACGAGATTCAGGCGGGCCGTGCGGGCGGCTTCGTTCTGCAGCTCCTCCAGGCGCCGGGCGGCATTGCGTGCCGCCACGTCGGCTGCATCGCGCTCGCTCACGACGGCGCCGACGAGGAGCACCGTCACGGTCATGACGAGCATGAGCAACTGGTATTCCGTGAAATGCGCAAGATCGAAACCGTAGAGATGCAGGAAGCCGACGAGGCCGAGTTGCGCGATGGTCAGCGCCGCGCAGGCGCCGTCGATGCCGTGGCGTACCGCAGCCATCACCACCGGCAGGAAGAGCAGATAGAGCAGGCTCTGCCGCAGCGGTTGCTCGGGCTGCATGATGACGGCGAGCGCCAGCACGATGACGAACACGTACGCGGCCAGCTCCGCCAAGATCCGGGTGGAAACGATCCTGACGATGCCGCGTTCGCTGCGGCCGACCACGCGCAGCACCAAGGGGGTCACGACCGAGATCCCGATCGCGTCGCCGAGCCCGAGCAGGCCGGCCGTCCGCAGCATGGTGACGCCGTCGAGCTGACGGATGGTGAGCATCAGCATCGCCAGCAGCATCGATGAGATGACGGCGCCGGCAAGCCCGCTCGAGATGACGATGGCAATATCGCGCGTGTGGAAGCCGGGCGTCCCGGACCGGAGCAGGTTGCGCGCCAGCGACGCAACGCACGTATAGGACGCCGCGACGATCGCCGCGACGGCAAGGACGACAGGCCAGCCGAGCCAACTGCGCAACACCAGCACCTCGGCCAGTGTGACGGCGGCAAAGAGCACCAGTCCGTATCGATTGCCCTTGAGAATGATAATCGCAAACATCAAGCCGATGGCTGGATTCCACGGCGTCACCGGCAGGCCGGTGTGCTCGTGCAGGAAGCTCAGCCACTCGAGGCCGAGATACAGGGCGATCAGCCCGAGCGGCATCGCGACCGTGCTCAGGGCTGGCCATGCCCAGACCTTGCGCAGATCTGCAGGGGTCGCGGCCGTTGGCGTCAATGGGTGTACGTCTCGGTCCAAATGCTGCATTTCGGGCTCGACGGAAATCCGGCCGAAGGATGGTCGATCCGTGCTGGTGCGCAGCGGCGTCGGCTGAACCGGGGCGTCCGGGCCTGTTCCGTCCCGACTGTGGCCCCCAAACTGCCACAGACGGCCGCGCCGGGCAAAGCCGCGCTTCGGCGAAATCGGCGGGCAGCCGGGCAGGCGCCTTCCCTCCGGCCGCATGCTTCCCCTTGCCGAGAGCCGACGCCGCGTCAACAATGCCTCCGCATTCCCTTCAGAAACGTTCAGACAGAGAGTCCGCCCATGACTGCGCCCGAGCGCCTGCGCGCCCTTCTCGCGAAACCCGAATTCCTTGTCATGCCGGCGGTTTGGGACGGCATTTCCGCCAAGCTCGCAGCCGCCGCAGGCTTCGAGTCGGCGTTTCTCTCCGGCTCGTGCGTGGCCGCCAGCCGCCTCGGCGGCCCCGATCTCGACCTGATCTCGTTCGCCGAGATGCTCGACAGCTTCAACATGGTCCGCCAGGCGGCGCCCGATACGCTGGTCCTCGCCGACGGCGATCACGGCTATGGCAACCCCATGAACGTGCAGCGGACGGTCCGCGCCTACGGACGGGCAGGGGCGGCGGCGGTGCTGATCGAGGACAAGATCACGCCGCGGGCGCTGACGGCGGGCGGCAAGCCGTGCATTCCCCGCGAGGAAGCCCGCATGAAGATCCGGGCCGCGGTCGAGGCCGCCAAGGAAAGCGGCATCCTGGTCCTTGCCCGTACCGACTGCCGTCCGACCGCGGGAATTGACGAGGCGGTCGCGCGCATCGAGATGTACGTCGCGGAAGGCGCCGATATCCTCTTCCTCGACAGCCCTGCCGACGAGGACGAGATCCGCCGCGCGGTCGCCGCGGCCAAGGGCAGGCCGTCGTTCGTCGTCCTGTCACCGGGCGCTCCGCGTGCGACGCCGGATCAGAAGCGCGCGGCGGAGCTCGGCTTCAAGATCGGCACATACCCGACGGCGATGCTCTCGCCGGCCGTCGCCGGCATCAAGGCGGGCCTTGCGGCGCTGGTCGCGGGAGAGGCGGAGGCGAAGAGCGCGCTCCCGCCGGCCGAGTTGCGCGATACGCTCGGCTACGGCGCCTACGATGCGAAAGCGAAAGGTTTCATCGCGAAGAGCTGATGTGTCGGTACGTCGGGACGCTTGCGGGGCAGGCGGAGCGTGGCGCTCCTGCCGGCGGCCTTTGCAAGCGGCCGGCTCATTGGCAGCGGCGCTCAACTCTGCTTAGCTCGGAGCGATGGTGCGCCGTGAGAGACGCCGCACGCTTGCCCACGAGGGAACCCCATGCGGAAGAACAAGCTTCGCCAGATCGTCAAGGACGGCGGCAAGATCATCAATGGATGGTGCGCGATCCCCAATTCCTACTCGGCCGAGGTCTATAGCCATTGCGGATGGGACAGCGTCACGATCGACCTTCAGCACGGTCCGATCGACTTCCAGGCCGCCGTCGGCATGCTGCAGGCGATCTCTACGACCGATGCCGTTCCGATGTGCCGCGTACCCTGGAACGACGCAGCGATCATCATGAAGCTGCTGGACGCCGGCAGCTATGGCCTGATCTGCCCGATGATCAACACCAAGGCGGAAGCCGAGCAATTCGTCTCGTTCGGCCGCTATCCGCCGATCGGCACGCGCTCCATGGGACCGAACCGGGCCGTGCAGTACGGCGGGGCCGACTACTGGCAGGGCGCCAACGATGAGGTGCTGCTGTTCGCCATGATCGAGACCCGCGCCGGCCTCGCCAATCTGGAGGAGATCCTGTCTGTGAAGGGGCTCGACGGCGTCTACGTCGGTCCTTCCGATCTCTCGATGGCGATGGGAAAGCCGCCGACGCTCGACCCCTCCGATGGCGAGGTCATTGCCGCGATCGAGCAGATCGCCCGTGTCACGCGGTCGAAGGGCATGATCGCCGGCGTACACACCGACGGGCCCGGCACGGCGAAGAAGCGCTTCGAGCAGGGCTACCAACTGACCACGCTCATGAACGACGCGCGTGTGCTGGCCGTAGCCGCGGCCAACATCATCAAGGAGACGCGGGGCGAGGCGGAGCGCGTGACGGCCAAGACGTACTGAGGCGTCAAGGCAAGCCGGCTCTCGATGCGGCGTGACTTCGGTCAGGACGCCTTGGCTGCGCCCGGCGCATCGGGCTGGTCGCGCTCGGGCTTCGGCTTGCCCGCGGGCGCCCGTGCGGCCTCGGGCGCGTCGTTGCGGCTGCCGTCGGCTGCCCTGGCAAGGGCAACCGCCTCAGCCGAATCCTCGTGGAAGATCTGCTCCAGCTCCTCGGCGAACCGCTTCGCATTGAGCTCGAGCTTCTCGCGGTCGCTGGCGTGCTCGTAGTCGTCGTAGAGGCGCCTACGATCGAGTTCGGCGAACGCGGCTGTCATCCGCCGCGCCTCGCTCTCGCGTACGCCCAGGCCCTCCAGCAGGTCCTGCGATAGCTGGATGGCGGCGAGGAAGGTCTCGCGGCGCATCTCCTTGACCCCGAGATCCATCAGCTTGTGCACGTGCTGGCGGTTGCGGGCCCGCGCGAAGATCGGAACATGGGGGAAGTATCGCCGGACGATCTCGGCCGTCTTCAGCGAAGCCTCCATGTCGTCGATCGCCAGCACGAAAGCTTTCGCCTTGCCGGTCTGCGCGGCTTCGAGAATGTCGAGTCGGCTCGCATCTCCATAGTAGCCTTCGGCGCCGAAACGGCGGACGAGCTCGATCTGGTCCGGGCTGATGTCGAGCGCCGTGAAGGGAATGCCGCGGGCCCGCAGAATGCGGGCGACGATCTGGCCGAACCGGCCGAGACCGGCAATGACGACGCGGCCTTCGACAGACGGCAGGTTGTCGTACTCGGGCGGTGCGACCGGAGCGCGCTGGCGGTCGAAAAAGTCGTGCACGAGCAGCAGCAGCGGCGTCACCAGCATCGAGAGGGTGACGACGACGGCGACGAGATGCACCCTGTCGTCGCTAAGAAGGTGGGCGCCGGTGGCGAGGCCCAGGATGACAAAGGCGAACTCGCCACCCTGCGAGAGGGCAATCGCGAGCAGCCGCGATTGGCGGGGATTGAGCCCGTTCCAGCGTCCGACGATATAGAGGACGAGTGCCTTCACGGCGACCAGCCCAACGACGAGCGCGAGGACCGTCGGCCACTGATCGAGCAGCAGCCGCACGTCGAGCGACATGCCGATGGCGGTGAAGAACATGCCGAGCAGCAGGCCCTCGAACGGCTGGATGTCCGCTTCGACCTGGTGCCGGTATTCGCTGTCGGCCATCATCACGCCGGCGATGAACGCCCCGAGCGCCGCGGAAAGCCCCGCGAGCTGCATCAGGCCAGCAACGCCGAGCACGGTCAGCAGCGCGATGGCCGTCATGGCCTCGCGTACGCCGGAGGAGGCGACCATGCGGTAGACGGGGGTCAGCAGGAAGTGACCGCCGATCACGACGGCACCGATCGTGCCGAAGGCCTTGGCGATGGCGATCGCCGACTGCGTGAGGTCGGCGGCGGCACCGCGGATCGCCATCAGCGGCACCAGTGCGATGAGCGGGATGGCGGCGAGGTCCTGGAAAAGGAGGATCGAGAAGGCAAGGCGACCGTGCCGTTGAGTGAGCTCCTTGCGCTCCTCGAGCACCTGCAACACGAAGGCGGTCGAGGACATCGCGAGCGCGAGGCCGACGACGACCGCGACGGCGACCGATGGAATGAAGATTGCCGCAAAGACGGCGAGCAGAATACCGGTCCCGATGACCTGTCCGCCGCCGGCGCCGAAGATGGCGCGCCGCATCGTCCAGATGCGGATGGGCCGAAGCTCCAAGCCGATCAGGAAGAGAAGAAGGACGATGCCTAATTCGGCGACATGCAGGATGGCCTCCACGTCCGCGAAGAGGCCGAGGACGTGCGGGCCGATCAAAATACCGGATGCGAGGTATCCTAATACCGATCCAACGTTCAGCAAACGCGCAAGAGGGGCCGCAAGTGCCGCGGCCGCCAACAGCACGACCGCCTGCAACAGGTACGTCTTGTCCATGCGACCTCGGCGGTGATGTCGCGTGAGCGACGGAGTGGACGCCCATGCCAACGACAGCAGCAGTGCGCGCAAATTGCGCTCCGCGCATGACCCGCACGTCCCATGACAGGGCGGCATATCGTCATTGGCACCTGGATATGTTCCTCCTGTAATATGCGCACCATGCCCAACGAAAGCGAAATCGGCGGCAGCGCCGACACTTCGGCGAGCTTCGGCTTCCGCACCATCGACCCAGGCGAGCGGCAGGGCCTCGTCAACGAGGTCTTCGCCACGGTCGCCGAACGCTACGACTTGATGAACGACCTGATGTCGGGCGGATTGCACCGGCTCTGGAAGGACGATCTCGTCGTCGCGCTCAATCCGCCACGTAGCGCCGAACCGTTCCAGGTGCTCGACCTCGCCGGGGGGACGGGCGACGTCGCCATGCGCATCGTGCGGGCCGGTGGTGGCGGTACGTCGGCCGTCATCTGCGATATCAGCGCCGAGATGCTGGAGGTGGGCCAACGCAAGGTGGGGGCGGTGGGTCTCGCCGAGCGGATCTCGCTGGTGGAGGGCAACGCCGAGGCGCTGCCGTTCGCCGACAGGTCGTTCGATGCCGTGACAATCGCGTTCGGCATTCGCAACGTGACCCACATCGATCGGGCACTCGCCGAGATGTACCGCGTGCTGAAGCCGGGCGGCCGGGCGCTGGTCCTCGAGTTCGCCCACGTCGACGTGCCGATGCTCGACCGCCTCTATGATCTTTTCTCATTCGAGGCGATTCCGCGGCTCGGCCAGCTTGCAGCCGGCGCCAGCGAGCCCTACCGGTATCTGGTGGAGAGCATCCGCCGCTTCCCGAAGCAGGAGGTCTTCGCGGACATGATTCGCGCGGCCGGCTTCGAGCGGGTGCAGTTCCGCAACCTGACGGGCGGCGTCGCCGCCATCCATTCCGGCTGGCGCATCTGAGGCACCGAAGGCGTGCCGGCCGGGGGTGGGCCGCTTGACCTGTGCTCCGAAAGCCCCGACATGAAGCGGACAGGCCGCCACCAAGCCGCAACCGGATGCGCCCATGACGCTCGAGCCGCCGCGCCAGATATTCTCGTTCGACAACACGTACGCGCGCCTGCCGGAGCGGTTCTTCGCGCGCTTGCCCCCGACGCCGGTCTCGGCGCCGCGCTTCGTCAAGCTGAACGAGGCGCTGGCTCGCGAGCTGGGGCTCGATCCGGCCTGGCTCGCGAGCGCCGAGGGTGTCGAGGTGCTTGCGGGCAACCGCGTTGCCGAGGGCAGCGAGCCGATCGCGCAAGCCTACGCCGGGCACCAGTTCGGCGGCTTCGTCCCGCAGCTCGGCGACGGGCGTGCGATTCTCCTCGGCGAGGTCGTCGATCGAGGCGGGGCGCGGCGGGACATCCAGCTCAAGGGCTCGGGGCCGACGCCCTTCTCGCGGAACGGCGACGGTCGCGCCGCGCTGGGACCCGTTCTCCGCGAGTACATCGTCGCCGAGGCCATGCACGCGCTCGGCATCCCGACCACGCGCGCGCTCGCGGCGGTGCTGACCGGGGATTACGTCTTCCGCGAGGAGGCGCTGCCCGGCGCGGTCCTGACCCGTGTCGCATCGAGCCATGTCCGCGTGGGGACGTTTCAGTACTTCGCCGTGCGCGGCGACGTCGACGGCATCCGCGAATTGGCCGACCATGTCATCGCGCGGCACTACCCGGAGGCGGCCCAGGCGGCGAACCCGTATCTGGCGCTGCTCGAGGCGGTGATTGCGCGGCAGGCGGCGCTCGTGGCGCGGTGGCTCGGCGTCGGCTTCATCCACGGCGTCATGAACACCGACAATATGTCGATTGCGGGGGAGACGATCGACTACGGTCCGTGTGCTTTCATGGATACGTACCATCCAGGGACCGTCTACAGCTCCATCGACAGCAACGGCCGCTACGCCTATGCGAACCAGCCGCAGATCGCGCAGTGGAACCTCGCGCGCTTTACCGAGTCGCTGCTGCCGCTGCTCGGCGGGACCGACGAGGAGCGGCTCGAGCGCGGTAAAGGCGCGCTCTTCGCTTTCGCCAGCCTGTTCGAGGATGCCTATACGCGCGAGCTTCGCGGCAAGCTCGGTCTCATGGACGCGCGTGACGGCGATCTCGATCTCGCGCACGATCTGCTCGACCGCATGATGCGCAACGAGGCCGACATGACGCTGACGTTCCGGCGCCTCGTCGATGCGGCGGCGGACCCCGAGGCCGATGCGCACGTCGCCGCGTTGTTCAACGAGCCGGTTGCCTTCGCCGGGTGGGCGACGAAGTGGCGGGCGCGCCTTGGCGAGGAGGGCGGCGACGCGAACGCCCGGCGCGAGGCCATGCGGCGGGCAAACCCGGCGTATATCCCTCGCAATCATCTCGTCGAGGAAGCGATCGCGGCTGCTGTCCGGAGCGAGGACTTCAGGCCGTTCGAGGAACTGCTGGCGGTGCTCGCCCGCCCCTACGACGACCAGCCAGGCCGCGAGCGCTACACCTTGCCGCCCAAGCCGGAGGAAGTGGTCCGCCAGACGTTCTGCGGCACGTGAGGCCAGGCCCATTCCCCCTCCCCGCACCAGCCCGGCGTTTTCATCCGCCACCCGCCCGCCAGCGCGGAGATGACGGCAGCAACGAAACCACCGAAACTGGCTCAGCGACTCCCTTCGAGGATTTCCGATGTCCTTTCGCATTCCCGAGTCCGTCACTATCGTCGACGTTGCGGCGCGTGACGGCATCCAGAGCTTCCAGCGGCCCGTGGACACAGACACCAAGGTGGCGCTGGTGGACCGGCTCAGCGAGACCGGCCTCCCGGTGATCGAGGTCACCGGCTTCGCGCACCCGCGCGTGATCCCGAACCTGAAGGATGCCGAAGAGGTCTGCGCGCGCATCAGGCGCAGGCCGGGGGTGGTCTATCGCGGCCTCGTGCCGAACGCCCGCGGCGCCGAGCGCGGCATCAAGACCGAGCTCGACGAGCTGCTGGGCCTGATCACGGTCTCCGAGGCCTACAACAAGAAGAACCAGAACATGACGCTCGCCGAGGGCGTCGCCGAGGCAATCAAGACGTTCCGCGTGGTAGAGGCCTCGGGCAAACGCTGGGCGATGGCGCTCGGCATGTCGATGTGGTGCCCCTACGAGGGCAAGATCCCGCAGGAGCGCGTGCTGGGCATTCTCGGCGAGTTCTGCAATGCCGGCATGCGTCGGTTCTACTTCGCCGGCAGCCTCGGCATGGAGGACCCCAGGCACGTCTCGGAGCTGTTCGGGCGCGCGCTCGATGCGCATCCGGACATCGAGATCGGCTTTCACGTGCACAACATGGCGGGGGTCGGTCTTGCCAACATTCTTGCTGCGCTCGATGCCGGGGCGGCGTTCGTGGAGGGCGCGATCTGCGGCATCGGCGGCGGCATCGCCATGCCATACACGATCGCGTCGGTCGGTAACCTCGCGACCGAGGACATCGTGCACATGCTCAACGAGATGGGCGTGAAGACCGGCGTCGAGACGGCCGAGATTGCAGCCGCGGCGCGCGACTGTGCCAAGCTGCTCGGCATCGAGGCCGGGAGCCATACGGCGCATGTGGGCACCCGGGCAGACGTGATGGAGGGCGCCAGGAAGGCGCCGCGCGAGCACCCGGCGTGAGGGCTTCGGTCCGCCGACGAATCGCCTGCCGCGAAGCTTCGTGATGACCCAAGACGAGAGCGCGCCTTGGGTCAGAAGAGCGCCTTCACACCGTCGGACGTCTCGATTTCTGCCCGGTATCGCAGCTCGCCGCCATGCGTCACGGTTGGCGGACGATCAATCGCGAGGGATCGATAGAGCTTCGAGATCGCATCAGGCTCGGGGTGCTCGAGGGTGAACGACAAGAGCCTCGCCCCCATCTCCGGCATGGTCGCCATCGAGCGGGGCTTTCCGCGCCGATCTATGATCGACGGCGCAGCACCGCCGAGAGGAAGCGAGCCATCCTCGGGAATCGCGAAGTCGAACGTCGGGTCGTCCCAAGGAAGGGACACCTTGCTCCCGAAGATGCTTTCGCGGTTTTCCAGCACGCGGTCGAACGCATTCGTCCTCGCGACCCAGCCGCGAAGCCGACGGCCGGAGTCCCAATCCTTTCGGACGCGCCGCTGATCATCGAGGCCGAACCAGCGGCTGCAGCGCGGCCCCGTGGCGTGAGGCTCCACGGCGACGATCTCCAGATAGACCGTGTCGCCGAGCTGAAGGAGGTGGTTCCAGGTGCCCATGTAGTCATGACGCTGCCCGAACGGGACATCGAGATCGAGACACGTCCGGACGTGAGCAACGCCCTCCGCCAATGTCGGAGCGACGACCGTGAGGTGATCGAGATTGAGCATGCCTGCGGTCCAAGGATCGCCAGGAGCGCCATACCGGATCGCAGTCTCGCGCACCGCGTCCCGATCCTCGAGCGCGCGGCCCTCGCCCATGTGCCGGGGCCGCGCGGCTGATCAGCAGTCCTTGAAGTTCGGCTTCCGCTTCTCGACGAAGGCGGCCATGCCTTCCTTCTGGTCCTCGGTGGCGAACATGGGATGGAAGGTGCGGCGCTCGTAGAGCAGCCCCTCGGCGAGCGTCGTCTCGTAGGCGCGGTTCACGCTGTCCTTGGTCATCATCAGGATAGGCTGCGACATGGACGCGATGGTCTCGGCCGTCTTCATCGCCTCCTCGAGCAGCTTGTCGGCCGGCACGATGCGGCTGACGAGGCCGCACCGCTCCGCTTCCGCCGCGTCCATCATGCGGCCGGTCAGGCACATATCCATCGCCTTCGATTTGCCGATGAAGCGGGCGAGGCGCTGCGTGCCGCCCGCTCCCGGCATGACGCCCAGCTTGATCTCCGGCTGCCCGAACTTCGCCGTGTCGGCCGCGATGATGAAGTCGCACATCATGGCCAGCTCGCAACCGCCGCCGAGCGCGAAGCCGGCAACGGCTGCGATGACCGGCTTCCTCGTCTCGGAGACGCGATGCCACTTGGCAATGAAGTCCTCCTTGTAGGCCTGCATGAAGGTCTTCGACTGCATCTCCTTGATGTCGGCGCCGGCGGCGAACGCCTTCTCGGAGCCGGTGATCACCATGCAGTTGATGTTCGGATCGGCCTCGAAGGCGTCGAGGGCCTGGCCGAGCTCCTTGATGAGCTGCGCGTTGAGCGCGTTCAGCGCCTGTGGGCGGTTGAGGCGGACGAGGCCCACGCGGCCCTTGGTCTCGACGACGATGCACTCATAGGTGGACATGGGGTTCTCCTCGCTGGACTTCGGGCTATGGGCCCGCTGCATGGTTCCAGCTTGCTTTAGCGCGAGTGCCCGGGCCCTGGCTATGGCTTGGCGTCAGGGCGGCGGCCGCGGTCGGCCCAAGCCCGCGGGCCGACGCACAAATCATTGTCACAAAACTGTCGCAAAAGAGCGCCGGGCGGCCTATCCAGGGGTAAGCCTGCTCCCGCCGACGGTGTCCGGCAGGCGGGCAGCGCAGTCCTCCTTCCTCTCGCCGGTGACGATGTGCCTCAAGACCAGCATCCAGCCCACGCCCAGCCGCCGACGGCTGCCGAGGCCGACCGGGCCACGCTCTATGCGGCGCTGACGCTGGCGCTCACGCTGCCCGGCGACACGCTGCTCTACCTGCTGCTGCCGATCTACGCGGCGACGTTCGGCGTGAGCCTTCCGGAGGCGGGGCTTTTGCTTGCGGCGAACCGGCTGGTCCGAATTGCGGGCTATGGCTGGGTCAGCCGCTTCTACGCGCGGCGCGGCGCGCGGGCGGCCTGCATCGTGGCCGCGTTCGGCGCGATCCTGGCGACGTTCAGCTACGCGACGCTCTCCGGCCTCTGGCTGCTGATCGTGGCGCGTCTCGTGTGGGGCCTCTCGTTCGCGGCGATGAACATCGCCAACCAGGCGCTTCCTACCTCCGTCATCGAGGGAGCGGCCCAGCGCAACGGACGCTCGCGAGCCATCATCGCACTCGGGCCGACCGTCGGGCTCGTCGGCGGCGCGTTCCTGGCGCAGGCCTATGGGCCGCGGGCGGTGTTCATGGTGCTGCTGGTCGTGGCTTTGATCGCGCCCTTCGTCGCCGCCCGCATCCCGGTGCGACAGGAGGCGATGGCGAAGGGCGGGCCGCGCTTCGAGCGTCCGGGGCCGCTCAGCCTGTGGTCGTTTGCGGTGGGCTTCACGATGGATGGCCTGCTGATCTTCGGTCTCGGTCTGCTCGCGGCGGCGAACTATCCGAAGGGGGCGGTGATCGCGGCCGGCCTCGCGATGGCGTTGCGCTATGCCGTCGAGATCGGGTTCTCGCCGCTGGGCGGGCGGCTCGCCCATGCTTATGGCGCGAGGCGCATGCTGGTGCTGACCTCGCTCGGCGCCGCGGCGGGGCTGGCGCTCCTTTCGACCGACGGATGGATGCTGTGGATCGCGGCAGTGACGGCCATCGTGCTCCGCGCGATCGGGCAGCCGCTCGGCGCGCCCGTCGTCGCCGAAGCCTATCCCGGGCCGGAGCGTGTGCCCGCCCTCGCCCGGCAGGCGACGTGGCGCGACATCGGCGCCGGCACCGGGCCGCTCGCTGCGGGCTTCCTGTTCCAGTACGCCTCGCCGCTCGCCATCTATGGCGGCGGCGCGCTTCTGCTCGCCGTCACCAGCCTGATGCTGCTGGGGGTCGGGCCGGGCGCGACCGGAACCAGAGCCGGGCATGGGCACGGCGCCGAGCGAGAGGCCTAGCCCTATGCCGACCGATGTCATCCTGGTCGTGCTCGCTGCCGCCTTTCTGCACGCCTCCTGGAACGCGATGGCGAAGGGACGCCAGGGCAGCGATCCGCTGATCAGCGCGACGGTGATTGCGGCCGGCGCCAGCGTGGTGTGCGTGGCCATGCTTCTCGCGCTCGGCCTGCCGGCGTGGGAGAGCATGCCCTATGTGGTCGCGTCGGGGATCATCCACGTCGCCTACCTGCTGCTGCTCGGGCTCTCGTACCGCCTTGCCGACTACTCGGCCGTCTACCCGCTGATGCGCGGGACGGCGCCGCTGCTCACCACCGCGGCGAGCTTCATCCTCATTGGTGAGACGATCGGGGCCGGACCGCTGATCGGAGTCGTCCTCCTGAGCGCCGGCGTGCTGGGCCTCGGCTTCCATTCGATCCTGCGCGG
>Ga0180220_1001831_pt1 | contig 14825 bp, 12 predicted proteins | sample eDN5th37CBELigBY_FD_151335 | JGI IMG/M metagenome (GOLD analysis project Ga0180220, IMG submission 151335) | Enriched backyard soil microbial communities from Emeryville, California, USA - eDNA 5th pass 37_C BE-Lig BY (version 2) (version 2) | ecosystem: Environmental > Terrestrial > Soil >... | reverse complement strand
GAAAAGCGCTCGCGTCGGCTGATCCGCGAGGCATACGAGCTCAGCCGCCTCCCCGTCATCGCGCTCGCCGAACCGGACTCACCCCCGGACCTCGCCGCCCGCCTCGGCGTGGCCGAAGTGCTGAGCAAACCCGTCGTACCCGATGAAGTCCTGCTCTCCGCCCGCAGGCTCATCGAGCGTCGCCGGCTCCTCGCCGTGACCGGAATCGTCGGCGAAACCGAGGCCATGCACGAAGTCATCGAGAGGGTGGTCCAGATCGCGCCGGTCAATGCGACAGTGCTGATCACCGGCGAGAGCGGCACCGGTAAGGAGCTGGTCGCGCGGGGCATTCACGCTCTGTCGCCCAGGCGACATCGCGCGTTCATCGCCACGAACATGGCCGCGGTACCCGAAACACTGCTCGAGTCCGAGCTGTTCGGCCATGAGAAAGGCGCGTTCACCGGCGCGATCGCGCAGCGGAAGGGGATGTTCGAGCTTGCTCACAAGGGCACCCTCTTCCTCGACGAGATCGGCGAAATGCCGCTCGCCACGCAGACCAAGCTCCTGCGCGTACTCGAGGACCGGCAGTTCATGCGCGTGGGAGGCGAGACTCCGATCCACGTCGACGTGCGGGTGATCGCCGCAACGAACCAGGATCTGCGGCACCTCGTCGAGGTCGGCCAGTTCCGGCGGGACCTGTACTACCGCCTGAACGTGCTCACCATCCACCTGCCGCCGCTCAGGGAGCGGCGCGAGGACATACCGCTGCTCGTCGATGAATTCGTGCGCGCGGCCAGCCGGGAGCACGACCTCGAGCGCGTCGTGATCGCGCCCGATGCCATGGCGATCCTGGTCGAATACGACTGGCCCGGCAATATCCGCGAGCTCCGAAACCTGATCGAGTCGATGGTCGTGCTCGCCCCGGGCCGGCTCATCACGGCGGATGACATCCCACCGGCGATCCGGCAGGGCGGGCGAGGACGAAGTCTGCTCCCGGTCCCTGTGCCCAAGCAGCCCGAGCGCACTGACGGCACGTCGACGAGCCCGCAGCTCGAGTTCGTGTTTCGGACCCTGCTCCAGCTTCGCATGGACGTCGAAGATCTGCGGCGGGAATTCGAGGCGTACCGGAGGAGTCAGGCTGAGGCCGCGCTCCCGGCCGTGTTGCCGTACCCCTACCCGTACGCGCCGGCGGAGATCTCCGCTCCGGCATCGATCGAGACGGTCGCGCGCCACGCCAACGGCGGTCAGCGCAGCACGGAGCCGCAGGACGACGAAGACGGCGTCATCGTGTTCCGGCCGGGCATGACGATGCAGGACATTGAGCGCGAGGCGATCATCGCTACGCTCAAGGAGAAGCGGGGGAACCGCCGGAAGGCCGCCGAGAGCCTCGGCATCGGCGAACGCACGCTCTACCGGAAGATCAAGGAATACGGCATCCCGCTTTGACGCGGCCTCGGGCCGGCGTCCAGGCGGGGCACGGCGATCATCCGGGCGAGGGCGGTTGCCGTACCCGTGGCGTCAGGAGCCCCGGCCGCGGACCCGCGCCCGCTCAGCCTGCAGCCGGCTGATGATCCGATCCCAGTCGCGGTTTTCTTCGGCCCGGTAGCGAATTCCGATACTCTGGTCGAAATCGATTTCGGCTTCGAAGGCGTAGATCGCGGACTGCGTCTCCTGCTGCCGCAGCCGCTGCGTACCCCATCCGGGCGTGATCGGGAAAACGCGGGCGGCCCGGATGAGCCGCCCCTGATGGGTCAGCTCCACATCCGCGGGCTCGAACTGTACGTCCGGTTCGTAGCTGAAGAAGGAGACGAGGAAGAGCTCGGGCGAGCCAATGCTCCCGGAGGCCTCGGCACGGCGCACCTCCGCCAGCGCGTGCAGTCGCTCGTACGTATCCGGTGCGGCGAGCCGGATCACCGATTCGTTGAGCGGGGTGACCTTGATGAGGAGCGGGCCGCTGCGGAGCGATACCGTGAAGTCATCCTGCCTGAGCGTCCCCAGCCCCGGCGGTACGAGGGCGTCGTCGGCAGTCGGCCCGACCGGGGCCGCCGGTTGAAGTGGGCCAGGTTGTGCCGACGCCCCGCTCGCGCACGCCATGGAGTGCGCCAGGAGCACGCCGACAAGGATCCACCGACTGCAGAGTATCGCGCTCATCAGGTGGCACTCGCCTCCGTCAGGAGGGCATCCAGCCCGGCCAGCAGTTCCTCGCGCCCCTCACCGGTGTGCGACGAGAACAGGACCACCTGATCGGGATCCACGCCGAGCACCGGGGACCACCGGCCCACGGCCTCCCGTCGCTCATTCGCGCGTAATTTGTCAGCTTTGGTCAGCGCGATGATGACCGGAACTCCGATCCGGGCGAGCCGCTCGATGTTCGCGAAGTCGTCCTTCGTCGGGCCGTGGCGCGAATCGATGAGCTGTACGACGCCGCACACCTCCGGCCGCGCAAGAAACCACTCGATGAGCGGTGCCCATCGCTCGCGCATCGCAGCAGGCACCCGGGCATAGCCGTACCCAGGCAGGTCGACCAGGTGGAATTGATGCTCCTGCTTCCGCCCCCGGGCGACGACCCTGAAGAAGTTGATCTCCTGCGTTCGACCGGGCGTCACCGAAACCCGGGCCACACGATTGCGCGTGCGCCCGAGCACCGTGTTGATCAGACTCGATTTGCCGACGTTGGAACGCCCGGTGAACGCGATGCACGGGAGCCGATCCGGGACGGGTCCACCGGGGCGGGCGACGGCGCCCGCGAACGTGACCGATTTGATGACCATGCCGGCCAGGCCGGAGCCGCGGGCGAAGGAAGTCAGGCTTCCTTCATCCGCATTTCCGGATGGAGCACCAGCAGGGGAGGCATTCCGTCAGTGACGCACTCCGAGGTGATCACGACCTCGCGGACATCCTCCCGCGACGGCACGTCGAACATGACCTCGCGCATCAGCTCCTCGAGCACGGCGCGCAGGCCGCGGGCCCCGGTCCCACGATCCAGCGCCTTTCGCGCCACGGCCCGGACAGCGTCCACGTCGAACGTCAGCCGGATACCCTCCAGCTCGAACATCTTCTCGTACTGCCGAAGCAGCGCGTTCTTCGGTTCCTGGAGGATGGAAACGAGAGCCGCCTCATCCAGCGACTCGAGCGTCACTACCACCGGGAGTCGGCCGACGAGCTCCGGGATCAGACCGAATCGAAGCAGGTCCTCGGGTTCCAGATCCCGGAACGGGCTCCGCTGCTGCGAGCGCGGCACTGCGCGCGTGCCATTCCCGAATCCGATGCGGCGCTGCCCCGTCCGCCCCTCGATGATCTGCTCCAGACCGTCGAACGCGCCGCCGCAGATGAACAGGATGTTGCGCGTGTTGATCTGGATGTACTCCTGCTGCGGGTGCTTGCGGCCGCCCTGCGGCGGGACCGAAGCGATGGTACCTTCCAGGATCTTGAGCAGCGCCTGCTGGACGCCCTCGCCGGACACGTCGCGCGTGATGCTCGGGTTCTCCGATTTCCGGGCGATCTTGTCCAGCTCGTCGATGTAGACGATGCCCCTCTCGCACTCCGCGATGTTGAAGTCCGCCGACTGCAGCAGCCTGACGAGAATGTTCTCGACGTCCTCGCCGACGTAACCGGCCTCGGTCAACGTCGTCGCGTCGGCGATCGTGAACGGGACCTGGAGCACCCGCGCCAGCGTCTGCGCCAGCAGAGTCTTGCCCACGCCGGTGGGTCCGACCAGCAGGATGTTGGACTTCTCGATTTCGACGTCATCGAGGACGCCGTGGTGGTTGATCCGCTTGTAGTGATTGTAGACGGCAACCGCCAGCGCCTTCTTCGCCTCCTGCTGACCCACGACGTACTGGTCGAGGACTTCCTTGATCTCCCGGGGCGTCGGTATCCGCGGCATTGCGGCCGCGGCTTCCCGTTCCTCTTCCTCCGCGAGGATCTCGTTGCATAGCGAGACGCACTCGTTACAGATGTAGACCGATGGACCCGAGATGAACTTCTTCACGGAGTCCTTGGACTTACCGCAGAACGAGCAGCGCAGGTGCTTATCGCTTGGCATCGCAACTTCGGTGTGCGAGGGGGTGTTTGACCTGAACCCCTGCGTCAGGGCATCGACCGTCCTCGGTACTGTATACTACTATCGCGCCGTCTTGCCGACTTCGACAACCTCGCCCTTGTGCGAGACGACGTGGTCGATCAAGCCGTACTCGACCGCCTCCTCGGGGCTCATGAACCGGTCCCGGTCCACGTCCTCGGCGATCTTCTCTACCGGCTGTCCAGTGTGCTTTGCGAGAATGTGGTTCAAACGCTCCCGCGCGTAAAGGATTTCCTGCGCCTGGATCTCGATGTCGGCCGCCGTGCCCTGGCTCCCGCCCGATGGCTGATGGATCATGATCCGCGAGTTGGGCAGGGCGCTGCGCTTCCCCCTGGCTCCGGCGGCGAGGAGGAGCGCGCCCATGGACGCCGCCATCCCCATGCACATCGTGGCGACCGGGGCCTTGAGGTACTGCATGGTGTCGTAGATGGCGAGGCCGGCGTAGACGGAGCCACCGGGCGAATTGATGTAGAGGTAGATGTCCTTCTCGGGGTTGTCTGCCTCGAGGAAGAGCAACTGCGCAATGATGATGTTGGCGACGTTGTCATCGACCGGCGTGCCCAGGAACACGATCCGGTCCATGAGCAGCCGGCTGAAGATGTCGTAGCTCCGCTCACCCCGGCTCGAGCGTTCGATGACATACGGTGGATAGATCGGCATGTGACCCTGCTCACTCGTTGACGGTGCCGCCGCGAAGTACGCACACACGCGGCGGATGAATGATCACGCTCCGGGACTGGTCACTCGACCGTGGACTGGGCCAGGAGGAACTGGAAGACCTTGTCTTCCGTGATTTCCTCCTCGATCGCGGAGAGCCGGCCGGATTTCTGGAGCTGGGCCCACACCTCGCTGACGGGGCGCCCCCGCATCTGGGCTATCGCCTCCACGCGTTCATCGACCTCTTCGGGCGAGGCCCCCAACCCGTGCAGCTCGGCGACCCGTTCAATGATGAGGGACCGCTTGATCGCGCGCTCCGCGGCGGGCTCGGCGACCTGCCGCAGCTCGGCGAGCCTCGCCTCGTCCAGCCCTTCCGATGAGGAGAGAAGCCGATCGATGTAGGAGTTGACGAGCGACTGCGCGACTTCGAACGGGTTCGCCGTTATGAGCTCGTCGAGCAGGTCCTGACGCAGCTTGCGCTCTGCGTCGGCGGCAGCCTCCTTCTCGAGGTCGCTACGGACGGCGTCGCGCAGGTCGGCGAGCGTTTGGAAATCGCCCATCTTCGACGCGAACGCATCGTCGAGCTCGGGCGGCTGGGGCCGGCGGGCGTCCAGCACCTTGAGCCGCACAGTCTGCTCGCGTGGCTCCGCCTCGCCTTCTTCTGCCGCCAGCCGGATCCGGAACTCGCCCTCCTGCCCGGGCTGGAGCGTGCGAATGGCGTCTTCGATGTCCTGTACGGCGTGCCCCTGACCCAGGACGATGCGATATTCGCGAGGCGCTTCGGGCGTGCCTTCGTCCGTGAGCGGCGCGATCTCGATGTGCACCAGGTCATCGACCTGCGGCGTGGCCCCTTCCGGTAGCGGAACCCAGTCCGCGTTGTCGCGCCGCAGCCGCTCGATGACCTCCTCGACCGCCTCTTCGGTGACCTCGGCCTGTTGCCGGGTCAGGCGGAAACCGCCGAGGCGTTCGAGCTGGATCTCGGGCTGGATCTCGAAGTCGACACGGAAAGTGAGATCACTCCCCGGGGAGTACTCGACATCGCCGACCGCGCCCTGGGTGATCGGCCGGAATGAGTGTTTTTCGAGTGCTTCGCGGTAGGCGTTCCCCACCACCCTCTCGATGGTCTCCTGGTCGATCGCCGCGGCGAACCGCCGCTCGACGATGCCAGGCGGGACCTTGCCCTTGCGGAACCCCGGGAGCCGGATCCGGCGCGCCAGATTGCTCGTGACGTCACGCCGCTCCCGCTCCATCCGACTGGCCGGCACGGTAATCGTCAGCCGTCGAGCCCAGCTCTGGGGCTCCTCCACCGCCACCTTGATCTCGTTCAGAGTATCGTCCTCGTTCATGTAGTCCTGCTGGGGGATGCCCTGGCCCGCACATGCGAAAGGGGGGACTCGAACCCCCACAGGCCACGGCCCACGAGATCCTAAGTCTCGCGCGTCTACCAGTTCCGCCACTTTCGCAGCATGTCTGAAATTAACAGCGCGTACGGCTCAGATCAACCAAATGGCGGTGGTGGTGCGGCCCGGCCACGGCCGGGCTCGGGCACCGTGACGCCGCCAGGGCACGCGTCAGGGGACGCGCAGGTTGGCGATGCGCGTCCGGCCCGATCTCCCCTCCAGCAGGATCGAGGCGATTTCACCCGGCCGTAGCGCTTCGATCAGGGCACGCGCCTGATCCGCCGATCCTACGGCCCGGCCGTTGATCATGAGGATCCGGTCCATGGGTTGGATCAGCCGCGAGGCAGCCGCTGCACCCGTCACGTTGGAGACGACGACGCCCTCCGCGCCATCCAGGTTCAGCTCCCGGGCCAGCGCCGGGGTGATATCCGTGAGCTGGAGCCCAAGACCCCTCGGTGACGCCGGAGCGGCGGGCATCGGTTGCGCCAGGGCGTCGGGGAGCTCCGCTTCCAGGAGCGGAACGCGGAACCGGTGCGTCTCGCCGTAGCGGATGACGGTGACCTCTACCGTCTCACCGGGCTCGCGCGTCGCGATCAGCCGCTGGACCTGACCGACCCTGTCCACGGGCGCGCCATCCACCGCGACGATGACGTCGTGGCGCCGCACACCGGCGCGCTGCGCCGGCGATCCACTCGCGAAGTCCTCGACCTTGACACCGCTGATCGATGGCAGCCGGTATATCTCGGCATCCTCCGCCGTCACGTTCGTGATGCTCAGGCCGAGCTGCGCGCGGCGAACCCGGCCATGGCGGATCAGATCGGACATGACCTGACGCACGAGATTGGACGGGACAGCGAAACCGTATCCCTGATAGTAGCCGGTGCCGCTCGCGATGGCCGTGTTGATGCCGATGACGCGACCCTGGAGGTCGACCAGCGGCCCGCCCGAATTGCCGGGGTTGATTACGGCGTCGGTCTGGAGGAAGTCCTCGATCGCGAACCTGCCCGCGCTGACATCCGCCGCGCGGAGTCCCCGGTTGATCACGTCGAGGGGGCGGCCCTTCGCGCTGATGATCCCGCCGGTCACCGTGAACTCCAGCGTGCTCCCCTCCTCGAACCCCGGGTTGCCGATGGCCAGGACCCATTCGCCCACCCGCGTGGCGTCCGAGTCGCCGAGCTGCACGCTCGGGAGGTCGGGCGCATCGATTCGGATGACGGCCACGTCCGTGGTCGGATCGAGCCCCACGATCTGTGCGTCGAACGAGCGCCGGTCGAGCAGCGTGACACGTACGTTGGTCGCACCGGCCACGACGTGGGCGCTCGTCAGGATGTATCCATCAGGAGACACGACGAACCCGGAACCTCCGGCCACCCTCGGCGCGGGCGAGGGCTGCGCACGGTCCGAGCCGGGAGCGCCAAAGAGCTCGAGCGGGGAGGGCGAACGCCCGTCGTTCGTTGGCGGCCGGGTCGCGGTGATCCGCACGACCGCCGGTGTTACGGACGCGGCGACCGCCACGAAACCGTCGCTCAACTGCATCGCGGTGCCGAGCTGGGCCGCGACACCCGACGACGCCAGCCAGGCGTGTGGCAACATCCCGGCCCTCGCCGCGAGCGTGGGGCGCGATTCCCCGCCCGCTGAGATCCCCAGCCCGAATCCGATCGCCACGGCAAGGCACGCGGTCAACAGTCCCCGTCTTGGCGCTGATGGCATAAGCCCCCGACCCCCACACAGCCCACGTTCTCGCAATCACCGGTACGTCGAGCGATGCAAGAGCGGCGCCGGGGAGCCGGGGGCTCCGGCCGGGACCGGGAAGCACAATCCGACTTCCCGGTCCCCGTCGGCACGCGATCTGGCGTCAGTTCTTGTCCTCTTCCACGATCTCGTAATCCGCCTCGACCACGTCCTCGTCGGCGGTATTGGCCGTGGCGGACTCGGCTGCCTGCGCGTCGCCCGTGCCGGACTCCGCGCCAGCCGCCGCCTGCGCCTGATACACCTGCTGGCCGGCGGCGCTGAACGCCTGCATGAGCGCGTCACGCGCTCGGGTGATCTCGGCCGCGTCATCCTGCTTGAGCGCGCGCTTCGCCTGCTCGAGCGCCTCGTCCACCCGCGACTTCGAATCGGCGGAGAGCTTGTCGCCCCATTCGCCGACATCCTTCTCGACCTGGTAGACCAGTGAATCGAGCTGGTTGCGCGCTTCGACCTTCTCCTTCCGCTTGCGGTCCTCCTCGGCGTGGGATTCGGCATCCCTCACCATCTTCTCGATCTCCTGCTCCGACAGACCGCTGGAAGCTTCGATCCGGATCTTCTGCTCCTTCCCGGTCGCCCGGTCCCTGGCTGCCACGTGCAGGATCCCGTTCGCGTCGATGTCGAAAGTGACCTCGATCTGCGGCACGCCGCGGGGCGCCGGCGGAATGCCGGTGAGCTGGAACTTGCCGATCGTCTTGTTGTCCAGCGCCATCGGCCGCTCGCCCTGGAGCACGTGGATCTCGACAGTGGTCTGGCTGTCCTCCGCCGTCGAGAAGACCTCAGTCTTCTTGGTCGGGATCGTCGTGTTGCGCGGAATCAGCGTGGTCATCACGCCGCCGAGCGTCTCGATCCCCAGCGAAAGCGGAGTCACGTCGAGCAGGAGCACGTCCTTCACGTCACCCGCGAGCACGCCGCCCTGAATCGCCGCACCGACCGCGACCACCTCGTCCGGATTCACCCCGCGATGGGGCTCCTTGCCGAAGAAGTCACGGACCACCTGCTGCACCCTGGGAATACGCGTGGAGCCGCCGACCAGAATGACTTCGTCCACCTGGTCGGGCTTGAGCCCCGCGTCCGCCAGCGCCTTCTCCATCGGCGGGATCGTACGGTCGATCAGGTCGCCGATGAGCTGCTCCAGCTTCGCGCGCGTCAGCGTGTAGGTCAGGTGCTTCGGTCCCTCCTGCGTCGCCGTGATGAACGGGAGATTGATGTCCGTCGACATGGTCGTCGACAGCTCCATCTTCGCCTTCTCGGCCGCCTCCTTGAGGCGCTGGAGCGCCATCGCGTCCTTCGACAGGTCGATCCCCTGGTCGCGCTTGAACTCGTCGACCAGCCAGTCGATGATCCGCTGGTCGAAGTCATCGCCGCCGAGGTGCGTGTCGCCATTCGTCGCCTTCACTTCGAAGACGCCGTCGCCCAGCTCCAGGATGGAGATGTCGTACGTGCCGCCGCCAAGGTCGTAGACGGCGATGATCTCGTCCTTCTTCTTGTCCAGCCCGTATGCCAGCGCCGCCGCCGTCGGCTCGTTGATGATACGGAGGACCTCCAGGCCGGCGATCTTGCCGGCATCCTTCGTGGCCTGACGCTGCGCATCGTCGAAGTACGCAGGCACGGTGATCACGGCCTGCGTCACCTCCTGACCCAGGTAGTCTTCGGCCGTTTGCTTCATCTTCTGGAGGATCATGGCCGAGATCTCGGGTGGGGTGAACGTCCGGTCGACGTTCGGCAGGTAGACCTGCACCCGGTCCTCGCTGTCACGCCGGATCTCGAACGGGACGCGCTTTCGCTCGTCTTCGAGCTCCGAGTAGCGCCTGCCCATGAAGCGCTTGATCGAGAAGAGGGTGTTGCGCGGATTCGTGATCGCCTGCCGCCGCGCGACCTGCCCCACGAGCCGCTCGCCGTCCTTCGTGAACGCAACGGCCGACGGCGTGGTTCTGCCGCCCTCGGCGTTGGGGATGACGACCGGGTCGCCACCTTCCATTACGGCCACGACCGAATTCGTCGTTCCCAGATCGATTCCTATGACCTTGCCCATGCCGTCTCCTTCAACGCGGTACTCAATTGGTCCATCGTGCTCGTATCCCTCGAGCGGCGCCGGTCGCCGGGTGCAAGGGGCAGGCCAGCCGATAGGCTCACATCGTGCCGGAATGGCAGTGCGCCGTCGGGGAGGCTGCCAATGCGGCCAATCCGCCGGCGGCGGGCGCGGCGACCACCGTGGCCGGAGCGAGCCCTGAAAGATGGCGTCGGGGGTCATTGCCGTGGGCAGAAAAGCGCCGGAGCTGGCCCGGCCGCTGCGAAGTGCCTCGCGGACGCCGGCGAGCACCGGCGGCGTTGACACCCCCGGCGCCCGCGGCATATTCTGGCCGCGCCTTCACGCAGGGAGACCTGATTGTTCCCTCTCCGAGACGAGAATCCGACCGAATCGCGTGCCGTCGTAACGGTCGCGATCCTCCTGGCGAACATCGCGGTGTGGTTCTACGTCCAGGGCGGCGGTTCATCCGAGGCCGCGCTCCTGGATTCCGTATGCCGGTACGGGGCGATCCCGGCGGAGATCTCGGGTCGCACGGGCGAGTACGCGGGAGTGGAGCTGGCGCCCGGGTACCGCTGTGCCTTTGGTGGCGCATCCTGGGTGACGCTGCTGACCAGCATGTTCATGCACGGGAGCTGGCTGCACCTGATCGGGAACATGTGGTTCCTCTGGATCTTCGCGAACAACATCGAGGACACGCTCGGCCATGTTCGTTTCGCGATCTTCTACGTGGTTACGGGCGTGACCGCCGCCGCGACACACATCGTGCTCGACCCCGCGTCGCCGGTCCCAATGGTTGGCGCTTCCGGCGCGATAAGCGGCGTGATGGGCGGTTATCTGCTGCTCTTCCCGCGAGTGCGCATCCAGACGCTCTTTGTGATCTTTATTTTCGTGCGGATCCTCCCGATCCCGGCGTGGCTGGTCCTGCTGGAATGGTTCGGAATTCAGCTCCTCATCGCGTTGACACCGGAAGCCGGGGCCGGTGTTGCGTTCTGGGCGCACATCGGGGGATTCGTGGCGGGGGTGTTGCTGATCAAGCCGTTCCACTGGACGGCCTGGCGCCGGCGTCGTCGTCGCTTCGCCTGATCGAGCGGTCCTTCCGTCTGAGCGGCTCGTCGGACGGCCGGAACCGTGGCAGCCCCCGTCAATCCGTATCCATGGATCGGGCGAAGAAGTTGAGCGGGCCATGGCCGTGGCCGAGTCCCGGCGCCGTTTCAATGGCGCGGTGCACGAAGGCGAGTGCCCGCGACACGGCCGCGCTTACGTCGAGTCCGCGGGCGAGACCGGCCGCTATGGCGGCGGACAGCGTGCAACCGGTGCCGTGGGTGTTGCGGGCGGGGAGCCGCGGCCGTTCCCACCGGTGGTGCTCGCGGCCATCGAAGAGGATGTCGACGACGATCTCGCCGGTCCCGTGTCCACCCTTGAGCAGCGCCGCGCCGGCGCCGGCGCGGACGAGGTCCTCGGCAGCGCGGAGCATCTCGGTCGGGGTCCGTACGGGACGGCCGACCAGGATCTCGGCTTCGTCCAGGTTCGGCGTCACGACGGCGCACAGCGGGATGAGCGACTCCAGTATGGCGCGCTCCGCCCCGGCGTCGAGGAGCCGCGCCCCGCTGGTCGATACCATGACCGGATCGAGGACGTAGTTTGGAAGTGCGTGCTCCTCGATCGCAGCCGCGACCGCCCGGACGATCTCCGTGGTACCGAGCATGCCGGTCTTGCACGCGGCGGGACGGAGGTCAGTTGCCACGGCCGTTATCTGCGCGCATACGGTATCGGCGGGGATGAGGTGGACGCCGGTAACCCCGAGTGTGTTCTGCACGGTGATGGCGGTGATGGCGCTGGTGCCGAACACTCCGAAGGCGTGGAACGCCTTGAGGTCGGCCTGGATCCCCGCGCCGCCGCCGCTGTCGCTTCCCGCGATGGTCAGTGCCACGTGCTGCATGGGTCGCTCCGGTTCGCGCACGCGAACCGGAGCCCGATCACCCCTGCATCCGGAACTCGGGTGGAGGTGGTGGGAGCGCCCGGACGCGCGCCTGAAAAGCTTCGAACTCCGCCGTGTTCGTGGTCAGGTTGCGCAGCCAGTCCGGCGGGTACTGGGCGATCTGTGCCTCGGCCTGCGCGATCCGGTCTTCCTCGAGCGGGTGCGTGGAGAACCACTGTTCCACGGCGCCGGGGCGCCGGGAACGCTCCTCGAGCAGCGTCCGGAAGAACGAAGGTAATCCGCGCGGATCGATGCCGGCCGCAACGAGCATCGGCACGGCGAGCGCATCTGCTTCACGTTCGGCGGCCCGGCTGTAGCTCGCGAAAACCGCTGCTCCGCCGAGCTGTATCGCCGCACGCTCGAGTCCACCGGGCGCGCGGCCGATCAGAATATACGCCAGCGTCAACCCGATGTTTGCCCGCTGGACCCGCTCGATCTGCTCCGCACCGTGCCGCTCGTCCACGTGAGCGATCTCGTGGGCCAGCACGGCGGCCAGCTCGGAGAGGTTTTCGGTACGCTCTATCAGTCCCCGGTTCACGTACACGAACCCGCCCGGGATCGCGAACGCGTTGACCGCGTCGGTGTTCACCACGTAGAACCGATATGTGAAATCGCGCCGGGTAGTATGCTGCGCGATCCGGGTGCCCAGCGCGTTGATGTAGCGGTCGATCTCGGGGTCGTTGACGATCGGGAGCTGCTGGCTGATCTCGGCCGCGTACTGTCGGCCGAGCTCGATCTCCTGACGGGGCGATACGGCGCATGCGCCGGCAACGACCACCAGGAACGAGACGAGCGCCGCAGTGCTCCTGACGCGAGTGGCGATTCCCGGGCGCATAGCATAAACTCCTGCCTCGGTTGACCTTCCCCGGAAGCGCAGGAGCAAGACATGTTCCACGCGGGTACGTGCTGACGCGGGCCGAGGAGAAGCTGATCGTCGCCCTGCGCAGGCGGAAGGAGCGGGCCGAAAGACGCCTGTTCCTCGCCGAAGGCGCGCGCGTCGTGCAGGAGCTGATCGACGCCGATCTGCGGCCGCGGCTGGCAGTCGTAAGCGCCGGTTTCGCAGGGAGCGAGCCGGGAGATGCGATCGTTGGACGACTCGCGCCGCGGTGCCCCGTCCGCCGCGTGGATGACCATCGCCTCCAGTCACTGGCTGCGACGGAAGCCGCGCAGGGGGTGCTCGTCGTCGCCGAGATCCCGGCCTGGACACTGGAGTCAGTCGAGGTCCCCGCGACCGCGCAGGTGCTCATCCTGGATGCCGTGCAGGACCCGGGGAACGTGGGGACGCTCGTACGGACCGCCGCCGCCTTCGGGGCGGTTGCGGCGGTGGCGCTTCCGGGTACCGCGGACTTCTGGAACCCGAAGACCGTGCGCTCGGCGGCGGGCGCGTCATTCCGAATGCCCGTGGTGAGCGCCGGTTTCGATGAGCTGTCCCCGTGGCTCGAGCAGCACGGCGTAATCCTCTACGCCGCGGATTCCGACGGTATCGACGTGGAATCGTGTGATTTCGCAGGCCGCAGCGCGCTCGCGGTGGGCAACGAAGGTGCGGGTCTCTCCCCGGAGATCGTCGCGGGTGCCGCGGCGGCCGTGGCGGTGCCGATGTCGGGACCGGTCGAGTCGCTCAACGTCGCCGTCGCCACGGGAATCCTACTGTACCTCATGACGCGGAGGCGCCGATGACGACGCCCAACCTGCTGATCTGGAGCTACGCGGCGGTGCTCGGCGCCATGGTCGGTTCGTTCCTGAACGTCTGTATCGTGCGCCTTCCGGCGGAGCAGTCGGTAGTCCGCCCGCGCTCGCGCTGTCCGGGGTGCGGGTCGATGATCGCCTGGTACGACAACATCCCGGTGCTGAGCTATCTCCTGCTGCTGGGCCGGTGCCGCCAATGCGGGCAGCGGATCTCGCTCCAGTATCCCGTGGTCGAGCTTGCCGTGGCCGTCATCTGGGCGTCGGCCGCGCTCCGTCTCGGCGTTGGCGTAGAAGCGCTGCGCAGCGCGGTGTTCCTCTCGATCCTGCTGGCGATCGCGATCACGGACGCTCGCCACATGGTGATCCCGGACCACCTGTCACTCGGCGGAGCCGTGCTCGGTCTGGCCCTCGCCGCCTGGCCGGGCGACTTCTCGCTGGTGTCCGCCGTGATCGGCGCCGTTGCGTGGTACGCCATTGTCCGGGGCGCCTCGATGGCCGCTGAGCGGATCTTCCGGAAACCGGCGCTTGGACTGGGTGACGTCCACATGATGGCCATGGTCGGGGCATTCCTCGGCGTGACCGGAGGCCTGCTCACGATATTCCTGGGCTCGCTCCTGGGGGTGATGATCGGCGTGCCGATCATGTGGTGGCGGGGAAAGCTACGCGCTCGCGGCACCTATCTCCCGTTCGGGACTTTTTTGGCCCTCGGCGGCGCCATTGCCCACGTCTGGGGCGACCGACTGGTCGACTGGTACCTGACGACCTTCGTCGCGGTGTGAAGCGGCGCGCGGCATCCCGCCAGGTCCCCTGCTACCCTCCACGCCTCTCGAAGCGCAACACGTCGAACGCCGCCGTGATGCGCGCCGCCGGGACCTCAGCGACGCGCTCCAGCGCCTCCGCAGAAAGGTGTCGCGCGTTCGGCGTCATGAGCAGCAGGTCGACGAGGTCGGTTCCCGAAAGCGACATCCCATACTCCAGCGAAGTCGCGCCGGTCTCGACGAAGTGGGGCGCGAGTGCAGCGGCGACGCTTTCTCGCTTGTCCGGCGCCATGCCTATCACCGGCGCATATTCGGCGACCTCGCGCAGGTGGGCCTCCGTGGGGGTGACGATGACGGCAAGGCCACCCGGTCTCGTCACGCGTGCGAACTCCGCAGGGTTCCGGGGGGCGAATACATTCCAGAGCACGTCCACGGACGCGTCCGCGGCGCAGATCCTGTGACGGACGTCGTTCAGGAAGAAAACCGCCCGGGGCACCGCGCGGCCGGC
>Ga0180220_1001829_pt1 | contig 14835 bp, 11 predicted proteins | sample eDN5th37CBELigBY_FD_151335 | JGI IMG/M metagenome (GOLD analysis project Ga0180220, IMG submission 151335) | Enriched backyard soil microbial communities from Emeryville, California, USA - eDNA 5th pass 37_C BE-Lig BY (version 2) (version 2) | ecosystem: Environmental > Terrestrial > Soil >... | reverse complement strand
CCCGGCGTAGCCTGAACTATCCCGGATTCCGCCATGACGGACATCAGCGTGCTGCCGGCAACCGGATGCTTGAAAAAGATCCCCATGTTGGGTTTGACATGTTCAGGTTCATACGCAGCCGACACGATCGTTTCTCCGCTCTTGGCTTTGATCGCAAGCGTTCTTGGGCTGCCGTTCGCCATCCCTCCGCCTCCGGAAATCCGGAACAGATTGACGCCTTCAACCAGATTTGTTCCAAAATTGGCGTTAAACTGATCCGCCGTTTCCTGGCCGTTTTTTCCGTTCATGATCCAAAACACGACCGCTTGGCGGGCCGGGATCATGATGTCGGTTCCCGGATCGGGGATCCATGGATCGCTATTATTATAGTAGAAAGAATAATCCTTAAAGTTTACGCCCTGATCCGTGTTGTTGTAGACCTCCACGAATTCATAGGCGTCCGTGTTCGTTCCCGGCAAATTGGCCGTGTCCGGCGCCAATTCCGTAATGAGCAGCACCGGCGCGTCGCCCTGTGCCGCGAGCGCCGCTGGCTGCGGGGACTGAATCGCCGCGGAATAGGAAGCCGACCGGATAACGTCCCCCCCGGAGTCCAAAACATCGATCGAATAATCCAATTCCCGCCCGATCAGCGCTTCTCCGGGAATGTCTCCGGTATATGTATCCGGGTGCTGTCCCTCCGGCTTCAGTTCGACGGGAGCAAATGCTTTGCCGTCCACCGCGAAACGGATTTGCCCGCTCCACGGTTCATTTGCGCCGTATACGACAGCCGTGACCGCATAATTCATCTTTTCCGGTATCGATGCTGCCGGCGTATGTTCCAGACGAATGCCGACCGGCTGCTCTGCCTGGCTCAGCTGCCCTTCCTGCGCGGCCGGCATCGTGTCCGCATGTACCGCGGATGTCGCGAAAACCCCGGGCGTTCCGGTCGTCAGCATCATTCCGCTCAGCACGGCGATCGAAACGCTCCGTCTAAGTTTCTTTTTTCTGTTCAATCCAGCTTGCAACTCCTTCATTAAACGTATTTGACCATGCAAGTCCATTGTATGAAGGTTGTATTAGCTGGATATTACGGCAGGGTAAAGCCATAGTTAAGCTCGGTTCCGAAACATTTACGTTTTAATAAAGCCGCTTTTCGTAGCTTTCGGCCAAAGATGCCCTGACCTCATCCGTGGACAGCCGCAGCTTGCCGGCATGAGCGGCGATGATGGCCGCCGGATCGGGAAGCGATTCCGCTTCGGGCCAAGTATCCGCCTGCCACAGCCGGGATCTTTTGAACGCTTTTGCGCAGTGGATATAGCACTCCTCCACCTCGACCGCAATGCCTGCAACGGGGGTTTTTCCTTGCGCGGACATCCGTTCCATCAAATCCGGGTCGCGGACGATGCAGGCTTTGCCGTTGATGCGCAGCGTTTCCTCCAATCCCGGGATGATGAAAATGAGACCGATGCGAGGATTCTCCAACAGGTTGCGGAGCGAGTCGTATCTTCGGTTGCCCGGACGTTCCGGCAGGATTAAATGATGATCGTCGAGTATGTATGCAAAACCGGGGGCATCGCCGCGCGGGGAACAGTCGCAGGTGCCGTCCGCGCCGCTGGTGGCGACGAAAGCGAGCGGAGACATCGAAATGAAATGCCTGCAGTGATGATCGAGCGAACCGATGACCTTTTGGTTGACGAGCTCCCTAGGCTTGCCCGCAAGCTGTTCCAATTCCTCTTCTGAGCGAATAATTTGCTGAAACTTCTCCAATGTAAAACACCTCCGATTCCATTATAAAGCAGTTCAAGCTGATTTTTATGTCAAAAGGAAAGACCGCTTTATATGAAGCGTTCACCCGGTACAAATTTCTTTTTCGCAAGCAAAAAACCGGAGCAATGCCCCGGTCTTTCGCGCCGCTATTTTCGCCGATCCGCATATTCGCTCATCGCGTCCCGCATAAAAGCTGCAAGCCCTTCGCCGAACCGGTCGATGTTTCGGGTAAAACGTTCATCGTCCACGTACATTTGGCCGAGTCCCTTAAATGCCTCCAGCGAATAGCTGCCCATCCGGTTCAGGAGCCGGTACCATTCGCCGATCGCCTCCTGAGCTTCATCGGATGCCGGGGACGTTTGCCGCACATCCGCAAGCTTCCGGTAGATGGCGCCCATTTCTTCTTCCAGCTTCTTCTGCTCATCCTTGGACAGGCTGCCGAGTCTGGCGTTGGATTCATCCACCCTCCGGTCCCCCCAACGTTCCCTCGCTTCTTGTTCGTACGGGTTGCTGCTGAAATCAAAGCCCGCAAATTTTTCCTGATTCGACATGTCGACCTCTCCTTTTTCGTGCTTCATCGTTTTTTCCAAGGTTTCGATCATCCGTTCCAGCCGGACTCGCTTTTCCAGCAGAAGCTTGTGGTGAAGCTTCATCGCCTCCATCCGGTTAAAATCCGGGCGGCTCACGATCTCGCGGATCTGCTTCAACGGGAATCCCAGCTCCCGGAAGAACAGAATCTGCTGGAGCATCGCCAAATCCTCGTCGGTATACACCCGGTAACCGGCTTCCGTCGTACGGCTCGGATGCAGCAAGCCGATTTCATCATAGTGATGAAGCGTGCGCACGCTGACCCCCGCCAGTTCGGCGACTTCCTTAACCATCATGGATGTTCTCCTCCTTTCTGCTATCACTATAAAGAATCACGTAACGTGAGAGTCAACAGGCAAATTCGGAATTTTTCGGACGCCTCAAATTTTTTTTCGTTTCTCTTTACTTACACTTTGTTGAGACGTCATGTCCTATGTGCCTTGTTCTCGGATGAGCTCCAGCAGCTTTTCCTTTTCGGATGCCGGAATCCACTCGAATTGTAAATCAAACTTAAACAAATGAGAAGCGTTAAGAAGGGGCCGGTCCCGGCCTACCTTAATGTTTGTTCATTTTTTTCGGCATCGGATTCCGGACTCTCCTCCCAGACTTTGTTCGCTTCTTGCTGCTCCTTCCAGTTTTCTTTTGCCCTGTCAATATACCGCCGAACTCCGTTTGGGAAATCCCCCAAAATAAAATAAACCAGACCTGCAATGAAAAACAGAATGCTTAGCAGCAGCAACAAACCGCCCGTTTCGTGCAGCACCATGTGATAATCGTACAAGCTCCACCCCGCATTTTTCGGTACCAGCATCGCAACGACCACATACCTCATCGCAAACAAAAACGCGGCAATCGCCAGAAAAGCAACGCCCGCTCCTCTTCTGTCCATGAAATCTCCCTCCCGCCTCGTATTTTGCATATGCGTCAAAAAAGCACCTATATCCTTAACGCGATCCGCTTCCCCATGGTTACCTTTTTCTGAAATCTTCGCGTTTTTTTAGGGTTCAGCCTCCCTGTGATTTTATATCCTGTCCGTGATATCATAGAAATGAACCGCAGCATACATACCATGTTTCAGTCGACGGAGGAATCTTTATGCATCCTCTACAAGAGAAAAGGAGCTGATGAATGTGAAACAGGAAATCATGGAACGCTTCATTTCCTATGCCAAAGTTGAAACGCAATCGAACGAAGAAAGTCCGACTTGCCCTTCCACGCCGGGTCAGCTGAACCTCGCCCGCATGCTGGTCGATGAACTGAAAAACATCGGCATGCAGGAAGTGACCATGGACGACTTCGGTTATGTCATGGCGACGCTGCCCTCCAACACGGATCGCGACGTGCCGACGATCGGTTTTTTGGCGCATGTGGACACCGCTACCGATTTCACGGGAGCAGGCGTCAACCCGCAAACGATCGAAAACTACGACGGCGGCGAGATCGTCCTCAATAGCGAGCTGAACGTCGTGCTTTCTCCGAAGCAGTTTCCCGAACTGCCGGGCTATAAAGGCCATACGCTGATCACGACGGACGGAACCACCCTGCTCGGGGCGGACGACAAAGCAGGCATCGCCGAAATCATGACCGCCATGGCCTACCTGATCCGGCATCCCGAAATCAAGCACGGCAAAATCAGGGTCGCGTTTACGCCCGACGAAGAAATCGGCAGGGGCCCCGAAAAATTCGACGTCAAAGCGTTCAACGCGGACTTCGCTTACACGATGGACGGCGGACCGCTCGGCGAGCTCGAATACGAAAGCTTCAACGCAGCCAAAGCAAGCATCACGGTCAAAGGCACCAACGTCCACCCCGGCACGGCCAAAAACAAAATGGTCAACTCGATCAAAATCGCCATGGAGCTGAACGGCATGCTGCCGGCCGAGCAGGCGCCCGAGCACACCGAAGGTTATGAGGGCTTCTACCACCTGCTGAGCCAAAACGGCGATACCGAGCGCACGAAAATGGAGTACATCATCCGCGACTTCGACCGGACGGAATTCGAAAACAAAAAGGAAAACCTGAAGCGGATCGTGAAGCAATTGCAGGCCAAATACGGCGAAGAGCGGATCGTACTGGAAATGCGCGACCAGTATTACAACATGAAAGAAAAGATCGAACCCGTCAAAGAAATCGTCGACATCGCTTATGAAGCGATGGAAAGCTTGGGCATCAAGCCGATCGTGAAGCCGATCCGCGGCGGCACCGACGGCTCCCAGCTCTCTTACATGGGACTGCCGACGCCAAACATTTTTACGGGCGGAGAAAACTATCACGGCAAATTCGAATACATTTCGGTGGACAACATGCTGAAGGCGGTTGAGGTCATCGTGGAAATCGTCCAACGTTTTGAACGGCGCGGCGCATGAGACACATCCCCGAAGGCAACCGCCAGAGCAACGTCGACCGCTTCTCCGGTTACAAGGATTTGTACGACAGTCACCGGCCCGGCGCCCCGCGCGAAGTCATCCGGATATTGACGGGATATTTGCAGCGCAAGCCCCGCCTCGTTCTGGATGTAGGCTGCGGTACCGGACTATCCACTTTTGCCTGGAAAAACGACGCGGATACGATCGTCGGGATCGAACCGAACGATGACATGCGCAGCAAAGCGGAAGAAAAGCTGCGCTCGCTGCAGGCCGGCGATGCTGCCGCTGGCAGCATCCGGTTCGTGAGCGGATACTCGAACAAGCTGGAGTTTCCGGACGATTCCGCGGATCTGATTACCTGCTCCCAATCCTTTCATTGGATGGAGCCCGTCAGCACGCTTGCCGAAGCAGCCCGGGTTTTGAGGCCCGGCGGCATTTTCGCCTCTTACGATTGCGATTGGCCGCCAACTGCTTCCTGGCAGGTGGAAAAAGCGTACGCAGCGCTTTTGGACAAGGCTGACCGGTTGCTGAAGGAACGCCAGAATAAGCAGGACCAAGCGTTGAAACGGGACAAGGAATCGCATCTGGCCAACATCAAGCAAAGCGGGCATTTCCGTTACGCGCGGGAAATCGTGTTTCACAACCGTGAAACATGCGGCGGCGAACGGTACATCGGCCTGGCGCTGAGCCAAGGCGGCCTCCAGACCGTCAACAAGCTTGGTTTCACCGATTTGGACGAAGATCTGGAGCGTTTCGAAGCGCTCGTGAAAGAATATTTTCAGGATCGTACGCTCGAGGTGATGTTCAGCTACAGAATGAGAATCGGCGTAAAATAAACGATAATGGTTCGATTCATCTCTCGATTCGTCCATAACGATAAACTGTAAAAGGCGAAAGGCAAGATCGATGCATCTTGCCTTTCGCCTTTTAAGCGTATCCCCCAAAAAATTCGAGCCTTGACGCCCCCCGCCCAAGCAGTCTTTTCGCTTGTAGTCGACAAAAACGCGATGGCGTTTATTTTCCCTTCCGCAGCATCAACAGCCGCATCACATTTTCCGCGGCACGCTCCATATTGGCTTCTCCCTGCCGCAGCGCCTCCTGAAGATCGCACGCACCGGGCAAGATGCCGAATACGGCTCCGATCCCTTGCTCATACAGGTCGTCGATCCCCTCGCCGATGCGGCCGGCAAACGCGACGACGGGCTTTTGATGCTTCCCGGCCACTTTCGCTACGCCGATCGGCGTCTTCCCGAACCGGGTCTGGGCATCGATGCTGCCTTCCCCCGTCCAGACCATGTCTGCCTGTTTCACTTTCGCTTCGAGTCCCGTGATCCGGGCGACAAGTTCCATGCCCGGTTCCAACCTTCCGTTCAAAAACACCATGAGCCCGGCCCCCAAACCGCCTGCGGCTCCCGCGCCGGGCACATCCGCGATATCTCGGCCGATATCCCGGCGGATCACTTCGGCGTAATGCCTCAGATTGGCATCCAGGATGGCTGCCGTTTCCGGCGTGGCTCCTTTTTGCGGCCCGAACACCCGAGAAGCGCCTTCAGGCCCGCACAACGGGTTCGTGACGTCGCAAGCCACCCGAATCTTCACCTTCCCGATCCGGGGGTCGAGTTCGCTAAGATCGATTCGGGCCAGCTTATGCAGCTCCCCTCCTCCAGGTCCGAGCGGAAGCCCGTTTTCGTCGAGCAGCTTGCCGCCGAGCGCTTGAAGCATCCCTGCTCCGCCGTCATTGGTCGCACTGCCTCCGATGCCGATCAGCAGGTTGTCTATTCCGTGATCCAGCGTGGCTCGAATTAGTTCCCCGGTCCCATAGGTCGTCGCTAGCAGCGGGTTTCTCTCCGATGCGGCAACCAGGCCGATGCCGCTGGCGCTTGCCATCTCCAGCACGCCCGTTTTCCCGTCGCCGGAAATGCCGTAATAAGCCCGCACTGCGCTGCCTAACGGGCCTTTCACCGCAAGCGGAACCAACGTTCCGCCCGTCGCGTCGACGATGGATTGCGCAGTCCCCTCCCCGCCGTCGGCCATGGGGACATGGATGCAGCGCACTTCCGGGTTCACCCGGCGGATTCCGCGCTCCATCGCTGCGCAAGCCTGTTTTGCGGTCATGCTCTCCTTAAAAGAATCCGGCGCAAGCACGATCACCTTCACATCGTTCATACGGCGTCCTCCTCCCTGTTGTAAGCAAAATGGCGTCGATGGAATGCCCAAAGGTTCTCCACAAAACGTTCAACCTAGATTCATGTCGTTTTGGAAGCACGGATCTTTCGGATGACCTGGTTGGTCACCTCGGACAGCAGCAGGCCCAGCGCGATCGCGCCGGACATCATGAACGCCACCGCCCCCGACTGGACCGCCTGGTCGTACTGGTTCTCCACCGCGCTTCGCATCGCGTCATAGGCCAAACCGCCGGGAACGAGCGGAATAATGCCGGAAACGCTGAACACGATAATGGGTTTCCGATATTTTTTCGCGAAAAAATAACTGATCATCGTGACGCAGTATGCCGCAACGACCGTGGCCGCCAGCTTTTGGACGCCGACATCCTGCAGCCATATGTAAAGCACCCAGCCGACCATGCCCGCCAGCCCGCACTGCCAAAGCGCTTTTTTGGGGGCGTTAAAAATCATGCCGAATGCGGCGGATGCGATAAAGCTCGTGACGGTTTGCTCGATATAATACATCTTGACCTCCTACTGAAACGACAGCATGAACGCGATTCCCGCGCCGATGGCAAAGGAAGTAATGAAAGCTTCCGCGCCTTTGGACAAACCCGATACGAGATGGCCCGCCATCAAATCCCGGATCGCGTTCGTAATCAACAGGCCGGGAACGAGAGGCATGACGGAACTGATGACGATGATATCGCGCGCATGCCCGAATCCGTATTTGACGAAAAGAACCGCGCATAATCCGATCATCAACGCTCCCGAAAATTCGGCGAAAAATTTGACCGGGATCAACCGGTGCAGCAGCACCGAACAGTAATATCCGATTCCTCCGGCCAGCATGGCGGGAATGAAGTCGAACCAGGTGCCCTGGAACATGATCAGGAAACAGCCGCTGGCCACAGCAGCCATGAGCACGTTAAGCCACAACGGATAAATGGCGCGCGTGCGGTCGATTTCCTGCAGTTCGCGGTAGGCTTCGCCGATGGACATGCCTCCTTGGCTGATTTTGCGGGATAACGTATTGACCCGGTCGATTTTGTACAGATTGGTCGTCCGCTCCGTGATCCGGTTCAGCCGCGTCATCGGCTGCGGGTCCTCCAGCGAAAATATGATGCCCGTCGGCGTCATATAGCTGTGCGTATGGTCGATCCCGTAGGATGAGGCGATCCGCATCATCGTGTCTTCCACCCGGTACGTTTCCGCCCCGCTTTGCAGCATGATCTGCCCGGCCAGCAGGCAAATTTTCATGATTTCGCGTTCTTCGCGTACTGAATCCTCCAAAGCTTGCTCCTTTCGTTCCCTGCAAACAGGAATGTAGAAACTACTTACAGTATAATGCCTTTTTCGCATAAAAGCATTTGGAATTCCGGCGCTTCCGGCCTGCTTTTCGCTTCATGTTTCGGAAGATTGGAAAAATCGATTTCGCCCGACTTACGAAACGGCAGGAAAATGCATTTCATGGCATTGATCCATCTTTTTTTTCGCTGATCCATGAATGCCGGAAAGCCGGTCCGTCGGAAAATATCCCGAAGATCGGACCGGCTGTTCGCTTTTTTTTGCTCAGTGAAACTGTTCTAACGGAAAAATTCTGCCTGCCCCCGTTAGCCTTGTAAAGCCCACAATGCCGGAACGTTTGGCGGCTCCCAGCCCGCAAGGGAAGTATGCGGTTGCAGGCATATAAACGTTTTTCCGTTGTAAGTCGCCAGGTCGCCCTTTACGTATGCCTTGCCGGCGGCCCAGGCGGCCGGAGCCGGAGCATCGGGATCCGTCGTGACCGTCAACGCATTGCTGGACGGCGAGACGTTGCCCGCGGCGTCTTTGGCTTTAACGGTGAACGTATATTCGGTGTCCGGCGTTAATCCGGCAATCGAAGCCTCAAGCGCGGAGCCGTCGACCGAAGCCGCCAGTCCCGCCCCCTGATATACGTCGTAGCCCGTCACGCCTACGTTATCCGCAGAAGCCGACCACTCCAACGCAACCGTCGTGGATGTCTTTGCCTTGACCGTCAAATTGCCCGGAGCGGTCGGCGGAGAGGAATCCTCGGAAGGAGCTCCCGTCGTGACCGTCACCGTATTGCTGGACGGCGAGACGTTGCCGGCAGCGTCTTTGGCTTTAACGGTGAACGTATAAGAGCTTGAAGGCGACAACCCCGTTGCCGTATAAGCGGTGGATGTCGTGCTTCCGGCAAGCGAACCGCCTTGATACACATCATATCCGGTTACGCCGAAGTTATCCGTTGAAGCCGTCCAGGTTAAGGTTGCCGAATCGGCCGTTTGGGCTGAAACTTTAAGGTTGGATGGAGCGGTTGGCGCTTGTGTGTCCTGAGGCGGAGCGGACTGCAGTTGCCACAACGTCGGTGCGGAAGGCGGCTCCCAACCGACGATCGACGTATGGGCATACGTGCATTTATACAAGTTGCCGTCATATGATACGTAGCTGCCCGCCGTATAGGCCGTATTCGGCTGCCAATCCGGAAAAACGGGATCCGTCGGCGTCGTGACGCTGACGGCGTTGCTTGCCGCGGATTCATTTCCGGAAAGATCCCTGGCTTTGACGAAGAAACTGTAAGTGGTGCCTGCCGACAAGCCCGACAGCGTTTCCGTCAGTTTGGCGGTCTGTTTGGCAAGCGTACCGTCTTGATAGATATCATATCCTGCAATATCATCGTTGTCCGTCGAAGGCCCCCACTTCAGCGTAACGCTGGTTTTGGTCTTGGCTGCCGCGACCAGATTGGCCGGAGCCGTCGGCGGCTCATGGTCGATCACAGGCGGCGCGGTCGTCACGGTTAGCGGACTGCTCGCGGGAGATGCGTTGCCTGCGGCATCCCTGGCTTTTACCGTAAAGGTATAGGATGTGCTTCCGGCCAGCCCCTTGATCACGGCCGTCGTCGTTGCGCCGTCGACGGTTTGCGCCAGCGTACCGTTTTGGTAAATATCGTAAAACATGACGCCTACATTATCCGTCGATGACGTCCAGCGAAGCGTGATTTTCTTGTCCCCAACGGCTTCTGCTGCAAGATTGGTTGGTGCGGTAGGCGCGATGCCGTCCACCGGAGGCGATCCGGCATTCAGGTCGTTATGCACTTTATCCAGCAGCTTCGGACCGGTACAGCCGTATTTCGGGCTGGTCCGGCAGTCGGAGCTGAACTCCCAGAACATCGCTCCGCCTAAATATTTGCTTTTAATATAATCGGTTTTGTAGCCTAGCGATTCAGGATCGTCGTAGGAGATGAAGATTTTCGTATTCGGGTTGTACAAATACGGCACTTTGGCCGCACTGTTCCAATAGCGGGTGTACCCGTTTTTGTTCACGTAGTTCGCCGCGATGTCTCCGTAATCGAATACGCCGGTGTTGCCCGAGGTCGCATCGTCCCATGTTCCGACCGGAGACCATTTGTAGACCGCTCCCGGGTCCGGCGCGCAGGTTTGGAATTGGCCGTCGTTATTGGGGCCCGGAGGGCAGTTTTTCCAGCTTCTGGCCATGAATTCCAATCCCAGCACCAGCTTGTTCATGGGGACGCCTGCCTTCTGATAAGCTTGGATAGCTCCGTCGACAAAAAAGTTGCTGGCCAGGTACGGGTCGTTCGGATCTCCATAAAGCCCTGTATTGTGGCTTGTCGTGCCCTCCCAAGAACCGCCGTGTAAATCATAGGTCATGATGTTGATCCAATCTACGATTTGCGCGATTTTGGCGAGTTCCGTATTGTCCACGAAAGTTTGGCTCGCTCCCGAAGCGATGGTCAAGAGATAATGCTTGCCGTCTTGTTCGCCGGCCGCATCCAGCTGGTTGCGTACCTCCTGCAGCAGAAGGGTGTAATTTTGCTTGTCTTCGGGACGGTAGCTGTTCCCCGGAATCGCCTCCACGTTCGGATACTCCCAATCCAGATCCACGCCGTCAAAGCCGTAGGCACGAAGCGCATCGACCGCGGATTTGGCGAAGTTTTTTCGCGTTTCTTCCGACGCCGCCGTATCCGAGAACCGGTTCGACCAGGTCCATCCGCCGACGGACAAAATCGTCTTCAGGTGCGGATTGGCCGCCTTCAGATTGCGCAAAGCAGCGAAGTTCCCGCAGGCTGCATCCGCCCAGCATCCGGTGGTCGGGCCTCCCGGGGTCGGCCGAAGCGCGTCGGCGTCCGGATCGCCGAGCACGATGCTTCCGTTTGGCACGTTCCCCTGCTGAAGCGGAATTCCCGTGACCTGGCAGGGCCAGGTTTGCTTATTGGGATTGCCGGGATCGGTCGAAGGATTGCCGTGCCGGCCGTCCCAGCAAATGTCCGCGAATGCGTAATTGATATGCGTCACTTTCGATGCGTCGATATCTTTGACGTTATAACTTCTGCCATAGATCCCCCACGAAGGAAAATAACCGACGATCTTATAACTGCTGCCCGCAGCCGAAGCGCTTGTATCGCTGGCAGCGGTTGCTGCGCCGGCTGCTGCACTATAAGAGCCTTGAACAAACGGAATCAGCGCGAACACCAGGCTCAGCATGGCAGCCCCTATTCCGCGAAACCATTTTTTCTTGTACATGGCGACGCCTCTCTTTCACGCATCAGATGGATGATGCTTTATTTTTTCAGCCATAGCGCAGGCACGTTCGGCGGCTCCCATCCTGGAAGGGAAGTATGCGCAAGCCGGCATTGGTAGATCGTCCCGCCGTAACTTACCTCGGCGCCGACGGCATACGTCGTATTCGGTGCCCACGCCGGGGTTGTTCCGGGACCGGAAGCGTCCGTAGCCACGCGAACCGTATTGCTGGCGTCCGACACGTTGCCTGCGGCATCTTTGGCTTTTACCGAAAAGGCATAGGTGGTTTGCGGCGTTAATCCGGTAACCGTATATTCGGTAGAAGAGGCAGGAACCGTACCGGCGGGCGCGTCCCCTTGATAAACGTCGTATGCGGTCACGGCTACGTTATCCGTAGACGGCTCCCACTGAAGCGACACGGTCGTATCGGTATGTGCCGTCACCCTAAGATTTGCCGGAGCTGATGGAGGCTGGGAATCCGCCCCTTGTGCAAGCGTAAGCACGGTAAGCGGGCTGCTGGGTTCCGATGTGTTGCCTGCTGCATCAACCGCACGTACCGTAAAAGTATAAGAGGTCTGCGGCTCAAGGCCCGTAACCGTATAGGTCGTGCCTTGTACGCGGGCTATCAAGGTCTGGTCCCGGTAAACGTCATAGCCGGAAACGCCGACGTTGTCATGCGATGCATCCCATTGCAGGGAAATGGAGTTCGCCGTTTGCGAAGGCGAGGTCAAATGAGCTGGAGTAGTTGGCGGTGTCGTATCCGGCTGAGCAGAGCCCGACAGCAGATCGGAGGCGAGTTGATGGAGCAGTTTCGTGCCGGTGCAGGCGAATTTGGGGCTCGTCCGGCAGTCTTCGCTCAACTCCCAAATCATTGCGCCGCCCAGGGAACGGTTTTTGATATAGGTTGCTTTTGCGGTGATCGACTGCGGATCTTCATAGCTGATAAAAATTTTTGAGGAAGGATTGTACAGGTAGGGTACTTGGCCGGTCTGGCTCCAATAACGGGCGAAGCCGTTTTTGTTGACGTACGCGGCTGCCAAGTCGCCGTAATCGAACATGCCGGTCGGTCCGGACTCGTAGTTGTCCCAGGTCCCGCTCGGAACGACGCTGCCGTTAAAATCCGGCGTGCAAGCTTGATAAAGTCCGTCGCCGCGGGGGCCCGGCGCGCAGTTTTTCCATCCCCGCCCGTAAAACGGTATGCCCATGACGATTTTCGAGGCGGGCACTCCTGCGTTCAAGTAAGCATTAATGGCCATATCCGCGCTGAATTTATTGGCGGTATCCGGATCATCGGGGTCGGAATAAAGGCCTGCGTTATGATTCGTGGTTTGTTCCCAATCGCCATGGAAATCGTATGTCATCATATTGATCCAATCAAGAATTTCCGCGATGGCTCCAAGCTCGGTCGTCGATGCGAAGGAGGGATTGGCGAGTCCCGCGATCGTCAGCAAATAGCTGCGCCCGTCCTGCGCTCCTGCGGCGTTCAGTTTATTGCGGGTTTCCTGCAGCAGCAGCGTAAAGTTATGCTTGTCCTCCGGACGCCGGCTGTTATCCGGCAATCCGCCCTCGACGGGATATTCCCAGTCGATGTCGATCCCGTCGAATCCATAGGTCCGTAGGACCTGAACCGCGGAATTGGCGAAGTTGGTTCGGGCAGCAGGATCGGCCGCGACATCCGAGAAATGGTTGGACCAGGTCCATCCGCCGACGGATAAAAGGGTTTTCAGGTTCGGGTTCGACTGCTTCAACTGGTTGAGCTTATAAAAATTGCCGCATTTCCCTTTTTCGCAGTCTTCCCATTCGAGCGGCACCCCGTCATTATTGTTGACATCCGCCCATGGATCGCCCAACACGATGGCTCCGTTCGGAACGTTCCCCGTCTGGGTCGGAACTCCGGCATCCTTGCAATTCCAAGTGGCTTGGTTCGGATTGCCGGGATCATTCGACGGGTTGCCGTGTTTACCGTTCCAGCACAGATCCGCAAATGCGTAATTCAAGTGGGTAAGTTTCGATGCATCGATGTGTTCGACTTGAAAATCGGGATCGTAAATGCTCCAATCGGTAAAATACCCGACAATTTTGTAGGACGGATCGGCAGAATCCGCTTGCCCTACGCTCGTTCCCCATCCTGTCAGCGCAAGCAGCATGCTGAACAAAACGGCAAGCATTCCTTTTCCCCATAGCCTTTTTGCCATAGCTCATCCTTCTTTCCGTTCGATTTCCGGCTCCCATTCCATTTTGCGGATTTGGCATGAGGCCGGAGTTCTCGCGCTCGCAAGAAGCCGAAACGATCGATTTCACCTCCTTTCACGGATGAGACGATGGATGTTCAAAAAGAATCGAAAATTAATGCGCTTACATTTTTGAGTTAATAAAAAGGACAGCTGCTAAGCGAAGTTGTCCTTTATCCTGTAACCATTATATTTACTTCTGTAAATTGATTTTAATCCCATTTTTTGGGTTATTCAAGCTTTATTTTGGAATTTTTAGTTAATATTTTAATTAAATCCCATACGGCAGTATTCAAATCCGTATCCTGAATGACTTCAGGTCATCCCATTTCAGGCAAAGCTCTTTTACGCTTTCCTCGCAGATTTGCAATTCGTCCCTCCTAAGAAACCGCCCGCCCATTTTTTTGTAAAAATGCACCGCCGGGTTTTCTTCCAGCACCCAAACCAACATGGAACGGTACCCTTGATCGCGGAAATACTCGATCATGCGCATCATCAGGCCGCGGCCATACCCGCGTCCTTGCGCTTCCTTCAGCAGGTACAGCGAATAGACCTCCGCCTCTATGCCCAGTTCCTTTCTCCGGTTTTTTCCCCCATTAATGAAACCGGCCACTTCGCCCGCCGGGTCTTCCAGCACAAACGTAACCGATTCGCTTTTCGTGGCGAACACCCGCGTCCATAATTCTATCCGCGATTCAAGCTTCAAGTTATCCAGGTACGGATCGGGCACGATCCCGCGATACGTCGTCAGCCAGCTGTTCAAGTGCACGTTCGCCAATCCGGAGATATCCTGGGGTTTTGCCTCCCGAATGATCCATGGATTCATGCTTCCATCCTCCTCTTTCCAAACATGGTTTTTTGAAAGAATGGTTCTGAAAGATTGATATGTTTGAATATAGTTTGCGAGGGGAGGTAAATCAACAGTTGACGTAATTTTAGAATGTTATGCCCATAAAACAGAAAAACTGCCGATTCGATGAATCGGCAGTCCAGCATAAAGGGCTGTGATCCCAGGGAACCCTGGGCAGCCGGGACCATGCTGAATCCCAGAAATGGCGATACCTTGACATGAAACATGAACGGCTGCGGTTACCGCCCTCTTGTGCGGTCGCCGCGAGTGCCGCGAGTACGATCGCCGCGAGTGCCGCGAGTACGGTCGCCGCGAGTGCCGCGAGTACGGTCGCCGCGAGTACGGCCGCGG
>Ga0180220_1001828_pt1 | contig 14839 bp, 11 predicted proteins | sample eDN5th37CBELigBY_FD_151335 | JGI IMG/M metagenome (GOLD analysis project Ga0180220, IMG submission 151335) | Enriched backyard soil microbial communities from Emeryville, California, USA - eDNA 5th pass 37_C BE-Lig BY (version 2) (version 2) | ecosystem: Environmental > Terrestrial > Soil >... | reverse complement strand
GAAGGCGAGCAGCCTAATTCCTGGCTCAGGTAATATTTAAAACGGGCAGAATCCAAAGCACCGCCCATACCGATAATCTTGTTTTTAGGAAGCCCTGAAGTTTTCAATGTTAAATAATTCATGGTGTCCATTGGGTTGGAAACCACGATAACAATAGTATCAGGAGAATATTTTAGAATATTTTCGGTAACGCTTTTCACGATACCGGCATTGGTGCCAATCAATTCTTCGCGGGTCATTCCGGGTTTACGCGGAATCCCGGAAGTGATAATTACCACATCAGAACCTTCTGTGCGGCTGTAGTCGTTGGTAACGCCTGTAATGCGGGTGTCAAAACCTAATAAGGCCGCCGTCTGCATCATGTCTATCGCCTTGCCTTCTGCAAAACCTTCTTTAATATCTAATAAGATTACTTCTTCGGCCAGCTCTTTCCTGGCAATGTTATCAGCACAGGTGGCACCCACGGCCCCTGCTCCAACTACGGTAACTTTCATCGATTATTTGGATTAAAATGATTGATATTTAACAATGCGCACAAGTTAAAAAATCTTTATTTAATTCTGTTAAGGTGTAACATTCTTTGTAAAATATTCGTCTGTGTATTAAAGAAATAAATGTAATTAAAACAGCTTTCGCGATGTCTTTACTCCTCGACATTTCCGGATTTGAAGCGCTTTTTCAGGTGAATTATGAACCGCTTGCAAGGACAGCTTATCGCATTGTTAAGGATAAGGATATTGCTGAAGATATCGTGCAGGATGTTTTCTGCAGGCTCTGGGAGAAAAAAGATTCCCTGAATATTACGGATTCTTTGAAATCATATCTCTTTAAAAGCACTATTAATCAATCTTTAAACTATCTTAAAAAGATAAAGAATGCGGGTGTAAGGGAAGAGCTTTTCAGCTTTGAAACAGCGGCCGATGTCAATTCTACAGAATATACAATAGCTTTAAAGGAAACGAGCGGCTTGGTTGAAACCGCTGTCGGCCTCCTTCCTGATGCCTGCCGGACTATTTTTGTTTTGAGCCGCTATGAAAATTTAAGTTATAAAGAAATTGCCTTAAAGCTTAATATTTCGGTTAAAACAGTGGAAGCTCAAATGACAAAAGCGCTTAAACATCTTCGCAAGTGTCTGCTTTCTATCCTTATTTTATTTTTATAATTTTTTTATGCCCTTGCGTAAGGGTAACTCCTTTTCAGAATGTCTTATAATTAAACGACGAAAAATGGAAGAGCAATTATTGGATGATGCGATTGAAAAATGCCTGGCTGAAGACCTCACAGTCAATGAACTGCTGCAGGTATTAGACCTGGCTGCTTTGGTTATTGCCTAACTGATGGATGAAGAAAAGTACTTGAACCTGATAAGCAGGTATCTTGCTGATAAGCTCTCGCTGGAGGAAACAGAAGAACTGCTGCAATGGCTGGATGACAATCCGGAACGGGCGGCCCTGTTTGCGGAACTTCAGGAAACCTGGGATAAAAGCCGGAATTATCCCGAAAACTTTTCTGTAAATACACAGTCCGCCTGGCAGGAAGTAAAACGTAAAATTGCTACGCCGCATAATGAAAAAGCTAAAGTAAGAAGGCTGCCTTTTTTAAAGTCGATTTCAATAGCTGCAAGCCTGCTGTTGGTGCTTAGTATCGGTTTTCTGGCATATAAGTATTTGGACAGAACCGAAATGGTAGAAATTACAGCCGCTGCAGACGAAAGAAAGCAGGTAATACTGCCGGATGGTTCTGAGATATGGCTTAACCAATCCAGCACACTGACTTATGCCGCCGATTTTAACGAAAACCCTGTGCGGAAGGTTGAATTAAAAGGCGAAGCGTTTTTTGAAGTGAAGAAAAATCCTCGTAAGCCTTTTGTCATTGAAACCGGCAGAGCAATCACACAGGTTTTAGGAACTTCTTTTGATGTAATTCAGGATAAATCCGGAAATGTGCGGGTAGCGGTTGTTACCGGCCGGGTTTCTTTCAGGCCTAAAGAAAAACCAAAGCAGGCGGTTATCCTGCTGCCAGGCGATGAAGGCATTTTAACAAAAGAAGGTTATATCGGCAAGGCCCGGTACAAAAACAAAAATTTCATGTACTGGAAAAGCAGGGAGCTTCATTTTGATAATGCGCCTTTTTCGGAAGTGATAAAAACGCTGGAAGAAGCATATCAGGTAAAATTCTATGTAAAAGATTCCGGCCTTCTGCAGAAGAAAATTACCACATCATTCCATCAGTTAACGTTTGAAGAAGCTGCAGCTATTCTTGAAGCATTGCTCGACATCGAGATAAAAAAATCAGATTCTGTTTACATCGTCGAAAAAAAGAAACAGTAAATACCCTTTAAAATATGAACATTAACTTTAAAAAGATATTTATCTTAATGGGATTCCTATGTGCTTCCAATCTTGTTAAAGCGCAGCTGAATTTGTCCCGGCAGGTCACGGTAAATTATGAAAATCAGCGTCTGCAGCAGATAATAGCCGATTTAAACAAACGTTTTAAACTGAATTTTTCCTATAGTAATGACGATGTACCGCTGGACAAAAAAATCACGGTAAAACTTCATCAAAAAACCCTCAAAGCTGTGCTGGATGAAATAGGGGATAAGGCAGGGTTAAACTGGCAGCAGCTTGGCAGTCAGATAATACTCAAAGTAAAGCCTAAAAGCAGCAGTGGAAATCCTGGAAACCCGAGATTATTCCAAACAGTCAGAGGAATAATCGTTGATAAAGAAAACCAGGTGGCAATTCCCGGCGCATCAGTCAGAATTACTTCCCTGACACCAGAAAAAGGAACATCATCGGATGCTGACGGGAATTTCCGCTTCAGCGGAGTTCCGGTAGGAAGGCATGAACTGCAGGTAACAGCCGTTGGATATCAAAAAGTAACGCTTCCGCAGATACTGTTGAATTCAGGAAAAGAATTAGTGCTGAAGATTGAAATGGACGAATCGGTAACCGATTTGGATGCGGTTATTATCAGCAGCGGCAAGGACAGCCATAAACCGCTTAATGAAATGGCATCCGTAAGCGCCCGTTCCTTTTCAGTAGAAGAAACGGGCCGTTACGCTGCCGGACTGTTTGACCCGGCACGGATGGCGCTGAGTTTTGCGGGCGTAACTGCCGGAAACGATTTGAACAACGATATTGTTATCCGCGGAAACTCTTCTAAAGGCCTGCAATGGCGGTTAGAGGGCGTGGAAATCATAAACCCTAATCATTTTGGCGAGGAAGGAAGCTCGGCTGGCGGCATCAGCATGATTAGCTCCAGTATGCTGAGCAATTCCGATTTTTTTACCGGAGCTTTTCCGGCAGAGTATGGAAATGCGCTTTCAGGAGTTTTTGACCTGCAGTTCCGCAAAGGAAATACAGAGAAAAATGAGTACGCCTTTATGGCCGGGCTTCTCGGAACAGAAATATCAGCCGAAGGGCCATTTAAAAAGGGAGGACGGTCGTCTTATTTAATCAACTACCGCTATTCAACTTTAGCCATGCTCGAAAAATTAGGACTTTCCCCTTTTGGTGAAGGGCAGGTGCCGGTTTATCAGGACCTTGCGTACAACTTTAATTTTCCAACGGAGAAGGCCGGGACATTTTCTTTTTTCGGTATCGGTGGTATCAGCACGCAGGAACAGGAAGCAGAACGGGATGTTTCCCAATGGGAAAATTTTGACGATAAATTTGACAGGAAGTATGGCTATTACTCGGGCAGCACCGGCCTAAAGCATTTCTGGATATTGAATAACAAGGTTTATCTGAAAAATATTCTTTCTTATTCAGGAAGCCGCATAACCGATGATGCGGATACATTAACCAATACTTATCAGCCAAATGTTTTTGGCCGGGATGTTTACAAAAACTCCGCTCTGCGTTATTCAGGGATGGTTAATTTTAAAGCCGATGCAAAAAATACCATCCGAAGCGGCGCCGTTATTTCATTACTCCAATTCAATTTGAATTCGCTTGCTTACCGCCGCAGTATTGACAGGCTGAGTCAGATTCTTAATGCGGATGGAAATGCCTGGAACCACGAAGTTTATTCACAGTGGAAGCATCAGTTCAGTGAGCGCTTATCAATGAATACCGGACTTCATGCCAGCTATTTTAACCTGAGCAGTTCCTGGAGCATTGAGCCAAGGTTTGGTTTAAACTGGTGGGTTAAACCTGAGCAGCAGCTTTCTTTTGGGGCCGGAATCCACAGCCGTCTTGAACCCATGGCATTTTATTTTGCATCTAATGAACTCCCCGATGGGACTATAATCTCATCTAATAAAAATCTTTCTCCCTCTAAAGCACTGCATATTGTAGGAGGATATGAAAAAAGTTTTTCAGGAAGTTTGAAATTTAAAGCCGAAGCATATTATCAGCATTTGTTTGATGTTCCTGTTTCCAGTGACCCGGATATAAATTTTTCCGCACTCAACACATCAAATGCTTATGCGGTTTATTTCAGGAATTACCGGACGCTTGTAAATGAAGGCCTAGGTAAAAACTATGGACTGGAGCTGACCTTAGAAAAGCCTTTTGATAAAGGATATTATTTCCTGATTACGTCCTCCCTGTTCGATTCGAAATTTAAAACAATTGACAGGAAAGAGTTCAGTACAGATTTTAACAGCCGGTATGCAGGAAATTTTGTAGGCGGAAAAGAATGGAAAACCGGAAAAAATGATAAAAACCTGCTGGGTTTGAATACCAAAGTAATGTACACAGGCGGGCGGCGATATACCCCGGTAAACCTTCCTGAATCTATCCGGCTGGATGATAACATCGTTTATGAAGACCTGATAAACACACAGCATACCGCAGCCTATTTCCGGATAGATTTATCCATGACTTACCGGTTTAATCGTCCTAAAGTTACTCATGCAGTGTTCGTGGATGTTCAAAACCTTACAGACAGGCGCAATGAACTGGGGCGGTATTATAACCGCGATAAGCAAGAAATCGAAACTGTTCAGTTATCCGGAATGGTGCCTTCTATATATTACCGTGTGGAGTTTTAGGGGGGATTACACGGATTAAAGGAACTACCCAGATTAATTAAAAGATTGATAAACTATATTGATATGAATAAGATAATTATTGCCTTCATCCTGCTTGCCGGGCTGAATAGCTGCAGTAAAGACGGATATTTCCCCTGTATCAGGGGTAAAGGTGGAAAAGTTACCGAAACACGTGTTTTAAGCGAATTTACTAAGATTGATTTCCAGCTTCCAGGCGAAATTGAAGTAGTAAAAGGCGATAAGTTTGAAGCGGCTGTCGCCGGATATGAAAACCAGCTTTCGGAAGTGCGGACAAGGACTTCCGGCGGACGGCTTATTATAGACAGCGACCGCTGCCTTAAAAATACCGATTTTCATCTGGTCGTTACGCTTCCGCATTTAAACAGTTTGAAATTAGCAGGCTCTGCCCGAGCTGAAGTCGGCGATGGTTTTACAGATGATGAGATGGAATTCAGCATCGCCGGTTCAGGAAATATTACTGCCCCTGTTATCAGTCACAATGTGATGGCTGAAATCAGCGGAAGCGGCAATATTCTTTTGAGCGGCATCGCCGATAAACTGGATGCTTCTATCAGCGGCAGCGGAAAAATAAAGGCCTTCGATTTACAAGTTAAACAATTGGAAGCACGAATTTCGGGTTCGGGTGATGTGGAAAGTTTTGTATCCGAACGAATAGATGCGCAAATCAGCGGAAGCGGCTCGGTACGTTATAAAGGCAGTCCGGGTACGGTAAATTCGCAGGTTTCGGGTTCGGGGAAAGTAGTGAAAGTGAATTAAAAAGGGCCGTATTCTTAGTCCTTAATTATTCTCACTTTGAGGCGGTTTATTTATAACTTGCTTAGTTAAGAGCTGATCGGGAAGTTTAAATACTACAGTGTACAGTCTTGGAAGCGGTAATAAACTATTCTTAAATCCTTTCCATGCTGTCGCTGAGTGCTAAAGCTCAACCTTGACAGCTTTTTATTTTTGTTACATATTCTTTACACTCACGGCTTGCAGTCCGTTACTTCGTTAGCTACTTTTGCCAGCCGAATGAACATTCGGTCGAGGTGGTAGTGATGGAAAATATATCTGATAAGAAAAAAGCGATTTTTGAAAGTACACTTGAACTGATTAAAGATAATGGTTTTCATGGAACCCCGATGAGCCTGGTAGCAAAAAAGGCCAACGTGGCTGCAGGAACCATTTATCATTATTTTGAAAGTAAAGATGAACTGATTTGTGAGTTGTATACATACAACAAAAACCTGATAATTGAGATTATCGCTTCCGCACTTGCCGCCCAGATCAGTTATGAAGAAAAATTTTATAAGATCTGGTGTGATCTGTACTGTTTTTATGTGCAGAATACAAACGTTTTGGTCTTTTTCGAGCAATACCTTAATTCACCTTACAGTGCTAATAAATGCCCTGGCTATTTTCAGGGTGAGCTTCGGGATTTTCTGCAGCAGGGAATAAACAGCGGACGTATAAAAAATATAAAACCAGAAATTTTAATTGTTTTCTTCCTTGGAAGTATTACTTCTGCCGCCAAACTTAACATGTTTGGAAATATTCCATTGAATGAAAAGGACTTAAAGGAAATTGGAGAAGTTCTATGGAAAGGAATCGAAATTTCCTCTTAAAGAAGCATGCACTATTATTTCAAACTTACATTAATTCAACAATACATGTTTAAAATGACCCCCACAATGATTACGCCGACGAAAAAGATAAGCTATCTGAGCTTTATATTAGGCTTTTTCTTATTTGCCTCCTGTAAAAATAATCCGCAGCAGCAAGCACCGGCCGCTATGCCATATCCGGTAGTGGAAATTCCTGTTAAAACCGTTACAGGTTATACTGCTTACCCTGTAAGCATCGAAGGTACGATCAATAGTGCGGTAAGGGCAAAAGTTGCAGGGTATATTAAGCAGGTTTTAGTTGATGAAGGGCAGGCGGTAAAAAAAGGCCAGCCCCTTTTCCGCCTAGAAACACAGGCTTTGAGCGGCGATGCAGCAGCGGCGAAAGCTAATGTGAATGCCGCCCAGGTTGAAGTGGATAAATTAAAACCCTTGGTTGAAAAAGGAATAGTGAGTAAAGTGCAGCTGGAAACCGCGAGAGCAAGGCTTGCCCAGGCTCAGGCTAGTTATAACAGCATAGCAGCCAATATTGGATATGCTACTATTAAAAGTCCTGTAAATGGGTTTGTTGGTTTAATTCCTTTTCGTGAAGGCACTCTGGTAAGCCCTGCTGATCCTACTCCTCTCACTACAGTTTCCGCTATCGATAATATTTACGCTTATTTTTCTATGAATGAAAAAGAATACCTCAATTTCATTCGTCAGGCAGCTGGGAAAAACCTGGCAGAAAAGGTCAAAAACCTTCCTCCAGTGGAATTGCAGCTTGTTAATGGCGATATATACTCTCGAAAAGGCCGTATCGAGACTGTAAGCGGACAGGTAAATCCGCAAACAGGAACTGTAAGCTTCCGGGCGGTATTTCCAAACCCCGAACATATATTGTCAAATGGCAACAGCGGGAAAATCCGTATTCCTCAAACGTATGAAAATGCAGTTGTAGTGCCCGAATCTGCCACATATGAGCAGCAGGGCCGGGTCTATGTATTCCTTGTACAGGGGGATTCAGTAGCGGTTTCTACACCTGTAGAAGTGAAAGACCGGGTTGAAAATCTTGTAATTGCCGCTTCGGGCATAAAAGCCGGTGATAAGATCATAGCGCAGGGTGTTGGGAAACTTAGAAATAATACACCTGTAAAACCGCAGCCTGTAGCGTTTGACAGTATCGCCAATTCATTAAACGTAGTATTTAAATAATTATAAGACTAATGCTGAAGAGATTCATAGACAGGCCGGTATTATCCACCGTGATTTCCATTATTATTTTAATACTTGGGATTCTTGGGTTAACTACTTTGCCTGTAACACAATATCCTGATATCGCTCCGCCTACCGTTCGGGTATCGGCCAACTTTCCGGGTGCAAATGCCGAAACGGTATTGCAGAGCGTTATTATTCCTATAGAAGAACAGATAAACGGTGTGGAAGGGATGACTTATATTACTTCCACTGCCAGTAACAACGGAAGTGCCAGTATCCAAGTGTTTTTTGAGCAGGGTATTGATCCGGATATCGCGGCAGTGAACGTACAAAACCGTGTTGCACGAGCTGCACCCCTGCTGCCACGTGAAGTAACGCAATCCGGAGTAACCACACAGAAACAGCAGACCAGTGCACTGATGTTCTTAACTGTATTATCCGAAAATAAAGATTATGACGCTACCTTTATCCAAAACTACCTGAATATTAATGTTCTTCCTGAATTAAAAAGGATTACCGGAGTAGGTGATGTAAGCGTTTTCGGAGCTAAAAATTACGCCATGCGTATCTGGCTTAAGCCTGAAAAACTTGCCGCATACCAGCTCATGCCTTCGGACGTTGTAGCAGCCATAAACGAACAAAGTCTGGAGGCTGCCGCCGGCGCTTTAGGGCAGAACAGCGGCCAGGCATTTGAGTATGTGATCAAATACGGAGGACGATATAACAAGCCAGAACAGTACGAGGATATTGTGATCAAAGCGCTTAACAATGGCAGTTTCCTACGGTTAAAGGATGTTGCTGAAGTTGAGCTGGATGCGGAAGGTTATACCGGTATTTCTTACAGTAACGGAAAGCCAGGGGTCAGTATGGGGGTTTATCAGACCCCTGGTTCAAACGCCCAGGAGATCATTGAAAATATTCACGCAAAGATAAGTGAGCTGGAAAAGGATTTTCCTCCCGGACTTTCAGTTTTAGTGAATTTTGATACGAATGAATTCCTAAACGCTTCGATTGAAAAAGTAGTTACCACCCTGATCGAAGCTTTTATACTGGTTTTTATCGTAGTTTTTATTTTCCTTCAGGATTTCCGCTCCACACTTATCCCCGCTATCGCGGTCCCGGTTTCTATTATAGGAACTTTTTTCTTCCTGGGTTTGTTCGGCTATTCTGTCAATCTGCTTACCCTTTTTGCACTGGTGCTGGCCATCGGTATTGTCGTTGACGATGCCATTGTCGTCGTCGAGGCCGTTCATGCCAAATTAGAGGAAGGGGCGGAAAATGCGACTAAAGCAACGCATAAAGCGATGGAGGAGATTACTGGCGCTATTATTTCTATCACCTTAGTGATGGGCGCTGTATTCATTCCGGTAACATTTATAACCGGCCCGACTGGCGTGTTCTACGAGCAGTTCGGTGTAACGCTTATTGTAGCCATTGCTATTTCAGCGGTAAATGCGCTTACGCTCAGCCCGGCTTTATGTGCATTGTTTTTGAAACCGCAGCATGAAAAGGGTGAACACAAGGGTTTTCTCCAGCGTTTCTTCAACAGATTTAATATTGCTTTTGAAGCATCTACCAGGAAATATGTTCGTTCCCTGTCGTTTTTATACAAACATAAGTGGATCACAGCAGCTTTCTTAATTATTTCCGTTGTTGGAATTTTATGGGCATCGTCAACCACGCCTACAGGCTTTGTGCCAAATGAAGACCGCGGTATGGTATTTACCAATATCGAACTTCCTGCAGGAGCTTCATTGGACCGGACAGTAGCAGTTACTCAGGAATTATATACTAAAATCAAAGCTATTCCGGGTGTGGAAGGCGGTTCTCTGGTAAATGGTTTCAGTCTTATTTCCGGTGCAGGTAGTAACTACGGCCTGGGCTTTTTAAAACTTGCTCCATGGAAGGACCGTAAAGCCGATTCTTTATCCGCAGATGCTATAATTGCGAAAATGTTTCAGGCGGCAGCTACCATTCCCGATGCTAATATTTTGTTTTTTGCTCCGCCCAGTATACCAGGATTTGGTGTTTCCTCAGGCTTTGAGTTGAATGTTCTCGATCGGATGGGCGGCAGTTTTAATGAGCTCGACCGGGTAACAAAGGAATATCTCGGCGAGTTGATGAAGCGCCCTGAGATCCTGTATGCTCAGAGTTCTTTCAATACCTCATATCCTCAATATGAAATAGAACTTAACGCTGCAAAAGCGAAAGAAGCAGGAGTATCGATCAGCAGTATTTTCGGAGTGCTTCAGGGATACATCGGCGGTATTTACGCCGCGGATTTTGCCCGATTTGGAAAGCAGTACCGGGTGTATGTTCAGGCGCTGCCCCAGGATAGGGCATCAGTAGATAATCTGAACTCGATCTTTGTGCGGAATGCTGCCGGCCAGATGGCTCCGGTTACTGAATTTGTAACATTAAAAAGAGTTTATGGACCCCAAGCTGTAACGCGTTTCAACCTCTTCAACTCAGCAAGCGTAAATGGTTCGCCGGCTCCGGGTTATTCTACAGGAGACGCAATCAGGGCCGTGCAGGAAGTGAGCCAGAGCGCCCTGCCTTCTAATTATACGATTAACTTCTCGGGTTTAACAAGGGAAGAGATATCGGCAGGAAATCAAACCCTGTTTATTATTATCCTGAGTGTTTTATTCGTTTACTTCCTGCTGGCAGCACAGTATGAAAGTTATCTGCTGCCTTTTGCGGTATTGCTGTCTCTTCCTGTAGGAATAATGGGTGCTTATGTTACGACCAAGCTCTCCGGCCTTCAGGTTAATATTTATTTTCAGATCGCGTTGATTATGCTGATCGGCCTTTTGGCAAAAAATGCGATTCTAATTGTAGAGTTCGCCATACAGCGGCGAAGGGCGGGTTATTCTATTTCCGAAGCGGCTTTTGAAGGTGCAAAAGTAAGGCTCAGGCCAATTTTGATGACTTCGTTCGCCTTTATTATCGGTCTGCTCCCGCTGGTTTTTGCCGGCGGTATTGGAGCTGCAGGTAACCGCTCTATTGGCACAGGAGCAGTAGGCGGATTATTAGTAGGAACGGTTTTCGGAGTATTTGTAATTCCTATCCTTTATATCCTCTTTGAATGGCTGCAGGAAAAGGTGAGCGGAAAACCGGTACGTTCAGAAGAGGCTGCTGACAATTAAACAGACGTATAATATTCAAAATGAAAAAGCACGTAATATATAAGTTAAGCGCTGCGGCATTTCTGATGTTTTCTCTTCAGTCATGCTTTGTAGCCAGAGAGTATAAACGACCGGAAATGCCTGTCGAAGCTTATTTCAGAACCGATAAGCTTCCGCAGGACAGCCTGAGCCTGGCAGCAGTTCCGTGGAAAGAGTTGTTTACAGATTCAAAACTCATCGAATACATTGAAAAAGGCCTTTCAAATAATATCGATATTCGTATTGCCATGCAGCAGATCGAGGCTGCAAATGCCTATTACAAGCAGGCAAGGGCGGCTTATTTCCCAGCCTTAAACGGCGGTCTGCAGGTATCTCAGCAGCAGCTGGCAAAAAACAGCCAGTCAGGATCAGTTTTCAGCGGTTCTATTACCCAATATGAACTCTCAGCAAGTGCGTCCTGGGAAGCGGATATCTGGGGAAGAATAAAAAGCAGCGAACGGGCCTCTCTGGCATCCTATCTGCAGACAACAGCGGCCCATAAGGCGGTGAAAACCCAGTTGATTGCAAATATTGCTTCTGTATATTACCAGCTTTTAGCTTTGGATGAACAGCAAAGGATTACAGAACGTACAATTGCTACCCGTGAAAAAAGTCTGGAAACAACAAAAGCGTTGAAAGAAGCCGGATATGTAACGGAAGTGGGTGTGCAGCAGACAGCGGCTCAGCTGTATTCCGCACGGGCCTTATTAGTGGACACGAGAAAGAATATCAAGCTGCTGGAGAATACAATGTCTATTTTATTAGGCGACTCTCCCCATGATATTGAACGCGGGACACTCAGTGAACAGCAGATTACTCAGGAGATCAATACTGGTTTTCCGGTACAGCTGTTTCGCAGCAGGCCCGATGTGATGGCCGCCGAGTATCAGCTTATCAATGCGTTTGAGCTGACGAATGTTGCCAAAAGCAGCTTTTATCCTTCATTAAGGATATCTGCTTCCGGAGGTTTCCAAAGTATTGAGATTGAGAAGCTCTTGAGTGTAAATTCTTTATTTGCTTCAACTGTTGGTTCTCTTACACAGCCAATTTTTAACGGGCGCCGCATCCGCTCACAATATGAAGCGGCACAGGCACAGGAACAGCAGGCCTATCTTAACTTTAAAAGAGCATTGCTGAATGCAGGCCGTGAAGTTTCTGATGCCTTATATTCCTATAAAGCGGCTGAAGAGAGGATCAGCCTGAAAGCTGAAGAATTTGAAGCTTACAATAAAGCTGCTGTTTATTCAGAAGAGTTATTGAATAACGGTATGGCGAACTATTTGGAAGTGCTTACGGCTCAGGAAAATGCTCTTTATTCTCAGATTGATCTGATCAACGCCAGGTTTAATAAGCTTAATTCGGTTGTTGAGCTCTATCGGGCGCTTGGAGGCGGCTGGCAGTAAGAATTGAATTATTTTCGAGATCAAAGCTAAACTTGTCCAAGTTTAGCTTTGATCATTTTTTCAGCTTCTAAAACAATCTCTTCAGCTGTTTTGGATGTTGTTTCAATAGGAGCAAGAGCTGTAAAGTTTATTTTCTCCCCAAAACTGAGCGGGTAACTCCCATAGCGTGTAAATTCCCAGGAACCGGAAATCGCGATCGGTACAATTAAGGCCTGGGGAGCTTTTTTTAATAAAGCGGCAACTCCTCCTGCCGAAAAAGATTTGACACGGCCGGTTTTTGTACGTGTTCCCTCCGGAAATATCACAGCTGACCATCCATTTTCACTCATTCGTTTTCCGAGCTTAATGATCTCACTGATAGACTGCTTGGGATCCCGCCGGTCGATATTCGCCGCCCCTCCATATTTGAGGTTAAAGGAAATACTTGGTATACCTTTAGTCAGTTCAATTTTTGAAATAAACTTAGCGTGATATTTCCTCAGATACCAGATAAGCGGCGGTATATCGTACATGCTTTGGTGATTGGCGATAAAAATAACAGGCCGTTCCCGAGGAAGCTGCTTCTTATTGAAAAGCCGAACCCTGGTGCCGTTCAGATAATAAGTGCATACCAGGCAGAAGTTAAGGATATCAACAGATTTTTTATGCGCAGTATATCCTCCTAGTTTCAGGCACACCCATTGTATCGGATGAAAAAGACAGAGCATGAAACCGAAAGCAATATAATGCAGGGGCGAAAAAATGTATCCTAATATTTTTTTCATGGATTGCCGCAAATTTATTCAATCAAATACAGTGCAGCATAATATGTGAAGAAAATCAGGCATCAGTAGATTAAATTTTTCCTTCTAACAGAAGAAGTTTTACTTTAAGTGTTGCTGCCACAGTCATGGAATCCGTTATCTGTCCGTTCATGACCCTGTTGTATAACTCTTCAAAAGGTATGCGCTGTACATTCAGTTCTTCCGATTCTTCCGGCTGGGCTTCGCCCTCCTCCAAATCCTGAGCCAGATAAATGATCGCCAGTTCATCACTTACTGAATTGGAAAGGTGCATCCGTTGAATTTCCTGCCATTTCTTTGCCTTCAGGCCGGTTTCTTCCAGAAGTTCCCGCCTGGCCGATTCAAGCGGGTCAATGTTCAGCGGGCCGCCGCCTTCCGGCATTTCCCAGCTGTATTGGCCGAGGGCGAAACGGTATTGGCCCACCAGCCACGTATTCTGATTGTCATCTAAAACGAGTACTCCTACTGCAAAGTTTTTAAAATGTATTTTTCCATAAGGGCCTCGCCCTCCGCCCGGGTTTATTACATCATATTCAGTTAAATTGATCCATTTGTTATCATATACCTCATTGGAAGACAGTACTTTCCAGGGATTTCTTTTTTCGTCAATCATATCAATTTAAAATAGTTTATATAAAAATGCCTCCCGGATTAAACAGAAGGCATTTAGTGTAATTTGTATAATTCGCGTTTCCTGGTGAATTTCGTGCTGTTAGCGCCGATTCAATTCGTATTATGTCATATCAAACGCCGCCTTCACTTTATCTACATAGTCTAATTTCTCCCATGTAAATAATTCAACTTCTATTTCTTTTTTTTCACCTGAAGCTCCTTCAAAAACTTTCTTTACAGTCTGATTCTCACGTCCCATATGTCCGTATGCTGCTGTTTCTGAGTAGATCGGATTACGAAGTTTCAGCCGGGTCTCAATACCGTAAGGTGTCATATCAAACAATTCCGATATCTTTTGTGCAATTTCACCGTCGCTGAAGTCCACTTTTGAAGTGCCGTACGTATTAACATAAATACCCATCGGATCTTTTACACCAATCGCATACGAAACCTGAACAAGGATCTCATCGCATACTCCCGCTGCAACCAGGTTTTTGGCAATATGACGTGTCGCGTAAGCAGCAGAACGGTCAACTTTAGAAGGGTCTTTTCCCGAAAATGCGCCGCCGCCATGCGCTCCTTTTCCCCCATATGTATCCACAATGATCTTCCGTCCGGTTAAGCCGGTATCACCATGAGGACCACCAATAACAAATTTTCCTGTCGGATTAATGTGATATTTGATCTGATCGTTGAAAAGCGCCTGAAGCTCCGGCTCCAGTTTTGCTTTTACTCTGGGAATTAAAATGTTAATGATATCATTTTTGATTTTCTCCAGCATGGCGGATTCGCTGTCGAACTCATCGTGCTGAGTGGAAACCACAATGGCATCGATCCGTACTGGTTTATGATCGTCTTCATATTCGATGGTGACCTGGGATTTCGCATCTGGACGCAGATAAGTTATTTCTTTATTTTCTCTGCGGAGCGCTGCCAGTTCCTGTAAGATCTTATTAGCCAGATCTAAAGCCAGCGGCATATAATTAGCAGTCTCCACAGTTGCGTAGCCGAACATCATCCCCTGGTCGCCGGCTCCCTGTTCCTGCTTTTCTTT
>Ga0180220_1001827_pt1 | contig 14839 bp, 13 predicted proteins | sample eDN5th37CBELigBY_FD_151335 | JGI IMG/M metagenome (GOLD analysis project Ga0180220, IMG submission 151335) | Enriched backyard soil microbial communities from Emeryville, California, USA - eDNA 5th pass 37_C BE-Lig BY (version 2) (version 2) | ecosystem: Environmental > Terrestrial > Soil >... | reverse complement strand
CTGGGCCGGATCATCATTTATCCGTATGAGATCTCCATCGGCCTGACGGTCGGCGTTTTGGGCAGCGCGATCTTTATTTTCCTACTCCTGAGAAGAAAGGCATATGCGTCATGAAAAAAAAGCTGATTTTTCTGGCAGTCATCGCGCTTGCTCTCATCGCCGTGTTCATGCTGATCCAGGCCGGAGGCCATTGGGATTACGTCCTGAAACTCAGGGGCAAAAAGGTGCTGGCCATGATCATTACCGGTGGGGCGATCGCTTTTTCGACCGTCGTGTTCCAGACCATTACGAACAACCGCATCCTGACGCCGAGCATTATGGGACTGGATTCGCTGTATATGCTGTTCCAGACGTTTATGGTGTACATATTCGGTTCGGCAGGGCTTACGGCGATGGGCAAAAACGTGAACTTCATCATTTCGGTCGGACTGATGGGACTTTTTTCGATGGTCTTTTACAAGCTGCTGTTCAAGCGTGAGGGGCAAAACATCTACTTTCTGCTCCTGCTTGGGCTGATTTTCGGCACGTTGTTCCAGAGCCTTTCGACCTTCATGGAGGTATTGATCGATCCGAACGAATTCCAGATCGTCCAGGACAAAATGTTCGCGAGCTTTAATAACGTCAACACCGAGCTGCTCGTTCTGTCGATCGTGCTGATGGCGGGCACCGCGATTTATTTTTCGCGTTATACCAAGTATCTGGATGTCATTGCCTTGGGAAAAGATCAGGCGGTGAATTTGGGCGTCGATTACGACAAGGTCGTCAAACGAATGCTCGTGGTCGTGGCGATCCTGATTTCGATTTCGACGGCGCTCGTCGGACCGATTACGTTCCTCGGCCTGCTTGTCGCCAACATCAGTTACCAGTTCATGAAAACCTATAAGCACCATTTCCTTATTCTCGGCTCCATGCTGCTCAGCATCATCGCCCTGATGGGCGGACAGCTGCTGGTCGAGCGGGTATTTACGTTCTCTACGACGCTGAGCGTCATCATCAATCTGGCCGGAGGGATCTACTTCCTCTACCTGCTGCTAAAGGAGAGTAAATCGTCGTGATCGAGGTCAAAAACGTAACCAAACGATATAACAACAAAACGGTCCTGGACGATGTGTCCGTCACGATCCGCAAAGGGAAAATCACTTCCTTCATCGGCGCGAACGGCGCGGGCAAAAGCACGCTCCTGTCCCTGATCAGCCGCCTGAACAAAAAAGACGAAGGCGACATCCTGATCGAAGGCGATCCGATCGACAAGTGCAAAAGCGGCGATCTTGCGAAGAAAATATCGATCCTTAAGCAATCCAACCATATCAACGTGAGGCTTACGATCCGCGAGCTGGTGAGCTTCGGGCGTTTCCCGTATTCGCAGGGCAAGCTGAAGCCCGAGGATTGGGAATACGTGGACGAGGCGATCCGTTACATGGAGCTGGAGGACCTGCAGCACCAATACCTGGACCAGCTAAGCGGCGGCCAGCAGCAGCGGGCGTTCATCGCCATGGTCATCGCGCAAAACACGGAATACGTGCTCCTCGACGAGCCGCTGAACAACCTGGACATGAAGCACTCGGTGCAAATCATGAAGGTGCTGCGGCGGATGGTCGACGAACTCGGCAAAACCGTCATTATCGTCATTCACGACATCAACTTCGCTTCGGTGTATTCCGACGATATCGTCGCCCTCAAAAACGGGCGGGTCGTCAAGGAAGGACCGGCAGCCGAAATCATCGATTCGTCCGTGCTGAAGCAGGTGTACGGCATGGACATCCAGATCGAAACGATCAACGACCACCGCATTTGCGTATATTTTGCGTAAGAACGCGGTTCAGACTTGGGTAATGAGATCGATGCACCGCCAAAACGCCAGGGCCCGGCAGGACGGCTTCGCATCGCATCATTTTATAAAATTTCACACCATGATTATTGCAAACAAGGCGGGGAAGGAACGGAAATCGTTCCGAAGCTGCTCGTATATAAAAATCTTAGGATGAGGTGACCACCCTTGAAAACAAGAAACATGTTCATGCTGATCATATCCGCAATGCTGGTGTTCGTGCTGGCGGCTTGCGGCAACAATAACAAGACGGCGGAAACGCCGGTAACGGAAACTTCGGCCAATGCGGCCGGCGGCTCCTCCGATGCATCCGCTTCGGAAGAACTGACGATCAAACATAAGCTTGGCGAAGCGAAAGTGAAGAAAAACCCGCAAAAAGTCGTCGTATTCGACTTCGGCATCCTGGATACGCTCGATAAGCTGGGCGTTAAGGTGACGGGCGTGCCGCAGGCCAACATCCCTCCATACCTGTCCAAATACGAGGATAAAGACGCCTACAAAAACGTAGGCAGCCTGAAAGAACCCGATTTTGAAAAAATCAATGCGCTGGATCCGGACCTGATCATCATTTCCGGCAGACAATCCGAAGCGTACGAGGAACTGAACAAAATCGCTCCGACCGTATACCTCGGACTGGACACGACCCGTTACATGGATTCCTTCAAGGAAAACATGAACACCGTCGGCCAAATTTTCGGCAAGGAAGACGAAATCAAAACCGAGCTCGAAGCCATCGACAAATCGATCGCCGAAGTGCATGACAAAGCGGCGGCTTCCGGCAAAAAAGCGCTGATCGTCCTTTCCAACGAAGGCAAGCTGAGCGCGTACGGTCCGAAATCCCGTTTCGGCCTCATCCATGACATTCTCGGATTTGCCGCTTCGGATGACAAAATCGAAGTATCGACGCACGGCCAAAGCGTAACAAGCGAATACGTCGCCGAGAAAAATCCGGATTATCTGTTCGTCGTGGACCGCGACGCCGCGATAGCCACCGATAAAGACGGAGAAAAAGCGAAGCAAACCGTAGAAAACGATCTTGTGAAAAACACGAATGCATACAAAGAAGGACATATCGTCTATCTTGACCCGAACTACTGGTACCTCTCCGGCGGCGGCCTGCTGTCCGTACAGGAAATGGTGAAGGAAGTCGGCGACAGCATCAAATAAGGTGCGTAAAGCACGTATGTCATGGTCGGAAAGGCCGCCCCAATTCCCTTAGGGAATTGCGGGCGGCTTTTTTATAATATCAGCAAGTAAGAACTACAGAGCCGCTGCCTGCTTCCCGATATATTGCAAGCATAACCACCCATTAAAAGCGGCCTTGGCTTCTTAGGGAAAACGTCGATAGGCGTTTTTCTTATTGCCGTTAACAAGCTTTTTACGAAAATCTAAAAATGAACACAGCGCCGTCAAACGATATCTTGTCTGTCAATTCCTGTATGTGATTTAATGGGGTTACAGATAATGACTTGCAATGAGGAGAGGAGAGCGGCTTGGTTTGGTTTATCTGGACTTTCACGCCAACGATTATTCCGTCACCTACAAGTCGGATACCATTGCGCTGCTGGCCAAGGAATACGCGCTGCTTCAGTTTCTGTACCGCCATGCAGGCCGGACCTTCACGCGGGAGCAGCTGCTCGACCAGGTGTGGGGAGAGGAGTATCCGGGCGAGCGGACCGTGGACGATCATGTTTACCGCCTGCGGAAGAAGCTGAAGCGGTGGAGCGGTCAGATCCGGCTGGCCACCGTCAGGGGATTCGGTTACAGCTTAACCGTGCAGGAAACCCCGGCGATTGCCGTTCCATCGCGGTCGGACGGCGGTCTGCAGCAGCAGATCGCGCAGCTGCTCGAAACCTATCAAAAGCTGGGACAAAGCCAATCGATGCTGGCTCTCGCAAACCAGCAGGAGCTGCTTGGCGTAAACATCGACGCCTTTTATTTGATTTTTCTCCGTTTCGTGCAAGCGGACTTGGATTGGTTTCTGCACAGCCCCGACGCGGAGGACCGGGATAAATTGTATTGGCTGCTGGTTTCCTATTACGCATTTTACAGAGAGCCGCGGAAATGTCTATATTATTTTGAGCGGGCCATCAAGGCCAATATCCTGCCGTTCCATATGCACCGGGAGTTGGAAACGTTGAACATCATCGGGCTATACACCGACAACGGACGCCTTGAAGAAGACCTGCTCAAGGTTGAAGCGGCTTACCGGGTTATTGAGGGACTTCCCGGCGAGCTTGACGGCTTTAAGGTGCATGTGGCCACGTCGGAAATGTACGTTCATCTGAAAGCGCGGCATATTCCGGAGGCGGAACGCTGCTCGAAGCGGATCGAGGGCATGCTGGCCGAAACCCCTTATTTAAGGGAAATTTGCAGCTATCAAGGATTGAAAGGAAGGTTGCTGCTGCTTCAAGGCCGCCGTCCGGAGGCGCTTTTCGCCTTTGAGCATGGCCTCGAAGCCGGGGAAGCCGCACATAATGTACCTATTCTCGTCAGTTCCGTTTTAGGCACGCTGGATTTTCTTAAAACGGTACATCAAGATCCTCCTCTCCAGCGGCAATTTCAGGCGCGTTATGATGAATTTGAACGGATGTACGGGCTTTTGTCGCATAAACAGCCGCTTGAACGGATGATCGAGCGGATTCTTGACTCCGTCTGATATTCTTCTGATATTCCTCCGTTAAAGTAAGAGTATTCTGATTGGTGGAGGAATTCTGATGTCAACCGTATCAACTGCGTCCGGCAAACGCCCGGCATCCGTCTGGGCCAACAGGACCTATTCTAAAATGTTCGCGGCCTACGCCATGGCGTCTTTCGGCGAATGGTTCGACGCCTTTGCGATTGAAATCCTGGTCGCTTACCGCTGGCACGCCGATCCTTTTATGATTGCCCTCATTCCCGTCATGATGGCTCTACCGGGCATATTGCTCGGGTCTTTTGCCGGCGTCATCGCCGACCGGTGGAAGAAGGTCAATTTAATGCTGATTGCCGATGCGGCCGAGACGGTACTTACCGTGCTGCTGCTTTTTGTCCCGGGCATGTACTGGCTGCTGCCGCTTCTTGCGCTGCGCGCCGCCATGGGCGTATTCCGCGTCCCGGCGCATCAGGCGCTGACCCGCCAAGTGGTCCATGAAGATCAGCTGCTGAAGACCACCTCCTATAACGGCCTCGTGAACCAGTTTTCCAAAATCGCGGGTCCCCTGCTCGGGGCCGCGGCTTTGACGGTCTTTTCCCCGCAGCTCTGCATTCTTGTCAATGCGATCACGCGGCTGCTTTCCTGCGTATTGCTGTTTACGCTGCGGCATATCGACCAAAACGAGGCGGGAGGGCAGAAGGAGCCCGGCGGCCATTCGGTCGATGAGGAGGAAAAACAAGGCTTTGTCAAGTTGTGGAAGCAAGGATGGGGCGCGCTGCTGCAGCGCCGGATTTTGCTCAGCAGCTTTCTCGTCAATATGTCCGTGATGCTGGTCATTCTGATGATCGATTTTCAGTTTCCGACGCTGTACCGGGAAATCGCTCCCTATAATGAATCGCTGCTCGGTTGGGTGTTGTCGGCGACCGGGGTAGGCGCGGTGATCACCATCTTGCTGCTGAACCGTCTCGGCAGAGTAAGATACGGCCTCGGCATCGGAGGAGGCGTAGCGCTGGTTGGAGCTGCTTTCGGATTCATGGGGCTGCTGAAGCCGGGCTCGCCGGACATGTGGAGCATCGTCCTGGGATTTGTCATCGGCATAGGAAACGGGCTGTTTATCGTGACGTACAACTATGTTCTGCAAAAAGAAACGCCTGAGGGCATGACCGGACGCATCTTCGGCATCCAAAACATGTCCGCCAGCACCCTGATGGTCGCCGCCCCTTTAATTGGAGGGGGACTTATACATGGGTGGGGCGTAAGCAAGGTGTTTCTCCTGTTGGGGGCCGTGGTTTTGGCAATCGGCATTGCCTGCCTTGTATTTCAGGCAGCATTGTGGCCGTCCAAACAAGCGGCAGCGCCGCAGGATTTGCGGGAGGTTTCCGGGTAAGTTCTGTGTACATTAACTTAGGAGATTTCGAGTTTGATAGAGTTCAGAAGCATAACGTGGATGAATATCGGAATGTGTTGTATGCAAGGGCAAAGGTTGATTATACACAAACCATACTTGCCGGAATGGAAAGCTCCGGCGAGCTTGAGGGGGAAACCGAAATGAAGACGATCAAGTGCATGATGGACCACCTGTACTGGGCGGACGGACGCATCTTGGACGCGCTTGAGGAGAGCAAGACGAAGAATAAGGATATTCTGAGGCTGGTTCGGCATGTCGCGGTCGCGGAACGAGTCTGGCTGTCCCGATTGCAGGGGAAGGGCAGCGCGCAATATTCGTTGTGGGAGGAAGCGGAAGACCTGGCGGCGATCCGGACGATGTTCGAAGAGAACGCCGAGCAATATCGCGTCTATATCGAAGGGCTCGAAGAATCCGGGTTGGACGACATGATCGACTATGCGGATCAAAGAGGGGTTCCGTTCCGAACGTCCGTCCGGGACATCTTGTTGCAGGTCCTCCTACATGGGCAATATCACCGGGGACAGATCAACCGGGCGCTTCGGATCGAATCGGCAGAGCCTGTCCAAGTCGATTACATCACGTTCGCGAGGCTATAACAGGGCTTAGTAATCACCATGATTCGGAATGGGATTGGCAAAGTAATAAATGTGATAACGTGGAAAATAATAATGCGTGGAAGGTTTCTGTAAAGGAGTGATTCTTGTAGTGAATATTTCTATTTTTGCTCTGATCATTATGGGAATAATCTTGGTTTATGCCACTGCCATAACCATTATAATACAGTTGGTTGGCAGGAGCGTATTCAAAGACAAATCCAATATGTATTTTCTATACGCTTCTATTATTTTGGTAATCGAAACTTATGTTATATTAAAAGACTTATTATCTAAAGGTACGTTTAATTATACCAATATTTTATTTTTCTTGATGGGGATTATGTTTATTGTCCAGGGAGTAAGAAGAAAGAAAATAAATATTAAATAATTCATCTTTGGAATTCTGGACGTCTTCACCTCCATCATTACTTTAACAAGTACAGTCGAAAACGGAGGGGGCCGCAATGATACGTTATCCCATATTAAAAGAAGGTGCCGTCATCGGCACGACCGCGCCGTCATCCGGCGTCCCGGAAAGCATGCATGGCTTGATTCGGGAAGCGTCCCGGCGATTGGAGAAGGATGGCTTTCGGGTCGTTGCCGGGGAAACCGTATGGACGCAAAACAAGGCCAAATCCGCCCCGGCAAAGGTGCGTGCCGCCGAACTGAACCGGATGGTCCGGGACGAGGGCATTGACCTGATCGTGCCCCCTTGGGGCGGGGAACTGCTGGTCGAGATTCTGGAGCAGCTCGATTTCGAAAAGCTGCCGGAAAAATGGCTGCTCGGCTATTCGGACATCAGCGTGCTGCTGCTTGCCGTGACGCTCACGACAGGGCTGGCCACCGCCCATGGCACGAACCTGGTGGACTTAAGGGGCGAATTTTCTGACGATACGACGGCCATGTGGCGCACGGTGCTGTCCACCAAAGCCGGGGGATCGGTTATGCATCATTCGTCGCAAAAGTTTCAAAAAGAATGGAACCATGCTGACCCGTCGCCGTGCATCTTCCATTTGACGGAACCGACGGCATGGAAGACGGTATCCGTAGGAAAAACCGCCGTTCAAGGCCGTTTGCTTGGAGGTTGTGTCGACGTGATCCGCCATTTGATCGGCACGCCGTTTGGCGATGTTCATGCCTTTCAACGGGAACGGATCGGCGGGGAACCGATTTTGTGGTATCTCGAAAACTGCGAGCTGAACACGGCCGATTTGCGCCGGTCGCTCGTCCAGATGAAGCTGGCGGGCTGGTTCGACCATTGCTCCGGCCTGATGTTCGGCAGAAGCCCGGCCAACCATCCGGTCGACGGTTATACCGCCGAGGACTTGTATCGGGAGCTTGCGGAAGAGCTGCAGGTGCCCGTCATTTACGACATCGACTGCGGCCATGTGCCGCCGCAAATCACGTTCATCAATGGCGCTTACGCCGAGGTGGAGGTAGAGGGCGGACGCGGGAGGGTCGTGCAGTACTTTAAGCCGTAACGACGAATTTATATCATGCGATAATCGACACGCCGACAGACAGAATGAAGTTGCTTTGTCGGCGTGTTTTATTTGTTTTACCGGCAAGATCGAGGAAAATAGCGACGAAACCACTATACGGGTTGAAATTATGCTATTATTTGGAAGGGAAATCTTTGAAACAAAGATACAGATTTGTCAATTAGCAACATACATAAAGCAGTATCAAGGGAGTGATACCAATGATCGAAACGGCAGGAGGCCGGCAGGAGCCGGTCATATCGATCCGCAATTTGGAAATGAGCTACGGAAGCAAGCCGATTTTGCAAGGAATCGACCTGGACGTCTACCAAGGGCAAATCATCGGGTATATCGGCCCGAACGGCGCGGGCAAAAGCACGACGGTCAAAATCATGCTCGGCCTGGTCGAAGGGTACCAGGGCGAGGTGAAGATTTTCGGCAGGGACATCGCGGACGGAGATACCGATTATAAGCGGCGTATCGGTTATGTCCCTGAGGTAGCGGAGTTATACGAAAGTTTGACCGCGCAGGAATATCTGGTGTTCGTCGGGGAGCTGTACGGGCTCCCGCAGCGGAAGGCGGATCACAAAGCACGGCGTCTTATGGCCAAATTCGGGCTTGAAGAGGTTTATTTCGACCGGATTTCCTCGTACAGCAAAGGGATGCGGCAGAAAGTGCTTCTCATCTCAAGCCTGCTGCATAACCCCGACATTCTGTTTCTCGACGAGCCGCTAAGCGGCCTTGACGCCAACAGCGTCATGATCGTAAAAGAGATTTTGGCCGCGCTGGCGGCGGAAGGCAAGACGATTTTTTATTCCTCGCATATTATGGACGTCGTCGAAAAGATCAGCAGCCGCATTTTGCTGCTGAACGGGGGACGGATCGTCGCCGACGGCAGCTTCGAGGAGCTGCGGGAGCAGTCGCATGAACGGTCGCTGGAGCAAATTTTTAATGATTTGACCGGGTTCCATGAATACAAGGACGTGGCGGCTTCCTTCGTGTCGATCGTCCAGGAGGTGTAGCGGATGGGAACGGTCAAATGGCTGCAAATCCTCGATCCGCTGCGGGGACTGTTTGAAAAATCCGGGATCGACTACGATATGATGCGCCGCATTTTGGAGGTCAAGCTGCTGATGGACGGCCGCAGGGTGCCGACGCTCATCCAGAAATCCTCCAAAACGGCAGACCCTGACAATCAGTCCAACCAATTTATCAAGTCGCTGTGGATTTACGTCGTCATCAGCGTCGTGCTGATACCCTTCATCGTCATGAAGACGAACTACATGTTTCAGATGAGCCTGGTGTTCGGCATCCTCATGTTTATGATTACGACCTCCATGATCTCCGATTTTTCCTCGGTGATGCTCGACGTGCGCGACCGGAACATTTTGTTTTCCAAACCGGTGCAGCGCCGGACGATCAGTATGGCCAAGCTGCTGCATGTGCTGATTTACCTGCTGCTGCTTACCGGATCGCTGACCGTGGTGCCGCTTGCGGTCGGTTTGTTCCGGCATGGCGTCCTGTTTTTCCTGCTCTTTCTCGTAGAAATCATCCTGATGGACTTTTTTATCGTGGTGCTGACGGCCGTGCTCTATTGGCTTGTGCTGCGGTTTTTCGACGGGGAGAAGCTGAAGGATATCATCAATTACGTCCAGATCGGGCTGACCATTGTCATGACGGTAGGTTATCAATTTATTTCCAGATTATTTAACCTGATGGACCTGACCGCGGCATTCACGCCGAAATGGTGGGAGATCTTTATTTTTCCGGCATGGTTCGCTTCTCCGTTCGAATGGCTGCTTGGCCAAGGGAAATCGCCGCTGATCGTCATCTTTTCGGTGTTGTCCGTCGTCGGACCGCTGGTAGCATGGTGGGTGTATTCGCTTCTGATGCCTTCCTTTGAACGCAATTTGCAAAAGCTCGCCAGCCACCACGGGCGGGGCAAAACGCGCGGTTTCCGTCTGCAGGAAGGGCTGAGCATGCTCTTTTGCCGGGGGCAGCTCGAAAGGCTCTTTTTCCGGTTTTCCTGGGACATGATGGGGCGGGAAAGGGATTTCAAGCTCAAGGTATATCCGCAGCTCGGTTTTTCGATCGTTTTTCCGTTTATTTTCATGTTCAACATGCTGCGTTCGGAAGGCGGTTTTGCTGCCATGCGGACGGGCAAAGGGTTCCTGTTTCTGTACTTCTGCGCGCTGATGATTCCAAGCATCATCATGATGCTCAAGTTCTCGGGCAACTATAAAGGAGCCTGGATCTATCAAACCGCGCCGCTGACGGATACCGCATCCGTTTACAAAGGAGCGCTGAAAGCGATGGTCGCCCGGCTGTTCGCCCCGGTATTTATTTTGCAGGCCGTCATTTTCCTGATCATTTTCGGAGCGAGGATCATTCCGGAACTCATCGTCATTCTGCTCGGCGTGCTGCTGTACGTGGTCGTCAGCTTTATGGCGCTGGAGAAAGGGCTGCCGTTTTCGCGGCCGTTTCAGAGCTCCCAATCCGGCGGCGGGTTCGTTATTTTTGGGCTTATAGTGCTGCTTGGCGTCTTCGCGGGTGCGCATTTTGGCTTTACATTTTTACCTTACGGCGAGTATTTATACATGCTGCTGCTGCTTGTCCTGAATCTCATCGCCTGGAAGCTGGCTTTCCGCGAGCTGCCTGCGTCTTAAGTACCTAATAGGTAAAATTACCCGGTCTTTGTCCCGCGAAAAAAATTTGCACTTTCCTGCCTATATTTCACACTTTGATTATGGTACAAAGAAGTAGTACATTAATAGATGAAATCATAAGGAGGTTTCTGAATTAATGTTCTATGAAGACAATGAGAACTTGACCATCATGACCTACACCTTGAATAGTGGCATTAAAGGAACTGTACCTTTATCGAATAAGCAAATTCAGGAATGGATCGAGTGCTATCGTACCGATGCGAAATTCATCACAGCTATTGGCAAGGAGTTTTTCGGCCTCAATCCAGAGCTGGTTGCGGATTTCAAAGTGCATAACCGTTTCTCGAACTACGCCGAGGTCATCAAGCCCGTGGGCAACCGCCAGACGGAATCGGATAATACCGAACAGCTGTCCAAAGCGTACGAAGAGAACCGCGTGTACTTCAAAGTCGACTGCAAATGCGGCACGACCTACACGACCTATTCCCAGTACTACACGACAAAATGGTATTGTTCCAAATGCAACGAAATCGTGTTTTTGGACAAGAAGAAGGGCAAAGTGGCTACGGACAAAGGCGATGCCTGGTACATGACCAACAAATATTACGTAGCGAGGGACTAGCAAGATCTGCGCGAAACGCCCGCCATCCGGGTGAAGACATAGAGGAAATTCGAACTTTTAAGGGACTGTTTTCGGGCCGCATGCGGCTTGGAGCGGTCCCTTTTGTTTGGGACGATGCCTAAAATTTTTAATATTTTGTGACATAATTCACATAAGAGGGCTTTAGGACCTATGGTTGTGACTTTTATCACATTTAGAATGAGGATCGTCTGCCAGAATACAGGAAGAAGAGGAATTTGCGGCTCGGAAGCGTCCGAATTCGAGTGCTGCAAAATCCCTGGGAAAACAAATGGATGGGGTATTCGAATCCACCGCCCAAGGATTCTAATTGAAAACCATTAGAAAGAGGGAAGAACAATGGACGTAGTTATGCTGTCGCGGATTCAGTTCGCGGCGACGACGATTTTTCACTTTTTCTTCGTGCCCGTGTCGATCGGTCTGGCCTTTATGATCGCGATCATGGAGACGATGTACGTTGTCAAAGGCAAAGAAGAGTACAAACAGATGGCGAAGTTCTGGGGCAAGCTGTTCCTGATCAACTTCGCGATCGGCGTCGTGACGGGCATTCTGCAGGAGTTCCAGTTCGGCATGAACTGGTCGGCGTATTCCCGGTTCGTCGGCGACGTGTTTGGCGCGCCACTGGCGGTCGAAGCTTTGCTGGCGTTTTTTATGGAATCGACGTTTATCGGACTTTGGATTTTCGGCTGGGAGCGGCTTTCGAAAAAGGTGCACGCGCTCTGCATTTGGCTGGTAGCCATCGGGACGATCCTGTCCGCGTTTTGGATTTTGGCGGCGAACTCCTTCATGCAGCGGCCCGTCGGTTTTACGATTAACAACGGCCGGGCCGAAATGAACGACTTTTTGGCGCTGATTACGAACGGCCAGCTGCTGCTTGAGTTCCCGCATACGATTTTGGCCGCGTTTATGACGGGCGCGTTCCTGGTGGCCGGCGTCAGCGCTTATAAGCTGCTGAAGAAAAAAGACGTGCCGTTTTTCAAAAAATCGTTTGTCATCGCGACCGTCATCGGTCTGGTAGCCTCGATCGGCGTGGCGCTTGTCGGTCACCAGCAGGCCCAATATCTGGTCAAAACCCAACCGATGAAAATGGCCGCTACCGAAGCGCTGTGGGAAAACAGCGGCGACCCGGCGCCTTGGACGGTAACGGCGTTCATCGATACGGAAAATCAGAGAAACACCGGGGAGTTTCAAATCCCTTATCTGCTCAGCTTCTTGTCGTACAGCAAATTTTCCGGCGAAGTGCAAGGCATGAAGGAACTGCAGGCTCAATATGAGCAGCAGTACGGCCCGGGCGATTACATTCCTCCGGTGCGCACGACCTTCTGGAGCTTCCGGATCATGGTGGCGAGCGGCACGCTGCTCATTTTGCTCAGCATGTACGGGGTGTACCTGGCGGCGCGCAAAAAGCTGGAGAACCGGAACAAATGGTTTTTCCGCCTGATGGTCTTCGCGATTTCGCTGCCGATCATCGCCAATACGTCGGGCTGGATCATGACGGAAATCGGACGCCAGCCATGGACCGTATTCGGGCTGATGACGACCGCCGACGGCGTGTCGCCGAGCGTGACCGCAGGCCAGGTGTTGTTTTCGCTGATCGCCTTCGTAGCTATTTATGCCGTGCTGGCCGTCGTGATGGCGTACCTGTTTATCCGCGTCATCAAAAAAGGGCCGTACGCTGCCGAGACGCAGCCGGAGACGTCCAGCGATCCATTCGATAAGGAGGAATACCGCCATGCTATCTCTTAATGAGCTGTGGTTCGTGCTCGTCGCGGTGCTGTTCACGGGGTTCTTTTTCCTCGAAGGTTTTGATTTCGGCATCGGGATGTCGACGGGCATTTTGGCGAAAAACGATACCGAACGCCGGGTGCTGATCAACTCCATCGGCCCGTTCTGGGATGCCAACGAGGTGTGGCTGCTGACGGCCGGAGGCGCGATGTTCGCGGCCTTCCCGAACTGGTACGCCACGTTGTTCAGCGGGTTTTATACGCCGCTTGTGCTGCTGTTGCTTGCGCTCATCGGGAGGGGGGTGGCCTTCGAATACCGGGGCAAGGTCGAGAAGGCCTCCTGGAAAAAAACTTGGGATATCGTCATCCTGCTCGGCAGTCTGCTGCCGCCGCTCCTGCTGGGCGTCATGTTCGCCGATTTGATTCAAGGCCTGCCGATCGACCGGGCGATGGAAATGAAAGCTTCGTTTTTCGGCGATATCGTCAATTTCTATTCCGTGGTCGGCGGTTTGACGATGGTGGTGCTTTGCCTTGTGCACGGTTTGCTGTTCGCGACGCTGCGGGTGACGGGCGACCTTCAGGCACGCGCGCGCCGCATGGCCCGCAGCCTGATGGTTCCGCTGGCGGTACTCGTTGTCGCATTCTTCACGCTGACGTATTTCAACACCGGCATTTTTGAAGCGCATGGCGGCATTTTGATTGCCGTGCTTGCGGCTTTGGCTGTCGCGTTCATGCTCGCGGTCGTGTTTTCCGGCAAGAAAAAAGACGGCTGGGCGTTCGGCATGACCGGCGCGGTGATTGCGCTGGCGATCGCGACGTTTTTCATCGGATTGTTCCCGAACGTCATGATCAGCTCGATCGATACGGCCTTTAACCTGACGGTGGACAACGCGGCTTCCGGGCATTATTCGCTGAAAGTGATGACGATCGTGGCTTTATCCCTGCTGCCTTTCGTGCTCGGTTATCAAATCTGGAGCTATTTTGTCTTCCACAAACGGGTTCACGAGAAAGGACACCTGGAATATTAATGGATCGGAATTTGCTCGGCTATAAAGGGATAAAGCCAATTCTTGCCGCTTCTTTAGCGTTAACGCTTGCGCAAAGCCTGTCGATCATCCTGCTGGCAAGATGGCTGGCGGAGGCCCTCTCCGCCCTTTTTGCCGGCGAACCGCTTCATAGCCAATACAACAAATTGATGATGTTTTTCGGAGCGTTCCTGGTCCGGCATGTCATAGGTTTCGTTCAGCAAAAAATCAGCCATGCCTTCGCCGAACGAACCGGGGCCGACCTGCGGCGGCAAGTGATGGAGAAGCTGTTTGAGCTTGGGCCGAGGTTCGCGAAGCAGGAGGGAACGGGCAATCTCGTGACGCTCATGCTGGAAGGAACGGCGAAGTTTCGGAACTACCTGGAGCTGATCGTGCCGAGAATGGCCGGGATGGCGCTCATTCCATGGGTCGTGCTCGCGTATATTTTCATGCAGGACATCACGTCGGGAATCATTCTGATCCTGGCGATGCCGATCTTGATCGCGTTTTTGATCCTGGTCGGGCTGGCTGCGCGCAAAACGACGGAAAAGCAGCTGGACACGTACCGCACGCTCTCCAACCACTTCGTCGATTCGCTCCGCGGGCTGGAGACGCTGAAGCTGCTTGGACAGAGCCGGGAGCATATCGGCAGCGTCGCCAAGGTCAGCGACAGGTATCGGTCGGCGACGATGCGCACGCTGCGCGTGGCGTTCCTTTCTTCCTTTTCGCTCGACTTTTTTACGATGCTGTCGGTGGCCGTCGTCGCCGTCGGGCTGGGCCTGCGGCTGATCAGCGGCGATCTGGCGCTGGTGACCGGATTGACGGTGCTCATTTTG
>Ga0180220_1001823_pt1 | contig 14877 bp, 12 predicted proteins | sample eDN5th37CBELigBY_FD_151335 | JGI IMG/M metagenome (GOLD analysis project Ga0180220, IMG submission 151335) | Enriched backyard soil microbial communities from Emeryville, California, USA - eDNA 5th pass 37_C BE-Lig BY (version 2) (version 2) | ecosystem: Environmental > Terrestrial > Soil >... | reverse complement strand
CCATCGGATAGCCCAGCACGATGCAGAGCCCCGTCACCAAAAAGGACAGCTCAAAAGTCGTTTGCAGGCTGATGAGGTAGGACGGATGCAGCAACCGCTCGTAATGCTCGAGCGTGAACCCGTTGGGATTCCTGAGAGACAACCAGAACAGCCACGCGATTGGCGCGAGAACGATCACGCCAATGAGGAGCACGCCCGGCAATGTAAGACAGCCGAGCCTCAGCGTTTCGACACGCGCTTGCGCCTTCAGCTCAGCAGCGTTCTCGCCCACTTTCATTGGCATCTGCTCAGCAACGACGGCCATCAGCTCTCATCCGGCACGATGATGGTATCGCCGGGAGCCAATCCGAGTGTCACGTCGGCCCCTGGTTCCGGTGGAGGCGGTGCGGCGCTGCTCGTGGGCTGGCGCACGGCAATCTCGTGGCCTCCCGGCAGATCGACCGAGATGAGCAGGGTCTCGCCCTGGTAAACGAGCTCTTTCACCCGCCCTCGGAAAACGTTGAGCCCTGCAGCGTCATCCCGATCCGTCACAATTTTCAGCTTCTCCGGCCGAATGACCAGAAATTGCGATGGATTCGCGCTGCTTGGCGCTTCCGCCAACCGCAGTACCTGCCCTGCAAATGCAGCGGTTCCGCTGCGCACCTCGACAGGCAAAAAGCACGACTCGCCGATGAATTCAGCGATGAACCGGCTCTTTGGCCGCTCGTAAATGTCCCGTGGCTTGTCGATCTGACGGAAGCGTCCCTTGTCGATCACCGCAATGCGGTCCGACATGGTCAAAGCTTCACGCTGGTCATGGGTGACATAAACCGTCGTCATGCCGAGCCGCTGGTGCAGATGACGCACTTCAATCTGCATGTGCTCGCGAAGCTTCTTGTCGAGCGCGGATAGCGGCTCGTCCATCAAGACGACGCGCGGCTCGAAAATGATGGCGCGGGCAAGCGCCACACGCTGCTTCTGGCCACCGGAGAGCTGGTCGACCTGTCGATCTCCCAAGCCGCTGAGCTGCACGATATCCAGAACCCGGCGAACCCTCTCCTCGATTTCCGCTCGGGACACGCGCCGCAGCTTCAGGGGGTAGGCAAGATTGCCGGCCACCGTCATGTGAGGGAACAGGGCATAGTTCTGAAACACCATGCCGATATCCCGCTTGTGTGGCGGTGTCAGCGTGATGTCGTTTTCGCCGAAGAGAACCTTGCCGGAGTCCGGCCTTATAAAGCCAGCTAGGACGTTGAGCAGCGTCGTCTTGCCGGACCCCGATGGACCGAGCAGCGTCAAGAATTCGCCGCTCGCCACGTCCAGACTGACGTTATCGAGCGCGACGAACCCACCATAGGTCTTGGTCACATTGCGAACAGTAATCGGCAGTGAGATCTGACCCACGCCACCCGACGACGTGCTGAGAATTGCTCGTTCTCCCGCGTGAAATTGGAATTGAAGCCCGCGAGACAGTAGTGCCCCGCGGCGCTTCACTTTCTGAACCTATCTCAGATTATTCCTGGAGGAAGGCGTCAAACCGCTTCACCATTTCGTCGGCGTTCTCAACCCACCAATCGACCGAAAGGATGAAACCTTTGCCGATATTTTCCGGCGAGTTGGGCAGCGCGGCCATCTTCTCTTTCGGGATAATACCCGTTTCGAATGCCTTGGTGTTTGCCGGCGCGTAGTTGATATGCTCAGTGATACGGGCCTGGACGTCGGGACGCATCATGATGGCAATGGCTTTCATCGCCAAATCCTTGTTCTTGGCTCCCTTCGGCACAAGCCAGCAATCGGAGACGATCATCTGCTGGTCGAACGTAATGCCAAGTTCGCCACCGCGCGCAGATTTGTCCTCCGCAGCAGCCTGGATGCGGCCATTCCAGGCAGAGACCATATCGACTTCGCCATCCTGCAGAACCTGGGCCGACTGGGCGCCAGAGTTCCACCAGACGAGGACGTGTGGCTTGATCTCCTGCAGCTTCTTGAACGCGCGGTCGACGTCAAGCGGATAGAGCTTGTCCATCGGCACGCCGTCAGCAATCAGCGCAGCCTCGAGATTGTAGATCGGATGGCGGCGCATGGAACGTTGGCCGGGGAAGTTCTTGGTATCCCAAAAATCGGCCCAGCCGGTCGGCTTCTTGTCCCCGTAAGCCTTCTTTCGCCAGCCGATCGCGGTCGAATAAACGATATTCGAAATCCAATAATCCGATTTGAGCTCTTTCGGCACACCCGGATCATTGACAATAGCCGGATCAAGCTTCTCGAGCTTTCCCTCTTTCTCGAGAATGGCGCACGAATAGGCACCCTGCATGGAAATATCCCAGGTCGGGTTGCCCGATGCGACTTGCGCACGAACGTCAGCGATGCCGGAGGTGGTCTCCTCCCGGATGGTGATGCCGAGCTCTTTCTCGACAGCGCTGAACCAAACCTCGCGCTGCGCTTTCTGCAAAGCGCCGCCCCATGATGAAATGGTGAGCGTCTGCTGCGCACTGGCTCCTTGCGGCATGCCAAGGACCAAGCCCGCGCCGACGAGCGCGACGGCGCCCCACGTAATTCGTTTCATCTGCCTGCACTCCCTCCGGTTTGCGCGAGCGGATTGTTCTTCAAAATTAACTTGTGAGTCAAGAATTTGACGCGCTTAGCCTAAAGCGCTACCCCCACAACTGCATTGAAGCTCCGCCAAATTGACCCGCGATTGGAGAACATCAGATGGCACTGCATTTCGAAGTGAGCGAGTTCCGCGAGCGTGAAGCGAAGGCTCGTGACGCCCTCAGGCGCGAGGGTCTGGATGCCATTCTGCTGTTCGCGCAGGAGAGCCTCTACTACCTGACCGGGTTCGACACAAGCGGCTTCGTCTTCTTCCAATGCGCAGTGCTCACGGCCGATCAAAGTCCCATCACCCTGCTGACCCGTCGGCCCGACTTGGAGCAAGCGCGGCGTACGTCAACCATCGAGGACATCCGGCTCTGGTACGATGCCGAAGGCGCCGACCCCTCCCGAGAGCTGAAGGCCATTCTGGAAGAAAAGAAACTCAAGGGCGCTCGCGTCGGCATCGAGCTGCGCACCTTCGGCCTGACCGCGGACAAGTATGAGTTGGTGCGCCGCCAGCTCGAGGGATGGTGCGAGCTGGTGGACGCCTCGCATATCATCCGCAACCTTCGCCTGGTGAAGTCGCCGGCCGAGCTGGCCTACGTTCGCCGTGCGGCGGAGCTCGCGGACCTGTCGCTCGAAGCTATGATAGCCGCCGCCAAACCCGGCGCTTTCGAGGGTGACATCGCCGCGGCGGGTGCCGTACCCATCCTCGCCGGCGGCGGTAACCCGCCGCCCTCCGGCCCCGTGCTCGGCTCGGGTGACCGCGCGTTGCTGATCCGCAGCGCAACCGGCTGGCGCCACCTGGATGACGTCGACCAGCTCACCATCGAGTTCGCTGGCACCTATCGCCATTACTGCGCGTGTCTGATGCGGACGGTTTCGATCGGCAAGCCGAACGACGCACAGCGCGCGATGTTCGAGGTCACGCGAGATGCAATCACGGCCATGACCGAAGCCGCCAAGCCGGGACGACCGCTGGGCGAGATCGACGACGCACACCGGCGCGTTTACGACGCGGCTGGATATGGTCACGCCCGCATGTCGGCCTGCGGCTATTCCCTCGGCGCTACCTACCGGCCGACCTGGATGGACGTGCCCCCGATGCTCTACTCGGGCAACCCGATGCCGGCGCAGCCAGGCATGGTGCTATTTCTCCACGCCATCCTGATCGACGCACCGAAAAACCTCGCCATGTCCCTCGGGCATACGATCACCATTACGGACACTGGAGCAGAAATCCTCAGCAAACTCACACCCGAATACACGGTTTGCGTTTGAAAGATGGGCTGTGGTCGGTGATGCTGGCTGCGATCATCCACAGGAGGCACTCAACTGACCTCCACCAACCTGGTTTATGGAGGACGCCGTGACAGGTCCTGCCGCCGACATCCTGGTTTTCGGAACAGGCGCGTTTGCCCAGCGTATTCTGCTCGATATTGCCGCCACGGCCTCCGAACCGGTGGTGGTGGCAGTCGCCGGACGAAACCGGGATCGGCTCGACTGGTTACGTGTCGCCGGTAATTCCCGAGCAGCAATTTTCGAGCGACCCGTAACGGTCACGGGGCTCCATATCGATCTTTCGAGCAAGGAGGCCGCAGCGGACGCAATCGACAAGCTTAAGCCGTCGGTCATTGTTCAGGCGGCTTCGGCACAGGCGTCCTCGGTCATCAGCGCCAAAGGGAATGCCTGGAGCCGGCTCGTTGCCGAAGGGGGACTGAGCGCAACGGCCGTATTCAACGCTCTTCTTTCTCTACGCGTCGCGGAGGCCATCGCGCTGGTGAAATCCGGCGCCCATTTCATCAACTGCTGCTACGCCGACGTCGTGAACTCTCTCCTTGCCGCACGTGGGCTGCCTATCACTTGCGGTGTCGGAAACGTCGCGATTTTAGCCGCGGCATTCTCGGGGGAACTTGGCATTCGCAAATCGGGACCGCTGAAGGTGCTTGCGCACTATCAGACGATCACTCCTTTCCGCTCTCCTGCGGCCGAACGGAAAGGCATCGCACCCCGCGTCTGGATCGGCGGCGAGGAAGTGGCCGATGTCTACGCGCGGTTTTCGAACGTGAAGCTCACGACCGAGCCGGTCATCGAGGTTTCGGGCGCCAACGGCGTGCCGCTGATGCTGGCCATGGCAAAAAACCAGGACTGCCTTGCGCACGTCCCCGGGCCGAATGGTCTGTCCGGCGGGTATCCCGTCGCGTTCCGGGGAGGACATCTCGAGCTCGACCTGCCGCCTGGTCTCTCGGCCGATGAAGCAGTGGCCTGGAACGCTCGGTTTGAGCAGGAGAACGGAATGACGGTCGATGCCGAGGGTCAGGTGCGCTACACGGGCGTGCTATATGATCGGCTGAAGGCCGTGAGCCCAACGATCGCGGAAGGTTTTCACGTCCGCGATCTTGAGACGGTCTTCACCGCCATGGAAGAACTACGGGCTCAGCTGTCGAACCGCAGCTGAATCAGTGAACTTTGCCAGAAGTGCGCTGACGATCCCAAACAGGGTCGTCTCTTTGCGCCAGCCGGTGCTTCATGATGCGCTGGCTCGGCGTGCGCTCAAAGTCATCGACGATGACGATGTATCTCGGGTTCTGGTAGGGCGCGAGACGCTCTGCCAGCCAGGCTGACAATTCTTCGGGATCGATGCTGGTCCCGACCTTCGCTTTCACGAAAAGCTTAATGTCCTGCTCGCCGATTTCTGCAGGCACGCCTATCATGGCGCAGTCCTCGACCGCAGGGTGTTGGGCGGCCACGTGCTCGACTTCAAAGGCCGAAACGTTTTCGCCTTTGACGCGGACATTGTCGCTCATGCGTCCGTGGAAATACATATTTCCTTCGGCATCGAATGACCCGAGGTCGCCCGTGTGAAAGCCATCGGGCCGTACGGCGCGGGCGGTCGCTTCCGGATTGTTGTAGTACCCCGCGGTGATCGCACCTGAAACGCGGGGGCGCACGACGATTTCTCCGCGCTCGCCTTGCGGCACTGGACGGCCGTGCTCATCACGCAACTCGACCTCGAACCAAGGGAGCGGCCGCCCTACGGAACCGAGTACGCGATTAGCGTTGTAAGTTGTCACGCTCGAGCATTCAGTCATGCCGTAGCATTCGCGGACTTCGACACCGAACCGCTCCTCGAACGGGCGCCATACGTCCTTCGGACAACCACCTCCGAACGCGATTCGGGCGCCATGGCTGCGATCGAGCGGGCCGGGGGGCTGCTTCAACAAGATCTGCAGCAAACCACCGAGGTAATGAATGTGCGTCGCGCCATACTGCTTCACCTCGCTCCAAAAACGGGTGGCGCTAAAGCGCTGCACCATCGCCAGATGCACTTTGCGAATCAGTGGCAGCACGATCATCTGCGCACCGCCGATGTGGTAAAGCGGCTCCCACATGTGGAAGACGCCGCCATCCTCGACGGCAGAAACGAGGGCGATACTTTCGCCCGCAAAGCGCAGCATGCGATGCGAGACGATGACGCCTTTCGGCCGGCCGGTCGTGCCGGACGTGTACATGATAGCGTATGGCTCATCGGCTGCCGGCAGTCTCTCTGCCAGCGGTTCAGGCGATTCGCTCAAGCCGACTTCGAGAGACCGTGGCGCGGAACTGTCGCCAGCGCTCCGAACCCGGTCGGCGTCGAACTGCGGTATGTCCGACTGAAGCCTCGGCACCAATTCGTGATCCGCAACGATCAGATGCGGGTCAGCGTGCTCGACGATGTAGCGCAAATTATCGCCGCGACTCTGAACATTGACTGGCACCCAGATGGCGCCGGCCTTGGCTATCGCGAAGAGCAGCGCGATGGCGAGCGGGTTGTTGTGCATCATCACAAGAACGCGACCGCCGCGCGGCACCCCCTCGGTCCGCAGCCAGCGGGCCAAAGACGAGGACATGCGGTCGAGCTCGGCGAACGTGAGGGGCGCACCCTCATACAGGCATAAAACTCGATCGGGCTCTTTCTGAGCGCGACCGACAAAGATCGTCACGAAACCGTCGTCGGTATTGATCACGTTGGGACCTGGAAAGTTTTCTCGAATCCGCCCTCGGCCTCGGCGCAGCGGGTCAACATCAGTTACGACGAACTAGCCTTTCGCCGCAGCCCGCCGCTGCATCACCTCCGCCGCCAGAATTACGATCGTCACAAACAGAAGCAGGAGCGTCGAGACCGCCGCCAAAGTCGGCGATACCTTCAGAATAGCATCATCCCACATCTGCTTGGGCAACGTGGTGGCCAGTCCGCTGGAGACGAACAGTGCGATCGTGAGCTCATCGAAACTCGTCACGAAGGCGAACAGGAACGACGCGATCAGCCCAGACCGGATCAGCGGAATTGTGACGTGCCAAAGCACCCTTGGCGGAGACGCCCCAAGGCTCGCTGCCGCATGATCAAGCCGCTGGTCATAGTGTCTGAGAACCGCCATCACCGTGATGACGACATACGGCAACGCCAGAACGGTGTGACCGAAAACCAGGCCGATCTCCGTGCCGATCAAGCCGACGCGCGCATAGAAATAAAACAGCGCGACCGCGATGATGATGCGCGGGAGAATGAGCGGCGAGAGAATGAATGCGAGCGCCGCCGTTTTTGCCCAAAACCGCTGCCGCGCGAGGAAGAATGCCGCCGGCGCTCCGAGAGCCATGGCCAAGCAGGCCGTGAAAAAGCCCACTACCAGGGATCGGGTGATCGCCGGAATCCATTGGGGATGGTCGAGGATTGCAGCGTACCACTTCATTGAGAACAGCTGCGGTGGCCATTCAATGAAGCCTTCGGTCGTGAACGAGACGGGAATGATGAAAAAGCTCGGTCCGGCGAGAAAAATCAATAGCAACAGGACGGCAATCCGCAAGACCAAGCGGCCCGAGGCCAATGGCGGCCGATCCTCGCGACCTCCCATCACCTTTTCCCAAGCGATGGCAATGGCGTCCGAGAGTTTCCCGAGCACCGCGGTGAGAATGCCGCCGACCCATCCGAACGCCGCCCCGATCAGTCCGCGCTTTTCTGAGCCCCGCTGTCCTGCCGTCGCAGCACCGGCCAGCGTCGACATGCCGAGTGCCCGATCGTAGAGATAGAAGATGACGAGTGCGGTCACGAGCAGCAACATGGCGATCGCGCCCGCGAATGGGTAATTCAGCATCTCCTCAACCTGCTGGATGATCACTTGCGTGATCATCGTCTCGCGAGGGCTGCCGAGGAGCGCGGGCGTGATGAAGAAGCCGAGCGACGTGATGAAAACGAGCAAGCCGGCAGCTGCCACGCCAGGCAGAGACAACGGGAAGTAAATCCGCCAGAACGCTTGCCCGCCGCGCGCGCCGAGCGTCGATGCCGCGGGCAGCAGGTTGCGGTCGATGTTTTCCATCACCGACAGCATTGTCAGAACGGCGAGGGGCATCATCGCGTGCACCATTCCGACCATGACGCCGGTCATATTGTAGAGGAGCGCGAGCGGCGCCTCAGTAATCCCGAGGGACTGAAGAACTCCGTTGATGGCACCTCGCCGGCCAAGCAGCACGATCCAGGCGAAGGTGCGGACGAGGAAGCTCGTCCAGAACGGCAGCAACACCCAGAGGATCAGCCTGTTTCGCGTGCCCCGTACGGTCGTCGCCAACAGATAGGCCACCGGGTAGCCGCCGACAATGCACAGAAGCGTCGTCCACCCGGCAATCTCGAGCGTGGTCCAAAGCACGCGGACGTAGACCGGCACTGAGAACAGGCGCTCGTAATGGGTCGTCGTCAGCTGCCCATCGGGGCCCAGCGCGCTCAGTGAGAGGAGCTGAGCTACCGGGTATACGAAGAGGGCAAGGAGAAAGAGGACAATCGGATAAATCGGCCAAAACCGCAGCCAAGCGGGTCTTGGCCGGTACGCCGCAGCCTTTTTTGTCGCAAGAGCATCACCGGCGAGGCTCATGCAGCCAACTCCCGCGCGGGCAGGACGACGCCGGCCGTATCGGGCCAGCCGAGCCGGATCGGGCTGTCGCGAACCAGCGCCGGCAGTGGACCGCGCGTCAGATCGGTCGCACAGATCAAAGTCCCGTCCGCGAGTCGAGCGTAATACTTCGTCACGCCACCGACGAGAATCGCATCGACCACTCGGCCTTCGACCACATTATCGGCCGTGGCGCCGCTCGAAAGGACCGAAACCATTTCGGGGCGCACCATGAATTTGATCGCATCTCCGCGTGCGAAGGCGCGACTTGACTCGCCTTTCGTGCGGATCACCGCGCCGCCAGCGGTTCGCAGCTCCAATTCGCCTCCGTCGACCCGCTCCAAGGTCGCATCGATAAGGTTCGATTCACCCAGAAAATCGGCGGCAAACACGGTTTTCGGACGGAAATATAGGTCGGTCGGTGTCCCAATCTGCTCGATTCGCGCGTTATTCATGAGGCAGATGCGATCCGACATGACCATCGCCTCCTCCTGGTCATGCGTGACGTAGAGGACCGTGATGCCCAGCTCCTCGTGCAAACGCTTGATCTCGAGCTTCATCTGATCGCGCAGCTTCTTGTCCAGAGCACCCAGAGGCTCATCCATAAGCACGATCGAAGGGCGATAGACGATGCAACGGGCAAGCGCGATACGCTGCTGCTGGCCGCCGGAAAGTGCACGCGGCAGCCGCTCGCCGACATCAGGGAGCTGCACGATTTCGAGGACGCGCTTCACCTCACGCCGAATCTCGGCCTCTGGAACGCCCCGCATCCGCAATGGGAATGCGATATTCTCGAAAACCGAAAGATGCGGGAAAAGCGCATAATTCTGGAACACGACCCCGATGTCCCGCCGGTGTGGAGGGGCATAGGTGGCGAGCTTACCGCCTATCCAAACCTCGCCGGAATCGGGCTGCACCAATCCTGCGATCATCATGAGCAGCGTCGTTTTGCCGGAGCCCGACGGCCCGAGCAACGTCAGGAACTCGCCCTCTGGCAATTCCAGGTCGGCGCCGGCGAGCGCGACGACAGGTCCATATGTTTTACGAAGCTGACGGATTTTAAGCTTTGCGATCGTCACTTACGGATAGTTTCTCGGTAGCACTGCGGGAGAAATATCCGGCAGACCTTATCCAGCCTGCCGGAACGGAATTTGGCGACAACTCCGGAGTCGTCAGCTGACGACCCAAGCATTGAATCGCTCGACCTCTTTGTCCTTGTGCTTGGCCCAGAACTCGAAATCCGTCCGGACGCGGCTCTTGAGGTGATCGGGGTACGTCGGGAGTATCTTGGCCCGATCCTCAGGAATGGACTTGTACGCGTCCGGATGCGTCGGCCCATAGGCCAGATGCTTCGTGTAGATCGCTTGCCGGGCCGGATCGGTCGCGAATTTGATGAATTCCCGGCACATGTCCGCCTTCGGCGTACCTTTGAGAATGGTCCATCCTTCCGGGGACCAAATGTGCTCATTCCAGACGATCTTGACTGGAGCACCATCATCGATCGCCGCCTGGACACGCCCATTCCAGGCTGCACAAATATCCACCTCGCCGCTCTTGAGGAGCTGGGAGGTCTGCGCACCTCCCGTCCACCAGACATCGACGGAATTCTTGATCGTATCCAGCTTTTTGTAAGCGCGGTCGAAGTCGAGAGGATAGAGCTTGTCCAGAGGCACACCATCTGCAATGAGCGCCTGCTCGAGGGTGTCGAACGGGTGCTTGCGTAGCGACCGCCGGCCCGGGAATTTCTTCGTGTCGAAGAAATCGGCCCAAGACTTCGGCGGCTCCTTGCCTTTGTCCTCGAAGGCATCCGTGCGGTAGGCGAGGACAACGGCGAAAACATTGCATCCCGCGAAGTAGTCGTTCTTGTACTCCGGGGGAGTGGAATCCAAATAGGGTGTCGAGATGTCGAGGGGTTGGAGATAGCCCTCATCGCGCAGCTGAATGCCGGCCGCGAGACTGAGATGGGCCATATCCCAAGTGTAGGTCTTCGTGTCGACCATACCTTTGATCATGCTGGTCGGCTCGTGCTGACCCTGCAGGCCGACAGCTTCGATGCCAGTAGCCTCCTTGAACGGGTCGTAAAACGCCTCCTTGAACCCTGGCGCATAGGGGCCGCCGGGATCGCGGATGAATATCCGTTTCTCCTCGGCGGAAGCCTGTTTCCAGTAGGTCGGAGCCAACACGACGGCGGCGCCGCCGGCCAGCACGGTACGACGCGTGAAGCTGAATTTGCCGAGCTTCTTCGGCCGCTTACCCTGAGTCATGAGTTCCTCCCTGTAACGCACTTTTGGCGTTCCGGTGCGATCGGAACGCTCGTGAAACACGCCGAATAACAGCTTCGGCTATTTCAGCATGTTCGGTCAAGCCGTTCCGGAAGCGCAATCGCGCTGAAATTTCAGGCGCTTGAGCCCTTTTTCTTTGCGCGTTCGGCAAAAAACTTTCTCATCGCCGCCTGTGGCTCGCCCGATGCGTACGCCTCGGCCTGAATGGCTCCGCCTTTCGCAAAAGCCTCATCGAAGGCAGCCTGGGTCATCTCCTGGAACCATTGCTTGGTGAGGCGCAGTGCCGTCGGCGGCTTCTCCATCAAGTGGCGGGCGATCTCGCGCGCCTTGGGCATGACCTCCGTCGGATGGTCGACGAGATAGTGGAGAAGCCCGATGGCATGTGCCTCCTCGGCCTCCATGATGCGACCCATCAGCGTCAGCTCTATGGTCCGAGACAAGCCGATGCGATGGGTCATCAGCATCGGTCCGAGAACGCTGGGAATTCCGGAATTGATTTCAGGCTGCCCCATGCGCGACCCGCGGTGCCCCACCCTAATGTCGGTGAGCATCACCACCTGGAAAGCCGACCCAGCAGCGACACCATTGAGCGCCGCGATAATAGGTTTTTCCAACTTGCGGAAGGATTCATAAAACGAGCGCCAGGAATGAAACCAGTCCGAGCCGTGCTCGCCCGAGGTGAACTTCTCCGTCTCGTCGAGATCTTGCCCCGCCGAAAATGCGCGATCGCCCGCGCCGGTCAGAATGATGGCACGCACCTCAGGGTCGCGATTCCAGGCTTCGAGCACACCTTGGAGCTCGGCGCGCATCGGCGTGTCCCAGGCGTTCAGCTTTTCGGGTTTGTTCAAAGTAATCGTGCCAATGCCGTCGGCCACTTCGGTCAGAACCGCATTTCCCATTTGATCTCTGCCTCTTAGGAGCTTCTATGGCGGGAGCCTAGTGAGGCATCCCGCGAACACTCCTGTCAATCGCAGGACGCCGAAATCAGATTTGCAGCAATGTGCCCACGCTTGCTTTTTGAGCCGCCTCGAAGACCAGCGCAGCGACGGCAAGATCCGCGATGGCCAGGCCTTGGAATGTGAAAACCACGCGCTCGTATTCGGTGCGCCGAGACATATCAGGATTTGCAACCATCTCCTGCAGATCCGCATCATATGGGCCATCCGGCGTGAGCTTCCGGTAATGACGCGAGGCTTCGGCTTGAGCGCGATCATCGACGAGTCGAAAATCGATGGATTCGAACCCGTCGAGCCGCCAGCACCGGCCGAGATCGACGAGCGACGCGAATGCGCCCGGCGACAGCCACTCCGCCTTGAGGAAAGGCGTGAGACCCGGGCTCTCGGGAACGCTGCTGATCACGATATCCTGGCCGACGACGGCTTGGCGCGGGTCATCCGCGATTTCGGCCTCGAGCCCCATCTCGCGCGCCCTTTGGGCGAGGGCTTCCGCCGAGGACCGGCTTCGGCTCAAGGCTGTCACAGCGGTAAGCGGAAACACTTCGGAAAACACGCGAAGATGCGCCTTCGCCTGCGCGCCGCAGCCGATGAATGCGATTTTGCTGGAGCCGGCGCGGGCATAGCGCTTGGCCACCACGAGACTCAGAGCCGCCGTCCGCATCTCCGTAATCCAGGTCGCATCCATGACCGCGACGGGCATGCCCGTTTCACCGCTGTTCAGCACGATTACGCCGCCGATGGTCGGCAGGCCACGAGCTGGATTGCCTGGAGCTAGCCCGACGATTTTCGTCGCAGCGAACATCGGAGCGGGCGCCTCGATGCCCACGGCCATCAAGGATTGAAACAGCCGACCGTCTGGGAAGATTTTTGACGTCTTCGGAAAGTTCTGCGCATGCCCAACGGCTGCAGCGCGCAGGGTGTTCTCGATGCTGGCTGCAAGATCTATCCCCCCAAGCGAGAGCCCTTCGACGTCGGCGCGAGACAAATATCTGATAGGTGTTCCGTAGCCCATAATTCCCCATTGCTCTTACAGATTCGAGGCACGCGGTATGCGCCCAATGCTGCTGTCCCGGGAATCAGAATAGATTGCACGGCTCAAGATGGCCGCATTATTTCAGCCGATCCACCCCCGCTACTGTCAGCGCCAGCCAGCGGGTACGCCGTTCACTCTCGTATGGACGCTTGATCGGTCCAGAAGCTGCGCGCGCCCCGCAGCCGGCGCACCTTTGCGATCGGCGGGCGGGCGCTAGCAACGTGCCGCTCAAGGCTGACCGGTTCGCCCCGTCGCAACGCAAAGCAGCGGCCCTTGGCCATGTAGTCGCGCTTCTGCTGATGGCTGCCCCAGTAGCCCAGCTTCGCCTCACCCGCCACCAAGGCCATGAAATCGCGATGCTGCCAGCACGCGATTGCGTCCTTTCGCATTATCGTTTGCTGACTGTAAGCCGGCCAGCTGATAATCGGCGACAATAACAACAAGGCGAGCTTTATTGGTCTGCGATGCACGGATGGTCTCATACGGTGATTTCAGCCGGCTCAGGCGACTGCCCGTATGAACGCCCGGAAAGCTCCCGGAGTTTTATTGCCGGAATGGGAAGATCACAGCCTTGCAGGCCGATGGCCAGCCCGGTTTGCTTCCAACGGGATTACAGAGCCCTCCGAGCACAGAATTTGGCTACCTGAGGCGCAGCGGATTGCATTGCCCTCTCCTGACCTGCCAACTGCCCCAGTCTTGTCCAAGCCGGACCGTAAGCCGGGTCCTCAATTTGATTCGGAGACATTCCATGAAAGCAACCCGGCGAGCCGTGTTGGCTTTTTCCTTTGGCGCGCTCACCGCGATGGCCTTTGCGCGATCGTCAGCCAACGCCGAAAGCCTCATTCGCGACGATCTTCTGCGACACTTCGAAAAGCATGGGCTGACAGGCACCTTCGTCCTCTATGACGTAGACGGAGATCGCATGACTCTGGTCAATGCTCCGCGCGCCGAAGAACGGTTCGTGCCCGCCTCGACCTTCAAGATCCCCAACAGCGTGATCGCGCTGGAAACTGGCGTTGTCAGGGATGAAAACGAGGTGATCCCTTACGGGGGCAAGCCGCAGCTCGTTAAGGCTTGGGAGAAGGACATGTCGATGCGGGAGGCGCTGCCGGTATCGAATGTGCCTGTCTACCAGGAGCTGGCGCGCCGCATCGGCCTTGAGCGCTACCGCGTCTGGCTCGATCGGCTGGGTTACGGAAACCGCGAGCTTGGCACGGTCGTCGACCGGTTTTGGCTCGATGGTCCTCTGAAGATCAGCGCCGTCGAACAGGTGCGGTTCGTGGCACGGCTTGCTCAGGGGAAGCTCGACGCGAGTGCACGCGCGCAATCCGTGGTCAGGGATATTCTGCGGCTCGAAGCGAATGGCGGCGCCACCATCTACGCCAAGACAGGCTGGGCCGAGGAGATCGGCTGGTGGACCGGATGGGTCGAGCGCGACGGTAAGGTATTCGCGTTTTCGCTCAATATGCCATTGGCCAAGATGAAGGACGCGCCGAAGCGGATCGAGATAGGAAAGGCGCTGCTCTCAGAGCTGGGCGTTCTCTGATTTTTCTCCATCAGACCCGGACCGATTCTCGCGCTGCCCCACCCCATCAATCCAAGTGGCGATGACCTTCAGGTCTGGCGTCAGCGCGACGAGATCAGCGCGAGCTCCTGGCTTCAGGAGCCCGCGCTCATCCTCCAACCCCAAGAACCGGGTGGGCGTCAGCGACGCTGCCCGCAGCGCATCGCCGAGGGGGATAGCGGCCAGCTTGACCGCATTGCGCACGGCAGACGCCATGTCGAGGTGGGCACCGGCAAGAGTGCCGTTCTCCGCAGTCAAGCGGCCATCCTTCAGCGTAATCGTCTGGCCCATCAGATCGAACCGGTCGATGGGTGCGCCCACGGTCGGCATGGCGTCGGTCACGAGCGCAATGCCATCAGCCCCCTTGGCTGCAAATGCTGCGCGGACGCCGACCGGGGCGACGTGGAGGCCATCGACGATCAGGCCGGCTGTCAGCCTAGGTTCGGCTAACGCGGTTCCGACGATACCCGGCGCGCGTCCAGCCAGCGGCGGCATCGCGTTGAAGAGATGCGTGACACCCGTCAGCCCCTCGTCGACGGCCCGTAACACG
>Ga0180220_1001822_pt1 | contig 14879 bp, 14 predicted proteins | sample eDN5th37CBELigBY_FD_151335 | JGI IMG/M metagenome (GOLD analysis project Ga0180220, IMG submission 151335) | Enriched backyard soil microbial communities from Emeryville, California, USA - eDNA 5th pass 37_C BE-Lig BY (version 2) (version 2) | ecosystem: Environmental > Terrestrial > Soil >... | reverse complement strand
GATCTCGACGCGCTTGAGCTTCGCCTTCACATGGCCGAGCGAGTCCTTGAGAACGGATTGTGCTTCCTCGCGCAGCGTCTTCGTGTCGTCGATCTTGTGGTCGAGCACGCGCTTCAAGGTGCCCTGCAGCCGGTCCGCGATCGGGCCGCCGGTCACAGCCTCGGGATCGGGTTTCGCGGGCAACAGCGCGCCGCCGGCGTCGAGCTGGCGGCGCCGCGCGCGCACGAACACGTCGACGACGAGTCGCATCACCGCCGCTGCGCGGTCCGATTGCAGCATGGTCGCGGCGAGCACGACGCCGTGCTCGGTGAACGCCCACGGCAGCGTGCGCCGGCCGCCCCAGGTGCCGCTCGGGATCACGCCCTGTGATTTCAAGTCCTCGACCTCGGCTTCGGTCAGCTCGAAGGCCCATTCATGGGGGAAGCGGCCACGCTCGCGCTGGCGCTTGAACGCCTGGTTGAAGACGCGGGTCTCGGTCTCGTAGAGCCCCGCGAGGTCCGCATCGAGGATCACCCGCTCGCCGCGGATGGTATGCACCGGCACCGGCGAGCCGTCGTCGTCGGACGAGCCTTTCGATCCACGTCGCGCGATTGACTTTCCGGCCATCGGAGGCTCCCCCCGCCCAAATCGTGGCGCTCGCTCGTGTCTCGATTCCGAAGTTCGTCATTCGTTGCAGCAGGCTCCGAACAAACTTCGGAATCGATCGGACACTAGCAAGCTAATGTTCCTAGTGTGGTTTTGGGATTTGAAGCTCGCTTATGAGCTTGCAGAGATGATGTAGCGAACTTCAAATCCACCGCACTAGCGCGCCATCCTTACGTCCGATGTACCGGGTTGGCCGCGCCGTGTCAGCAGGTGCCATCGCGCCCGATGGGGGCTACTGGCCGCAAGGGTTTCGGTTGCGTCTTTCGGCGTGCGGGGCGATTCTTCGCCAAAGAAACCAATTCGAGATGATGGAGCGTTCCGTGCCGCTGTCGAGTGCCGATATCCGCCGTGCCGTGCTTGCCCAGGAAGGCGAGGTCAGCGCGCTGTTCGACGAGCTTCGTGCCGGGAGCCTCGATCCCATCGGCCCCGGTGTGACGCGCGATACGTTCGGTGCCGGTGAACAGTTCGGTTACCGCGTGATCGAGGCGCGGGCGACGGCGCTCGGCCTCGAGCGCCGCTACGATCACGCGGCCAACCTGTTCATGACGATGCCGGGACGGGACCGGAGCCGCCCGCGCATTATGATGGGCTCGCATCTCGACTCGGTCGGCAACGGCGGCAATTTCGATGGAGCCGCAGGCGTCGTGGCAGGCCTCGTCGCGACGAAAGCACTGCAGTCGCTCGGCATGGCGCCCGCGTGCGACGTGACGACGATGGCGATCCGGGCCGAGGAAAGCGTCTGGTTCGAGGTGTCGTACATCGGCTCCCGGGCGGCGTTCGGCGTACTGCCCGACGGCGCGCTCGAGGCGCGGCGCCGCGACACGGGGCGCACGCTGGCCGAGCACATGGCAGAGTGCGGTGCCGATGTGGAGGCTGTGCGGCGGCGCGCGGCGTCGCTGGCAGCCGGCGATATTGCCGCGTGGGTCGAGGTGCATATCGAGCAGGCGCCACAACTCGTCGAGGCGGGCCTGCCCGTGGCGATCGGTACCGGCGTTCCGGGGAACTTCCGATATCCAGAGATCGTCATTCGCGGCGAGTGGGCGCATGTGGGCTTGCCGCGCCGGTTCCGGCATGACGCCGTGCTGGCGGCGAGCGATTTTGCTCTCGGTCTCGATGAGATCTGGAAGGCGACGGATGCGGCACGGCGACCGATGGCGTTCACGATCGGCCGCTTCTTCACCGACGCGCAGGAGCACGCTCTGACCAAAGTTCCGGGGCAGTTGACGCTGAGCCTCGATGTCCGCGCCTACGACAAGGGGCATCTCGCCGATCTCGAGGCGCAGGTGCTCGTCCTGGTGAAGACCATCGAGGCGAAGCGCGGCGTGACGTTCGATCTCGGCAAGCGCGCGTCGGCGGACGTGGCGCCCTCCGACCCGAAGCTCATGCAGGCGCTGACCGACGCGGCGAGTACGGTCGGCGTCAAGTCGATGCCGCTCGCGAGCCCTGCCTCGCACGATACGGCAACATTCACGGTGGCCGGCGTGCCCTCGTGCATGCTGTTCGTCCGGAACCAGAACGGCAGCCACAACCCCTACGAGGCCATGGAGATCGCGGATTTCCTTGATACCGCATCCGTGCTGGCCCAGTGGCTGTTCGACGCCGTGCGAGACTAAACGAGTTCCGGCACGAGGATCGGCTCGGGTGCCGTCTTGCCGAGCACCATGTCCGAGCCTTTCTCGGCGATCATCATGGTGGAGGCGTTGAGGTTCGCCGAGATCATGGCCGGCATGATCGACGCGTCGATGACGCGCAGGGCCTCCATGCCGTGCACGCGCAGTTCATCATCGACGACGGCGGTCGGGTCGCTGGCGGGTCCCATGCGGCAGGTTCCCATCAGGTGATACGTAGTCGAGCCCCACTGGCGGGCGGCGTCCAACAACTCGTCGTCGGTTTGCACGTCGGAGCCTGGATAGATCTCGCCGTCGAGGTAGGGCAGCATCGGCGTCGTATGGATGAGGCGGCGGGCAAACTTCATGGCCGCGACGGTGACGCGCTGGTCCGTCTCCTCGGCAAGGTAGTTCGGCTGGATGACCGGCTTGGCGAAGGGATCGGACGACCGGGCGCGCACGTAGCCGCGGCTGACGGGGCGATGCTGCCAGGCGGCGACCGTGATGCCTGGGAAGTCGTCGAGAAGGCCGTGGCGGCCCTGTTTGTAGCTGGCGGGCGTGAACAGGAACTGCAGGTCGTTCGGCCGCGTTGCCTCGTCAGAATGCCAGAAGCCGTAGACCATGGAAGGGCTGAGCGAGAGGATGCTTTCGCCTCCGGTGAAGTATTTGACGATCTCACCGACGAGGCGCAGGCCCTTCGAGCGCTCGTTCAGGGTCTCGATACCCTTGACGCGCATGCCGAAGCGCGGTGCGTAGTGGTCGGCAAGGTTCTCGCCGACGCCGGCGAGCTCGTGTCGAACCTCGATGCCGAGCGAGCGGAGCAGCGGGCCGGGGCCGATCCCCGAAAGCTGCAGGAGTTGCGGCGAGTTGACGGAGCCGCCCGAGACGATGACCTCGCGGCGCGCGCGAACCTGCTCGACCGAGCCGCTGCGGCCTCCTTTCGCATAGGAGACGCCGGCGGCGCGCCGGCCTTCCAGGATGAGGCCCGTGGCATGCGCATTGGTGCGGATCGTCAGGTTCTGGCGCGAGCGGATGGGGTTCAGGAAGGCGCGGGCGGCGGACATGCGCCGGTTGCGGTAGGCGGTGCGCTGAACGTAGGAGATGCCTTCCTGGCGCTCGCCGTTGTAGTCGGGGTTGCGCGGGATGCCGATCTCGGCCGCACCTTTGAGGAAGGCCTCGCACAGCGGATGCGTGGCGCCGAGATCGGTGACCGTGAGACTGCCGGAGCGGCCGCGGAACGTGTCGCTCGCCTCGCCGATGCGCTTCTCGGTGCGGCGGAAATAGGGGAGCACGTCATTGTAGCCCCAGCCGCGGTTGCCGCGTTGCGCCCAGCCGTTGAAATCCATGCGCTGGCCGCGATTGTAGATGTGGCCGTTGATGGAAGACGATCCGCCGAGCGTCTTGCCGCGCGGCACGGGAATGGGGCGGCCGTTGGTGCCGGGACCCGGCTCGGACTCGTACATCCAGTTCACGCTCGGCATGGTGAGTGTGTGAATGAAACCGGCGGGGATGTGAATGAACGGATGCCAGTCGCGCGGGCCGGCCTCGAGGATGCAGACCGTGTAGGTGCCATCGGCCGTGAGGCGGTTGGCCAGGATGCATCCAGCCGAGCCTGCTCCCACGATCACGTAATCGAACGTGTCCGCCATCGTCGTCTCCGTCAAGCGTCGCTCCCGCGGCGTCGCAATGCGCCTTGGCGCGAATAGTGACGTGGAAGGCGCGGTTGGACAATGGCCGACGGTCAGCGTAAGGGCGTGGGGCGATCAGGGTGAGGCGATCCGTGCGGCGTCTCCCGAGTGGTCGCAATGGGAAGAGGCCAAGGGCGCGGAGGCGGCACGCATGACGGGAGCGATCAGGATCGGCATCGGCGGCTGGACGTTCGAGCCATGGCGCGGCGTGTTCTATCCGGACGGCCTCACGCAGAAAAAGGAGCTGCACTACGCCTCGCGCGCGCTCAACTCGATCGAGATCAACGGTACGTACTATTCGACGTTCAAGGAGACGAGCTGGAGCCACTGGCGCGACGAGACGCCGGACGACTTCGTGTTCGCGGTGAAGGCCTCGCGCTTCGTGACGAACCGCAAGGACTTGACGACGGCGGGCGAGGGCGTGGAGCGCTTCCTCGGGCAGGGCCTGACGCTGCTCGGTCCCAAGCTCGGGCCGATCAACTGGCAGCTCATGGGCACCAAGAAGTTCAACGCCGAGGAGATGGCCGGCTTCCTCAAGCTGTTGCCGCGCGAGAAGGATGGCATTCCGCTCCGGCATGCGATCGAGGCGCGGCACGAGAGCTTCAAGACCGAGGCGTTCTACGATCTCGTGCGCAAGCACGGCGCTGCCGTCGTGCTCGATCTCGGTGGCGAGTATCCGGAGATCGACGTCGACAGCGCGGATTTCAGGTTCGCTCGCTTCATGGCGACGTCGGAAAGCGAAGCGAGCGGCGTCACCGCCGAGGAGCTGAAGGCGCTCACGAAGCGGGTGAAAGGCTGGGCGAAGACGCACGATGTGTTCGCCTATTTCATCTCGGGTGCGAAGGTGCGCAATCCGGCCGCGGCGCAAGCGTTGATGACGGCGACGGGCGTGAAGCGCGGCGGTTGAGGCGTCAGCGCTTCCGTGGCGAGACGCACTCGACGCCGTTCCATCTCTGGCGCTTGGCGCAGCCGGGGATCGGCTCGGCCCAAGGGGAATCGGCGGGGATCTTCGCCGCATCGGCGCGCCGCGGGTTCTGGTCCGGCAGCAGGATGGTCTGTTCCGACGGTGGTGCCGTCGCCTTCCATTCGCCGCCCGCGTGCGTGACGGTGACCTCGAGCATCAGGCCGTCCCGGAGCGGGGGCGACCAGCCGTGTCCCGTCTCGTGGAAGCGATAGAAGGGTGAGACGAAGCGCACACGGTGTGTCGTCTCGGCGCCCTCGGCCAAGCTGTAGGTGCAGTGCGGGGGACGCGCCTCGACGAAGCCGTCGCGGGGTCCGGAATTGGGCGTGCGCGGCGAGAGATCGAAGGGGCTGCGTTTCTCGCCCGGCATCCTGTAGGCAGCGAAGTGATTGCCCCGGTCGGCGAGCCACGATTGATCGAGGATGCGGCGTGCCGCCTCGATGGCAGCGGCGACGTCGGCGTGTGCCTTCTGGCAGTCGTGCCACGTTGGCTTCCCGCGGGTCGGCTCACGTGCCTTTTGCGCGCGAGCGCCGCTGCAACCCGCGATGAGGCCGATCGCCAGCGCAAAGAATGAGATCGCGCTTGCCGGCACCTTGCCTCGAAGCCGCATGCTTCCTGACCGTTGCTGCCTAACCTGCGAACCTCCCTCGCCGGATGAGAGGATCCGGTCAACGGGGAGGCGCCGACATGGCAAACGGGCCTTCCTGCCGCTCATGATACTCGCGCACGCAGACGCATTGTGTTATAATTATTGTGACAACGCGATTGGAAGCGCCGAATGACCCAGCTCAAAGTCCGCCAGATCGGCAATTCGCTCGGCGTCGTCCTGCCAAAGGAGGTGCTGGTGCGCCTCAATCTCAAGGACGGCGATACGATCTTTCTGACCGAAGCGCCGGATGGCTCGATGCGGCTCGCGCCCTATGATCCGTCCTTTGACGCGCAGATGCGCGCCGCGCGCAAGGGGATGGGCAAGTACCGCAATGCGCTCCGCCAGCTTGCCAAATGACCACGCCGGTCTGGTTGCTGCGGTCGGTGATTGATGCTGTGCATGGCGTGCAACTCACCGAATACGGTGGTGCCGATGGGCTGCGGGATGAAGGCGCGCTCGAATCCGCCCTCGCCCGCCCGGTCAATCTTCGCGCCTATGGCGAAACCGGCATCTTCCGGCTCGCGGCGGCCTATGCCTTCGGCATTGCCCGCAACCACCCGTTTGTCGACGGCAACAAGCGGACGGCATTCCTCGCAGCGTACATCTTCCTGAGCGTCAACGGCTATGAGCTTACGGCAACCGAAGTCGATGCCGTGACGGCTGTGCTCGCCCTCGCTGCGGGCGACACGGGCGAGGATGAGTTTGCAGCCTGGCTGCGCGGAAACAGCAACGCTGGATGATCGTTGCTCGCCACTCCGGATCTGCCGCTTGACGACGGCATCCTTGCAGCAGACGAAGACGTGGTGCTGCGAGAAGGTTGGCGGGAGACTCCATCTCGTCGCTAGTCGGTTGCCTTGCACGCGTAACGTATCTAACGGCGGCCAGCGCAAAAGACACAACTTCTGAAGCAGGGCTTTGCATGTCACTGAAGGCGAAGCAAACCGTTACTGAGCTGATTGCTGTCATCGTCGCCGTTACCGATGACGAGCCGCGCGTTCTGACGATCGAGGACGCACGCGCTTTGCCGTCCGGGCCCTTCCTGACGACAGACCGCTCGCTCCAATCAAGTCTGCGGCTGTGGGTCGAGCGTCAAACCCGGCATCCCCTCGGCTACATGGAGCAGCTCTACACATTCGCGGACAGGGACCGAACCGGCGACGGCAAGCAGATTATCTCTATCAGCTATCTCGGCCTCACGCGTGAGGCGCTGAGCCTCGAGCGCGGTACCGGCTCCTGGCAGAGCTGGTATCGATATTTCCCGTGGGAAGAGCAGCGGCAGTCCGACAACGTCATTGTGCGCAAGACGATTGTGCCCCGTCTCAAGGAATGGGCGGCTCGCGCCGTCGACAGGGAAATCCGGACCGCGCGGCAGCAGCGCATCGCGACGGTGTTCGGGCAATCGGGTCAATCTTGGAATGAAGAGCTGGTTTTGCAGCGGTACGAGCTTCTCTACGAAGCCGGCATCGTTCAAGAGGCCGAGTCCACTGCGGCAGAAGCTGAAGATCCGGTTCTCGGGAAGCCCATGCTCCACGATCATCGCAGGATTCTAGCGACAGGCATCGCACGGTTGCGCGCCAAGATCAAATACCGGCCGGTTATCTTTGAGCTGATGCCGGAGACGTTCACGTTTCTGCAATTGCAGCGCGCCGTCGAAGCCATCGTAGGCCGCCTGCTGCACAAGCAGAATTTTCGGCGAATGATCGAGCAGCAGTCGTTGATCGAGGAGACGGGCGAGACGTCTAGCGAGACCGGCGGACGTCCAGCCAAACTGCTCAGATTCAAGCGCGAGATCGTTCTTGAGCGCGCTGCGATGGGCTCCAAGCTCCCACTCGCGCGCATGCGCTAGAGCAACGGATTTGAATTCCGCCTCGTTTGGAGACTCGGCCTCTCCTGGGAGGATCGAAGCCCGCCCCAAACTCGCTGTCGCTTCGAGTGCTTGACATGGGGCGCATCGCGCGCAAGGAATAAGCGGCCGGTCACATGTGACCGGCATTCGCGCAACCACTAATGCTCATAGTGAGCATAATGAGGCGCAAGATGATGAACCGCACTGATCCCATTCAACGCACGGCTCCTCTTTATGAGCGGGTGAAGAACTTTGTTCTCCCGATGGAGTGGCCGGCCTATGCGACCGACATCGACGCAATCCTGGCGCTGAAGCGCGAGCGTGATGCGGTCATCCTGGCGCACAACTATCAAACGCCCGAGATCTTCCATTGCGTTGCCGACGTTGTCGGCGACAGCTTGGCTTTGGCGCGGAAGGCCATGACGGTGGATGCCTCGGTGATCGTACTGGCCGGCGTGCATTTCATGGCGGAGACGGCCAAGCTGCTCAATCCGGGCAAGATCGTGCTGACACCGGATTTGCAGGCCGGATGCTCGCTGTCCGAGTCGATCGCGCCTGCCGATGTGCGCCGTCTGCGGCAGCAATATCCGGGTGTTCCAATCGTGACGTATGTCAACACATCGGCAGCGGTGAAGGCAGAGTCGGATATTTGCTGCACGTCGGGCAACGCGCGCCAAGTTGTCGAATCTCTTGGCGCTCCTCGTGTCATCATGATCCCGGACGAATATCTCGCGAAAAACGTCGCTGCTGAAACCAGCGTCGAGATCATCTCATGGGCCGGGCACTGCGAGGTCCATGCGCAGTTCAATGCGGACGACATTCGCGAGGTGCGTGATGCCTACCCGGGCGTGGTCGTGCTCGCGCATCCGGAGTGTCCTCCGGATGTTGTGGCCGTAGCTGATTTCTCTGGCTCCACGGCTGCCATGAGCAGCTTTGTCTCCAAGCAGCGCCCGGAGCGCGTCGTTCTCGTTACCGAATGCTCGATGAGCGACAACATCGCTGTCGAACATCCGGACGTCGATTTCGTAAAGCCCTGCAATCTTTGCCCGCACATGAAAAGGATCACGCTTCCGAAAATTCGCAAAACGCTGGAAACGATGCGGGAGCCGATCGAGATCGACGCGGGCGTCGCGGAGCGGGCTCGGCGCGCTGTCGAACGAATGTTAGCCGTTGGCTAATCAAAGGGGAGCCACGCTATGAGACAAGTCCCACCGCTTCCCAAGGTCATCCTGGAGCCATTTGCGCGTATGGCATTGCTCGAGGACCTTGGTCGTGCCGGCGACGTGACGACCGACGCCATCGTTCCGGCAACCGCAGTCGAGAACGTCAGCCTCGTTTCGCGCGAGGCCGGCGTCGTGGCCGGCCTCGACCTCGCGTGCCTCGTTTTTGCTCTGGTCGAGCCGCGCATCGAGATCACGGTGCGGCAGCCAGACGGCAGTCGCGTCAAGTCCGGCGATGTCATCGCCAATCTTCGCGGACCAGCTCGCGGCTTGCTGACGGCAGAGCGCACCGCTTTGAACTTTCTGTGCCATCTCAGCGGTGTCGCAAGTGCGACGGCCTCGATCGTCGATGCTATCCGCGGACACAAGGCAACCGTCGCCTGCACGCGCAAGACCATGCCGGGACTGCGGGCGCTGCAGAAGTATGCGTTGCGCGTTGGCGGTGGGGTAAACCATCGCTTTGGACTCGATGACGCGATGCTGATCAAGGACAACCACGTCGCGATCGCGGGAGGCGTTGCGGAGGCTCTCAAGCGTGCGAGGGCCGGAGCGGGACACATGGTCAAGATCGAGCTCGAGGTCGATACGCTGGAGCAGCTTGCCGAGGCACTGAGGATCGGTGTCGACGCGGTGCTCCTCGACAATATGCCGCCGGCCATGCTTGCGGAGGCCGTGCGCATGGTTGGCGGGCGAGCCATCACCGAAGCATCTGGGCGCATCACCCCAGAGACGGCTCCTGCAATAGCTGCCACCGGCGTCGACATGATGTCGATCGGCTGGCTCACGCACAGCTCGAGGACCTTCGATATTGGATTGGACTACTCGGGCTGATTGCTGAGGAGTGCGACATCCGTGTCGGGCAGTGCAGCGGCGGCCACATCGGCGGGTGGGTCAGTTCTTGATTGAGTCACCCTTGTTCCGCTTTTCGGCGCGCTCGGCATTGTGCTGCACGAACATGGCGTCTGCCGCTGCGCGCTGCCTGGCCGCGTTTGTCTCGTTGTTCCGGCGCAGCCATTCGAGCGAGGCTTGGCGATTGGCGTTTGACTTGTTGAAGTGGGGTTTCACATAGCGGGTGAACAGCTCGTAGGACTTCTTCGTCCCTTCCCAATCAGCCCAGTCCGCGGCGTACTGGCAGAAGCAGCCGAACGGGCCTTGCTTGGCCTGCAGCCGCTCGATCACCGCGATGACGTCGTCCGGCGTGCCGATGACACCCAAGTTCTGCCCGACGTACCAGTCGACCGGGTCCGCGCCGGCGGGGACGTTGTATCGCGTCGCGTCCTGCGCCCGCTGATAATCGAGCCAGCGCGTAAAGGCGAATTGCACGTCGTCACGCGCTTTCTGCCGTGTTTCCGCGATGTACCAAGGTACGACGAGGCGGAGGTTGTCGGGGTCCATCGTGCGGCCGTGCTCTGCGGCGATTTCCTGCGCGACCTTCCAGTTGGTGTCGAGCGCATCGAAGCCGAGGCCGAGCGCCGCCATGCACAGCATCGACAGGTCGTACTTGCCCGCGAGCCTTCCGCCCGACGGTGTCACAACGCTGGCGACGGCAACTTCTGGATACGGCTTGGTATAGGGCAGGAGTTGGACGTGCGCTTCGGTGAAGTCGTACCATTCCGTCTTCTCGGTCACCCACTCTCCCGACATGAGCCGCAGGATGACATCCAATCCTTCGGCCATGCGATCTCGTTTCTTGAGAGAGTCGATCCCCATCATCAACGTGTCACCCTCGAGCAGGCCGGGGCCTGCACCGAACATGATCCGCCCGCGAGTCTGGTGGTCGAGCTGGATGACCCTGTTCGCGACCATCAAGGGGTTGTGATAGGGAAGCGAGACAACGCCGAGGCCGAATTTCAGGTGCTTCGTACGTTCAGCTGCTGCTGCGATGAACAGCTCTGGCGACGAGATCAGCTCGAATCCGCCCGAATGATGCTCGCCGATCCAGGCCTCCGCGAAGCCGAGCTTGTCGATCCACTCCATCAATTCGAGATCGCGATGGATGAGATATGTGGGATCCTCGTCCACGGGGTGATGCGGACCGAGAAAGATCCCATAGCGGAGATTGACATTGGACATCGAGCACGCGTTCCTTGGCGCCGGAGGCGGTGCCATATCCTGATCTCACTGCTCGACGCGTGTCAAAGAGGCGACCACGGGCGCTCGACGGCATGATTTGTCGATCGGCACGGAACTTTGATGGGCTCGACGGCGCCCGCTCTCGGCATCGAACGTGCCAAAGGGTGACATCGAACGCAATTGAGATCGTGTGCGTGCTCGATGAGCGCCGCGACGTCGAGGCGGCCTTTGCCGACCACGAGGGCCTCAGTTCCTGAAGAATGCGTACCTCATCGTCTGCGCAAGCGTTCACCTGCCGGTCTTGCGCCAGGAGGAACTGTCGGACAAGCTTGGCGGGCTGACCACTCATGACAGGAGACTGCGCCTCATGGATGCCATCGAACTCCGTGTGAATGGGAAGAGCGCTGCCGTTACTGTCGACCCTGATACGCCGCTTCTCTACGTGTTGCGCAACGATCTCGGACTCAAAGGCACGCGCGTGGGCTGTGCCGAAGGCCAGTGCATGGGCTGCACGGTATTGATCGATAGCCGCCCGCAGACGGCATGCACGGTGCCGATCGGCTCGGTCGCCGGCCGGGACGTCGAGACGGTCGAGTCGCTGGTCGCCGGCACAGTGCGCCACCCGCTCGTGGATAGCTTTCTGAGGGAACAGGCGGGGCAGTGCGGCTACTGTCTGGCCGGCATCCTCATGCGCGCTAAGGCACTGCTGGACGAACGTGTGCGGCCAACGCGGGACGACATCGTCGCAGCCATCGATGACCATCTCTGTCGCTGCGGCACGCACACCCGCATCGTCCATGCCATCGAGCAGGTTGCGGGCGCGGGGCGCGTCGCGCCATGACGACACCCGCCTCTTCTCCCAGCCTCACCGACAACCCCCGCTGCAGCGACTGGATCGCCTTCTCGGGCGATGCCACGCTCGTGCTGAAGTCCGGCAAGGTCGAGATCGGCCAGGGCATCGCGACGGCGCTCGTGCAGATCGCTGCCGACGAACTGGACGTCGATCCTGCCTGCGTCGAGCTGATTTCCGGGCACACCGCGCTCGGGCCGATTGAAGCGGGCACGTCCAGCAGCCTGTCGATCGAGACGGGTGGGCGTGCCGTGCGTCTTGCAGCCTCGGCCACAAGGGCGCTGCTGCTGGCCGAGGCCGCGAAGCTGCTGCAGGCGCCGAAGGATGCGCTTGCTGTCGAGAACGGCCGCATTGTTGTCGACGGCCGGGCGACAGATCTCACTTACTGGTCGCTGGCACCGTCCATAGACATGACTGCTGCGGTCATGGACCACGCCGCGCCGAAAGCACCCGCGGATCGACGGCTGAGCGGCACCTCGATGCCGCGCATCGACCTCGAATTGAAGGCGACGGGCGCCGGCTTCATCCACGATATCGATCTGCCCGGAATGGTGCACGGACGGGTGCTCGATCCGCCAGCGCCGGGACGCCGCATCGAGGCCTTCGATGAGGCCGCACTGCAGAGGAGGTTTCCGGATGTTCGGATCGTGCGCGACGGCTCGTTTGTCGGCGTTATTGCCGCGCGCGAGGACATTGCGGTGCGCGCGATCGAGGTAGCTGGGCGCCTCGTGACATGGTCGCAGGGCATGCCAGTGCCCGCGAGCTTGCGCGAAGCAATCGCCGTCGACTCGTCACAGTCCGAGGCCGTGCTCAGTAAGGGCGACGTCGATGCGGATGGGAGCCGTCAAATTACGACGGAGATCGAGCGACCCTATCTGGCTCATGCTTCGATGGCGCCGTCCTGCGCAATTGCCATCTGGCGCGAGGGGACTTTGGAGTTCCATTCCCACAGTCAGGCAGTGCACGATCTGCGCCTCGCGCTGGCGATGGCCTTCGGCATTGACGCCAGCAGGATCGTCGGTATTCATGCGCCGGGCGCCGGCACCTATGGCCACAGCGGCCAGGACGATGTGGTCTACGAGGCGGCGATCCTCGCGCATGCGATACCGGGCACGCCGGTTCGTGTCCTATGGTCGCGCGCCGCCGACTTCTCGCTGTCCCCACTCGGTCCCGGCATGATCGTCAGGGCCGCGGCCAAGTTCAACGAGGACGGACGGATCACGTCGCTGACGGTCGAGTCGATCGGCCAGTCGCAGGTCTCCCGGCCGGGTCGCGGCGGTACGGTGAACCTGATCGCGGCCGAGCGTCTGGCCAAGCCGTGTGCCAAAGGACAACCGAGTGACGTGCCGCTGGCGCGGGGCGGCGGCCTCGAGCGCAATGCGGTGCCGATCTATGCGATTCCGAACTTGCGCGTATCTAAGCGGATGTTGCGTGATCTTCCCTACAGGACGTCGGCGCTGCGCGCGCTCGGTGGCTATGCGAACATCTTTGTGATCGAGACGCTGATGGACGACATTGCTGCCGAGATCGGTATAGATCCGGTCGCATTGCGGCTGGCGCATCTCGAGGACGCGCGCGCTGCTGCCGTCGTGACCAAGGCGGCGGAAATGGCCGGATGGCCTGGACGGCCCGGTCAGGGCGAGGGCTTCGGGATTGCCGTGTGCCAGTACAAGAACCGCAGCGCCTATTGCGCGGTCGTTGTGCGTGTCATCTGTGATGAGCGGGTGCGCGTTACGCACGCGTGGGCCGCTGTGGATGCCGGCGAGGCGATCAACCCCAACGGCGTCATCAATCAGATCGAAGGCGCCATCGTCCAGTCGACAAGCTGGACCCTCAAGGAGCGCGTCGATTTTGAGGATGATGCGATAGCGACTCGCAACTGGGAACGTTATCCGATCCTGCGCTTTTCCGAGGTGCCGAAGATAGAGGTCTCGTTGATCGTGCGGACAGAGCTACCTGCGCTTGGCGTCGGCGAGGCCGCTACTGGCCCGACGGCCGCGGCCATCGGCAATGCGGTGCGCCAGGCCCTGGGCGTTCGCGTGCGAGTGTTGCCCATCACACGGGAGGCGATCCTCGCGGCGATAGATCCCGGCGGCAGCGACATGGCGTGAGCCCTCGCTTGAGCCGGTGGAGGTAGGGGAGGATCTCGTTGGTATCGCGCATTGCCCGCGGCGCGTAGACGATCTTCATGCGCGGAATTTGTCGTAGATCGCGCGTACCTCTGCCTCGCTCGCCACATCGCCGCGGTCGAGCTCGTCGCCGTTCGTTTCGATGTCGTATCGTCTGCGCTGTTGCACGGCCACGATGCCGAGGTGATCATAAAGTGCTCTCGATCCATCAATAATCCAACGCTCTATCGGCGTCTTGGGCATCCTGCTGAACCCTTATTTGACTCGCACGCATTTCTCTGCCGTCATGTCGAATATGCACCGGACGCAGATCTGGGCAATTTGGGAGGGACGCGAAGATGGGCCGTTTGCTGGCCGGAGCCGCGAACATTTTGGCACTCGTCTCTGGCGGTGCCCTGCTTCTGATGATGCTCCACGTCAATCTCGACGTGGCGATGCGCTACTTCTTTTCCGCGCCGTTCGCGAACACGGTCGAGATCGTCTCGACATACTACATCGTGGCAATCGTGTTCCTGCCGCTCGCCATCGTCGAAATCCTGAATGCCCACATCACAGTCGAGATCCTGGCGCAGCATCTGCCGAAGCGGCTCTACGAACTGCTGATTGCCGCCGTCGCGCTCGTATCGTCCGTCTATTTCGCCATGTTCACGGTGCGCTCGCTCGAGGACGCCATGCAGAAGTTTGACGTCGGCGAGGTCGCGCTGGGGAACTCGCAGATCACCGTGTGGCCCACCCGCTTCTATCTGCCGCTCGGCTGTGGGTTGATCACGCTCGTGCTGATCCACAAGGCTTGGCGGCTCTTCGCCGGGGACAGTTCGGTGCTTGCCGAATCCGAGGAGCGAAAGCTTGTCGAGTAAAGATCGTCCGCCCGCCGACTGGCGAAATTGAGAACCATCGACGGAGGGATCGATCTCATGGACGACCTCACGATGAGCGGTGTTGCGCTCGTTGCGCTCGTTGTGCTTTTGCTGCTGAGGGTTCCGGTCGGCGTCGCGCTCGGTGGCGTGTCGCTGCTTGGCATATGGGCAATCGTCGGCGCGAAATCGGCGTGGGGCATTCTCGCTGCGGTTCCTTATGATTTCATCGCCTCCTGGAATCTGAGCTCGGTGCCGATGTTCCTGCTCATGGGCTACGTCTGCTACCACTCACAATTGACGGACGGCCTTTTCAGGATCGCGCGCGCCTGGCTGTCGTGGATGCCGGGCGGCGTT
>Ga0180220_1001821_pt1 | contig 14880 bp, 11 predicted proteins | sample eDN5th37CBELigBY_FD_151335 | JGI IMG/M metagenome (GOLD analysis project Ga0180220, IMG submission 151335) | Enriched backyard soil microbial communities from Emeryville, California, USA - eDNA 5th pass 37_C BE-Lig BY (version 2) (version 2) | ecosystem: Environmental > Terrestrial > Soil >... | reverse complement strand
GTGGCTTGAGCCCATTGTGCGCATGTGGCGCTTCTCCAAATCCAACGGGATCACTGAAGGGTTCCACACCAGGATGGAGATGCTCTCGCGACGGGCGTATGGATTCAGGAATTTTGAGAATTACCGCATGCGGGTCTTGGCCCAATGCGGTTGGAGTGGTGTGATTAACCGAGTTTGACGAATGCCATGATCCCCCGAAAATGGGGAAGAGCCGATTAACCGAGTTTGACGAATGCCATGATCCCCCGAAAATGGGGAAGAGCCAACGTTTTCTGTGCAAACCCTGATGAATCAAGGCTTTAAATTTGGTGGCGCATCCCTGATTCGAACAGGGGACCTGCGGATTATGATTCCGTCGCTCTAACCGACTGAGCTAATGCGCCAAAGCACGAAACTTTAACATAATTTTTTTTGTTTGTGTAGGCGCCCCTGTGCGTGCTACAAAACAAGGAGCTGCGCGCCAGCAGCCGTACAGCATTGGGGTGGGCGAGGCAGTTCCTGTGCGTGCTCAACACTGAGGGAACGTGGGATGGCAGAGGGGCGTGTATGTAAACGTTGTCAAAGGCGGCGCTCTGAAGCTGCAGAAAACAGCACTTCAAAGCCGCGAAAAAGCAGCGCTTAAAAGCCGAAAAGGCGAAGCGGAAAAACGGCGCCTTAAAATCACAAAGGCCCCGCCTTCTGGCGGGGCCCTACTGCCGGTGCGGCAGTAAGCGCCACGTTGGAGTGGCGCCGGATGAACTACCCGAGGGGTAGTTGCGACTGCCATCAGGCAGTGAAGTAACGATAATCCTAGAATGCCTGGCAGGCAAGTAGAGGAAAACACGGATATGCGGGTATTGACAAGCTTGGCGGTAATTCTGTTATTACTAGCTGGTTGCGCCGGACGTGGCGGATCCGGCGCAGCGGAGCAGGCGGGCAGTCGATCGGGGGTGGAGTTCTACGGGACGCTCGATGTGGGTGTGGGCCACCAGAGCCACTCCCGCTGAAGCGGTGGCATGCGGGGCTATGCTCGGGCGGAGACGGCCTGCAGGATGCTGGCCCCGAAGATGCCCGAGCGGCGCGGCATCCATAGATACCGGGATGGGACCAGGCCATTCGGGCAACTGCGTATTATGCTGATATCGTTATATTAATTATATTAAGCATCGACCGGGGCGGGCGATTCCGGCGCTGCGGAATCCTTGTTCCGGCCTGCCATGGGAGTTGCAAGATTCGCTGAGGACTGTGTTTTATGAACCAGCACATGAAAGAGATAAAAGTCGTGGTGGGTGATTGGAAGTCATGCAGGGAAGACGCCATGGCGATACGCCATGAGGTCTTCGTGGAAGAGCAGCACGTGCCGCCGGAACTGGAAATGGATGCGCAGGACGAGCAGTGCGTGCATGCGGTGGCTTATGATGCCCAGGGCAGGGCTTTGGGCACCGGACGCCTGCTGGAAAGCGCACACATAGGACGCATGGCGGTCCGCTCGGCCTACCGCAGTTGCGGGGTGGGGTCCAGCATACTGGTGGAATTGATGAACGAAGCGCGGCGCAGGCACTACATGGAAGTCGTGCTTGCCGCGCAACTGGACGCCCAGCCGTTTTATGCCAAGCACGGTTTCGTGGCTGAAGGCGGAGTCTTCATGGACGCCGGCATACAGCACGTCACGATGCGGCGCGCGTTGACTGTCTGACCGCGAGACAAAGCTTAAATCTCATCATGCGCGGCGAAGCCAGGCGAGGCAAGGCACTGTCACCTGCCGTTAAATGCGCCGTCCTAAAGGCCGATTTGGCCGCGTCCCCTCGGCACAAACCGGATACGGGCAGCCAACAAAAAACCCAGCTAAATGTTTAATTTAGCTGGGTATTCTGTATGTAGCGATGGTGCCCAGGAGAGGACTCGAACCTCCACACCTTGCGGCACATGGACCTGAACCATGCGCGTCTACCAATTCCGCCACCTGGGCACAACGAGGGCGAAGTATACACTAAATATTCGGGCTGTGCAGGCGCCAGCCCCATTTCCGTGAAAAAGCGCCGGATCGATACATGAGCGGATCTGGGTAGGGGATGCAGGGCGAAATTGTGGCCCGCCCTGCAAGCGCCGATCGGGTCGCCTTGGCCATGCGGCTGAAGTGCGCGTCGGCCTGGTAGCTGGGGCATGTCCGTGCAAGCATATCCGGATTCCAGGTCCTGTGTTTGGCTAGTAGCGCTCGATGGGCTTTTGTTGATGAAAGCCTTGGGAGCCGAACGGGCTGGAAAAGTGCTATAGCGCTTTATGGCATCGATCGAGCAGCTCGCCGCGGTCCGGACAAAGCATTGGCCAACACGCTGATATCGAATGTTATTGCCAAAGGCCGAAGGCCAACAAAAAACCCAGCTAAACAATGGGTTTAGCTGGGTGTTCTGTATGATAGCGATGGTGCCCAGGAGAGGACTCGAACCTCCACACCTTGCGGCACATGGACCTGAACCATGCGCGTCTACCAATTCCGCCACCTGGGCATAAAGTGTATGCTAGCACTTTTCGTCAAGCCGGCTTTTACGAACCATGCTTGCACCGCGGCTTCACCGTATTGCCTTGCCGCCTTGCAATATCGGCGTTTCAAACCGCGGATGCCATCGCGTGGACCTGACGGCGCGAGCTTGACGTGTACATGGCGCGCCTGGACCCTTGGGCCACCCATTCAGCGCCTGCATCCTGCGCTGTGTGTGTTATTCGCCACCACAAGTCGCCACCACAAGTGAACCAGACAAGCAACTATAAGTCTATATAGGTAAACTTGTAAGGCGGGGGGCTTACCATGTATGCGTGTTTGCGCTTACACTTTTAAGAAGGCGCAAATTATAACCGAATTTTTCGTTAATGGAACACCTTTGATCAAACGATCTAAAAGCAACAATCCCCGAAGCAGCACGAACGAGCCGGAAGCGGCTGCCTACAGCCAAGAATCCGCGCATGAACTTCCGCCGGACTTTGATCCGGATGTGCCCAGCCGCGAAACCATTCTGCAGCACCTGCGTTCTTCAGATATGCCTTTGGCGCCCGAATCTCTGGCGCGGGCGGTAGGGGCTTCATTGCCCTTGTCGGCGGGTTTCGAGCGACGCTTGAAGGCGATGGAGCGCGACGGGCAGATTCTGCGGAATCAGCAAGGGCAATTGTTGCTGAACAATAACCTGGATTTCATCGCCGGCAAGGTGCAGGGGCACCGGGATGGCTTCGGCTTCTTGCTGCGCGAGGACGGCGGGCCGGACCTTTTCCTGTCGCCGCGCGAGATGCTCAAGGTCTTGCATGGCGATCGCGTCCTGGCCAAGCCCGATGGCGAATACCGGGGCAAGCCCGAGGCCGTCATCGTCGAGGTTCTGGAGCGACGCACCAACAAGCTGGTGGGGCGCTTCCTGAAAGAGCGGGGCGCCTACCTCGTCGTGCCTGAAGATCAGCGGATCAAGCACGACATCCTGATCCCGGCGTCGGATATCGGCTCGGCGGAACATGGGCAGGTGGTCACGGTGGAAATCGTGCAGCAGCCGACGCGCCATACGCAGCCGCTGGGCCGCGTCGTAGAGGTGCTGGGCGAAATCGACGATCCCGGCATGGAGATCGAGATCGCCGTGCGCAAGTTCGATGTCCCGCACGAATTCTCGGAAGCGGCGCTGAAGCAGGCCGGCAAGATTCCCGCCGCCGTCAAGCCGGGGGAATTGAAAGGGCGCGTGGATTTGCGCGACGTGCCTTTCGTCACCATAGATGGCGAGGATGCGCGCGATTACGACGACGCGGTATTCTGCATGCCAGTGGAGCTCGGCACTGATAAGCGCAAGCGCCCGAGCTGGCGGCTGCTGGTGGCGATCGCCGATGTCAGCCATTATGTGCGGCCGGGAGACGCCCTGGACGAAGACGCCCTCGCGCGCGGCACCAGCGTATATTTTCCGCGGCGGGTCATTCCCATGTTGCCGGAAGCCCTGTCCAACGGCATTTGTTCTCTGAATCCGGACGTCGACCGGCTGGTGCTGGTCTGCGATATGGTCATTGCCGCAAGCGGAACCAAAGCCGGCAGCATTACCGCCTATCAATTCTACGACGCCGTCATTCATTCGCATGCGCGCACCACTTACACGGATGTATGGGCGGCGCTGCAGCAGCCGAACGGGCCCGCCGCGCAGGCCATGCAGCCGGTCATGCCGCACATACGGCATCTCTATGAGCTGTATCAGCTGTTCGCCGAAGCGCGGGTCAAGCGCGGAGCCATCGATTTCGATACGGTCGAAACCCGCATCGTCTGCAATCCCCTGGGCAAGATAGAACGCATAGAGGCGTACTTGCGCAACGATGCGCACAAGCTGATCGAAGAATGCATGCTGGCCGCCAACACCTGCGCCGCCGAGTTCATGACGCGCAACAAGCGCGTGGGCCTGTACCGGGTGCATGAAGGGCCGACGCCCGAGAAGTTGCAGGCCTTGCGCGATTATCTGCGCAACCTGGGCTTGACGCTGGATGGCGGCGACGATCCCTCCACCGAAGACTACGCCCGGCTGATCAAAGCGGCGCGCAACCGGCCCGATTTCGAAATCATACAGACCATGTGCCTGCGTTCCTTGCAGCAGGCCATCTACAGCCCCGAGCAGGTAGGCCACTTCGGGCTGTCTTACGAGCACTACGCGCACTTCACCTCGCCCATACGCCGCTATCCGGATTTGCTCACGCATCGCGTCATCAAGGGCATATTGAACCGCAAGCGCTACGTTCCCGACCTGCCCGATATCAGCGGCGTGGCGGCCCTGCCCAAGAAAGAGCAGGAGCACGCGATATGGGAAAAGCTGGGCCTGCTGCTTTCGGCATGCGAACGCCGCGCCGACGATGCCTCGCGCGACGTCGAAGCCTGGCTGAAGTGCTGGTTCGTGAAAGAGCGCGTGGGCGAAGTCTTCAGCGGCCGGGTCACGGGGGTGGCCAGCTTCGGCCTGTTCATCACGCTCGACACCTTGTTCGTGGAAGGCATGGTCCATGTGTCCGAGTTGGGGTCGGATTATTTCCAGTACAACGAAGCCATGAACGAGCTCAGGGGCGAGCGCACGGGAATACGCTACCGGCTTACCGACGCGGTGCAGGTACAGGTTTCCCGGGTGGATCTGGAAGCGCGCCGCATAGAGTTCCGATTGGTCAAAGGCACGGGCTTCAAGGAACTCAAGGCTTCCATCGAACCCGAACAGGGCGCCGGCGGCCGGCGGGTCAAGCGCGCGGCGCCGGCCAAGCCGGAGGCCCTGAAGGGCACGACGGCGCGGCAGCGCCGGGCCGCCGCCAAACATGGGGCGAAGACCGCTCCCGCGCGCAAGGCGGGCCGCAGGCGCTAGGATGTAGAGGTAAAATCGTGTGGCGCGGCGCTACGGCGCCTGGCCGCGACGCACCCAGCCGCACTGCACCGGGTTGCGCAGGGCCCGGCTCGGTTGCTCCGCTCCGGTTGGACTGCGTCGGTTGCACCGCGCCAGTTGCACGCGCCATCACTCTACAAGGAATTTCATGTCGTCTCATCAGGTCCTGGCTGGCTTTCATGCGGTAATCGCCCGCTTGCGCCATGCGCCGGACTCCATCAAAGAGCTTTATGTCGAGGCGTCGCGGCGCGACAAGCGCATGCAATCCTTTATCGAACAAGCCCAGGCGGCCAATGTCCGTGTGCGGCCGGTGCCGGCGGAAAGGCTGGACGGCTTGGCGCGCGGCACTCGCCACCAGGGCGTGGTGGCGCTGGCCGCCGCCCAGAAACTGGCGGCCGACGTGGACGAGGTGCTGGACTTGCTCGAGGGCACGGGCCGGCCCGCTTTGCTGCTGATACTGGACGGCGTCACCGACCCGCATAATCTCGGCGCCTGCCTGCGTACGGCGGACGCCGCCGGCGTCCACGCGGTGATCGCGCCGCGCGATCGCGCGGTGGGGCTGAACAGCACCGTGCAGCGCGTCGCCTGCGGCGGGGCGGAAGCCGTGCCCTACATCATGGTGACCAATCTGGCGCGCACCATGCGGAGCCTGAAAGACAGGGATATATGGCTGGTCGGCACCGACGACCAGGCAACGGCCGGCATGCATCAGGTCGATGCGCGTCGGCCCATGGCATGGGTGATGGGCGCGGAAGGCGAAGGCATGCGCCGCTTGACGCGCGAAACCTGCGATGAGCTGGTCCACATTCCCATGCTGGGGTCGGTTGAAAGCCTGAACGTCAGCGTGGCCAGCGCCGTCTGCCTCTACGAATCGCTGCGCCAGCGCCTGACATAGCACCGGAACGGAAAGGCGCCGCCGCCGGCCCGAACGGCATGCGCGCCGCGCGGCGCCGCCGCGCTTCCGTACCGGGCGCGTTACGATCCAACTCACAGAATATCTTCATCATGGCTGAAAATTATGGCTAAAAACAAAGACGGCTTTACCACTACTATCGTTCATTCGGATCGGCGCTCGGGCGCTGAACATGGCGCAATCCACAAGCCCATGCACCCCTCGGCCGAATACGCGTTCGCCGATGCCCGCGAACTGGCTGCGGTGTTTCAGGGCAAATCGGGGTTCACCTACGCGCGCCAAGGTACGCCCACCACTGCGGCGCTGGAAGCCAAGATCACCCAGATGGAAGAGGGCACGGGCACTGTCAGCTTCGCCACCGGCATGGCGGCATTGAATGCCGTATTCTTCACCCTGCTGAAGGCGGGCGACCACTTGATCAGCAGCCAGCACATCTTCGGCAACACGAACAGCCTGCTGGGCACGCTCGCCGGCCTGGGCGTGGAGGTCACCATGGTGGATGCGACCGACGCCGCCAATGTCGCCGCGGCCTTGCGCCCGGAAACCAAAATGGTCTTTACCGAGGCATTGGCCAATCCCGGCACCCAGGTTGCGGATCTCGACGGCATAGGCCGCTTGTGCCGGGAAAAAAATCTGGTCTATGTGCTGGACAGCACGCTCGTCACGCCTTTGCTGTGCAAAGGCAAGTCGGTGGGCGCGTCGCTGGTGGCCACATCGATGTCCAAACATATAGGCGGGCATGGGAACGCATTGGGCGGGGCGGTTACGGATACCGGACTGTATGACTGGTCGGGCTATGCCAATATCGCCGATGTCTATCGCAAGGGGGCGCCCGCAACGTGGGGCCTGACGCAAGTGAAGAAGAAGGGCTTGCGCGATATGGGCGGCACCTTGTCGTCCGAGGCCGCCCATCGCCTGTCGGCGGGCGCGGAAACGCTTGCGTTGCGCATGGACAAGATTTGCGCCAATGCGCTGGCGCTGGCCGAGTCCCTGCAGCGGCATCCCAAGGTGGCCAAAGTACATTATCCCGGCCTGCCCGGCCACGCCCAGCACGAGCGCGCAACGCGCTTGTTCGGCAAGCGCTACGGCGGCTTGATGGGCATAGAGCTGGCCGATGACATCGACGTGTTCGAATTCCTTAATCGGCTGCGCGTATTGGCGCTGGCCACACACTTGGGCGACAACCGCACATTGGTCCTGCCCATGGCGCATACCATTTATTATGAAATGGGGCCGGAGCGGCGCGCGTTGATGGGCATCTCGGACAATTTCCTGCGCGTGTCGGTGGGCATAGAAGACGTGGAGGATCTGATCGGGGATTTTGAACAGGCTCTGGCTTGAAGCCGGTTTGAAGCGGCGGATGGCGGGCGGCGGTGACGGATGCCGCTCCGCGCCATCCCCACGCCAATCTCACGCCAATCTCACGCCAATCTCACGCCAATCTCACGCCAATCTCACGCCAATCTCACGCCAATCTCACGCCAACTTGGCTCGCCAAGCTTGCAGTAGATTTGCCAAGCTTGCAGTAAAGCCTGCATTGGTCAGATCCAAGCTTGCCGGAAGCTGCATCGTTGGGCTCCAAGTCCGGCCCGCTCTCACAGGAACCCATATCGTTCGGCCATGAAAAAAGGACTTATGAGCATTTCCCATAAGTCCTTGATTCGTGCCGCAAAAAGTGTGGTGGGTGCTGACGGGTTCGAACCGCCGACCTACGCCTTGTAAGGGCGCCGCTCTACCAGCTGAGCTAAGCACCCATGTTGTTCAATTGGCAATTCAATTGAAGACGCCCTGGGGCCACTACCATTTGCTGCAAAACGCGATAAGACAAAAATTATAGCTTATCGCGTCTTGCGCTGCAACATACGCGCTTAGTTGACAGCGTCTTTCAGAGCTTTGCCAGGACGGAACTTGGGCACCTTGGCCTTCTTGATCTTGATGGCTTCGCCGGTGCGCGGGTTGCGGCCAGTGCGGGCTGCGCGCTCGGAAACAGCAAATGTACCAAAGCCGACCAAGGTTACGGAGCCTTTCTTTTTAAGCGTGGTCTTGACGGCGCCGATGAAGGCTTCGAGGGCGCGGCCGGCGTCGGCCTTCGACAGATCGGCTTTGGTGGAGATGTGTTCGATGAGCTCTGTTTTGTTCATTAAGGATTACCCCTAAAAATTATTGTAGCCAAGCTTCGCTCCGGAGGCCGGCTTAGCGCTTGATTAAAAAATACGAGACATGGATTAATGCGTTTCGTATAACTCACGACAGACAATGTGAGTGCAACCACTGGCTTTTCGCGAACGAAAGCCGCTGATTGGCTACCGCGTATTAAGCCTTTGAAAGCGTGGTGTGTCAAGCGGAAAAGCTTCCAAAACCCGCATAGTTACTGACTTTTTTAGTTTTTGCGGCATAACATGATGGTTATTTACAATGTTTGACGACGATGATTGCACGCGATCCTTGTGTCCGTCGAACGGCGGGCTGCATCAATGACCTGCGCCGATGGCCCGCATCAATTATTGCGAATAGTTCGCATTATTGTTAATATCTCAGCTTCTTCATGGAAGCAGCCGTTTGTGCACGATACTGACGCTGTACAACCTTTTATATTGTTGGATTCATGTCGCGTTTTCGTGTCCAGCCGAAATATCGCCCCGTGCTGATCAAAGTGGGAGGCGCGGCGGTTGCCCTGGGCCTGCATTTGGCGGTACTAGGCGCCATCATGTTGGCTCCGCCCTCCAAGCCTGAAATCGAAATGCCCGAAGAAGCGGTTCAGATTCGCTTCGTCGAGATTGCGGACGAGGTGGTGGATGCCGCGCAGGCGCCCGAGCCTGTGACGGAGCCCGTTGCCGAAGTGGCCGCGGTCGAGCCGGTTCCCCCGGAACCCGAAGTCATCCCCGAACCTGAACCCGAACCCGTCATCGAGCCGCCCCCGCCGGAACCCGAACCCGAGCCGGAACCGGTCGAAGAGCCGCCTCCGCCAGAACCCGTCGTCGAGCCCGAACCCGAACCGGAGCCGGAAGTCGTCGAGCCCGAGCCCGAAAGCATCACACCGGAGCCGCCTCCAAAGCCCAAGCCGGAACCGAAACCCGAACCCAAGCCTGAGCCCAAACCCAAACCGAAGCCTCAGCCCAAGCCCAAGCCTGTGGTCAAGCCGGCGCCTCAACCCGTCGCTTCGCCGCCTCCCCAGGGCGCGGCAGCCGTACCGGCTGCGCCCAAGGCGCCCCCCAAGCCGGTGGATCCGGATCGGCCGCGCATGATCGGCAAGGTGGATTACCTGGGCAAGCGGCCCAGCCCCGTGTACCCGCGCGCTTCGGAGCGGCGCGGCGAACAGGGTCGGGTGGTGGTGCGCGTATTGATTTCCGCGCAAGGCGTAGTCCTGAACGCCTCCGTGCGCTCTTCTTCGGGTTATTCGCGCCTGGACGACGCCGCGCTCAGCGCCGCGCGGTCGGCGCGCTTCAAGCCCTACACTGAAAACGGCATTGCCTATCAGGCGATGGCCGACATTCCTTTTGATTTCGTTTTATAGGATGTGATGCATGTTCGAATTGATCCATAGCGCCATGCAGGTGCTGGCCCAGGTGGGCGATGCCGCGCCGGCCCTTCAATCCGGAGCCGCCGTCGCGGCGGTCGGAACCGCGGCGGCCGGCGCTGCGGCGGCCGGCGCCGCGGCCGCGGGCACCACCGCCGCCGACATCGCGCAGGGGGGCGGCATGCTGCATTTCGTGCAGCAGAGCGACCTGGTGGGCAAGAGCCTGTTCGCCGTCCTGGTGGCCATGTCCCTGATAAGCTGGTACCTGATCTTCGTGAAGTCCTTCACCAACATGCGCATACGCGGGCGCTCGAAGAAGTTTCTGCGCGAGTTCTGGGCCGCAAGCTCGCTGGAGCAGGTGGAAAACGAAATCGCCACGCACGGCGCCAGCGAACCGTTCGCGCATCTGGCCAGCCATGCGATCCATGCCCGCAATCATCATGCCAAGTACGGCGCGCTAAAGCTGGAAGAAAAAGGGTCGACGGGGGCTTTCGTGACGCGCACGATACGCAAGGTCATCGACGAAGAGACCGCGAGGCTGGAGAACGGCTTGACCGTCCTGGCTTCCATAGGCTCCACGGCGCCTTTCGTGGGCTTGTTCGGAACGGTGTGGGGGGTATACCATGCACTGATAGGCATAGGGCTTTCCGACGGCGTAACGGTCAACCGCATCGCGGGGCCGGTGGGCGAGGCGCTGATCATGACCGGCCTGGGCCTGGCGGTGGCCATACCGGCGGTGCTGGCCTATAACGGCTTTGTGCGCGGCAACCGTGTCTACCTGGCCCGTCTGGACGCTTTCGCCCACGACTTGTTCACCTTCTTGATGACGGGGCAGCAGGCGTTCGAAGCGTCCGGCAAAGTGCGCCGCGTATCGCTGGCCACGAGTAAAGGTGAGTAAATGGCATTCGGCAGCTTTGACAACAGCAACGGGGCGAGCCATACGGTTTCCGAAATCAACATGGTTCCCCTTATCGACGTGATGCTGGTCCTATTGGTGATCTTCATCATCACGGCTCCCTTGCTCAGCCATTCGATCAAGATCAATGTGCCGCAAGCCAGTTCCCAGCCGGTCGAGCAGGAGCCCAAAGTCATCGACCTGGCGGTGGATGCCGGCGGGCAGTTCTTCTGGAACGAAGCGCCGATCAGCGCCGATGAGCTCACCAGCCGGTTCGCGGCCGAGGCCGTGCTGGATCCGCAACCCGAACTGCGCATACGCGCCGATCTGAATACCCGCTATGAGGTCCTGGCGCAGGTCATGAGCAGCGCCAAAGCGGCGGGCTTGAAGCGCCTGGGCTTCATCACCCGCCCAGGGTCGGACAAGGCGGCTTCGCCGGGCGCAGCGGCACCGGCGCCGCAAAGCCACGGGGCGGACGCTCCGGCGGCTCCGCCGCCTGCGCCTGCGCCGGCCCGATAAGCCGCTGCGGCCGACCGGGCGGGCGCGGTCCGCAAGGCCCCGCCCCCCGGGGCCGCAGCCCGGCTTCAGCGCGGGTTCAGGTTTGTAACGAGCGGCGCGAAATTCAGGGCGCCTGCAACAAAGGGCGTCGCTTCGGATATAGAATCACGTCATGCGAGTTCTAGTTATCGAAGACGACACGACCCTGGGCCATGCCTTGCAGGAATTCCTGGCCGAACAGGGATACGCGGTGGACTGGCTGGCCAATGGCGACCAGGCTCTGGGCGCGGTGGCCGGGCAAAGCTACGACCTATTGATGCTGGACCTGAACCTGCCGGGCCAGAGCGGCCTGGACATTCTGCGCAAATTGCGCGCCAATGGCGAACAGGTTCCCGTCCTGATTCTCACCGCGCGCGACGGCGTCGAAGACCGCGTCGCTGGGCTGGATGCCGGAGCCGACGATTACGTCACCAAACCTTTCGACCTGGCCGAGCTGGCCGCCCGCGTACGCGCCTTCGGCCGCCGGCGCGCTGGCCAGGCGCAGCCCTTCATCGAAGCGGGGCCTTTGCTGTTCGATTCCGTCGGCCGAGAAGTCCGCGTCAACGGTGAACGCCTGTCCCTGTCGGTGCGCGAATTGTCCGTGCTCGAGATGCTGATGGCCAGGGCCGGGCGCGTGGTCACCAAGCGGCAGATCGTCAATTCCCTGTCGGCCTGGGACGCGGACTTCAGCGAAAACGCGGTCGAGGTATATGTGTACCGCCTGCGCAAACGCCTGGAAGGCACCGGCGCGGGGATACAGACCGTACGCGGGTTCGGCTACCTGCTCGACGTAGAAAGTGCTGGGTAAGCTCTGGACCACGCTGATGCCGCGAGGTTCGCTGGCGCGGCACCTGGTGCTGCGCCTGTTCCCCGCCGTGCTGGTATTGGTTTTGCTGGACTTGACCATCACCTGGCTGATGACGCGCCGGATGAGCCTGGAAGCCTGGCTGACGCGCGACATATTCTGGACCATGGTGGTCAGCCAGTTCCTGCTGATCTCGGTGTTTGCCTGGGTGCTCATTTCCGGCGTGCGCTCCGGCCTTGCATCCATCAACCGTTGCCTGGGTGCTCATTTCCGGCGTGCGCTCCGGCCTTGCATCCATCAACCGCTTGTCCCAGGAAATCAGCCAGCGCTCCATCGAGGACCTGCAGCCCTTGGACACCGCGGGCCTGCCCACCGAGATCGCGCCCATGGTGGCTCATTTCAATGATTTGCTCCTGCGCCTGGATGATTCCATGCAGGCCCAGAAGCGCTTCATCGGCCATGCCGCCCACCAGCTGCGCACGCCGCTGACCGGCCTGAAGCTCGAACTCGAACTGATGCTGACGCGCAAGCTGCCGGACGATGTGCGCGAGCGCGCCGAGCGCATCAAAACGGTGACCGACCGCATGATCAGGCTGGGCCAGCAATTGCTGGTGCTCGCGCGGGCGGATTCGTCCACCCGGCCTCAGGACAGCTTCGTGCGCATGGACTTGTGCGAGTGGGTGCGCGTCAGCGGCGCGGAATGGATACCCAAGGCGCGCGCAAGGCAGATAGACCTGCGCATGTCCGCGCCCGACGAGCCGGTATGGGTGGACGTGGACCCGCTGCTGCTGGAGGAGCTGCTCAGCAACTTGATAGACAACGCTTTGCGCTACGGCGTGGGCGCCACCATGATCAAGCTGCGGGTTACCGCCAATCCGCCTTCCCTGGCGGTGGAGGACGACGGCCCGGGCATATCTCCCGAGGATGGCAACCGGGTGTTCGAGGCCTTTTACAGATCGCCGCAGGCGGGCGCGGAAGGCTCGGGCCTGGGCCTGGCCATCGTGCGCGAAATCGCCCGGGCGCATGGCGCATGGTGGAGCCTGGCCAGCCGTCCGGACTTCCCCGGCACGCGGGTTTCGGTGGTCTTCCCGGGACCGCGCATAGGCGCGAAATTGACCAGGCAGGAATGATGACGGCAATACACGAAGAGCGCGGCGGGCAGGGCGGACACGGCCGAAGGCCAGGGGCGGCGCTGCTGATCGGCGCGCTGGGCGTCGTTTATGGGGATATCGGCACAAGCCCCCTGTACACCATACGCGCGGCTTTATCCCGGATGACGGAACAGGGCGAACCGGCGATACTGGGCCTGCTGTCGCTGCTGTTCTGGATGCTGATGGTGGTCGTATCCCTGAAGTACGTCACCATCATCCTGCGCGCCGACAACCGCGGCGAGGGCGGCACGCTGGCGCTGATGGAGCTGGCCCTGCGCGGCCGCGACGGGCGCTGGCGCTGGCGGCTGATCATCCTGGGCCTGATCGGCGCCTGCCTCTTTTATGGGGACAGCATGATCACCCCGGCCATATCCGTGCTCTCGGCCATCGAGGGCATCAGCATCGTGTCGCATCGCCTGGATGCCTGGGTGGTGCCGATTTCGGCGGCGGTGCTGGCCTTGCTGTTCCTGTTCCAGTCGCGCGGGACGGGCGCCATCGGCAAGTTTTTCGGCCCCATCATGCTGCTCTGGTTCCTGACGCTGGGTTGCCTGGGGGCGTGGCGCATCGCCCTGGAACCCGCCGTGCTCCAGGCCTTGAATCCCGTATGGGCCTGGCGTTTCATCGCCAGCGGGCCCTGGGATGTCTTTCTGCTGCTGGGCGCCATCGTGCTGGCGCTCACCGGCGCTGAAACGCTCTATGCGGATATGGGGCATTTCGGGCGGTCGGCGATACGCCGCGCCTGGTTCGGCATCGTGCTGCCGGCCCTGGTCCTGTGCTATTTCGGGCAGGGCGCTTTGCTGCTGGCCAATCCGGCGGCGCAGAAGAATCCGTTTTTCCTGATGGCCCCGGACTGGGCGCTGGTTCCCCTGGTCGCCCTGGCCACGGTCGCCACCGTGATCGCGTCTCAATCCGTCATTTCCGGCGCGTTCTCGGTCACGCGCCAGGCGGTGCAGCTGGGATTCTGGCCGCGCATGATGATTCTGCATACCTCGGCGCAGGAAGAAGGCCAGATCTACCTGCCGCGCGTCAATATGCTGCTGTTTCTCGCCGTGCTGGTGCTGGTCTTGTCTTTCGGATCCTCCGACGGGCTGGCGCACGCCTACGGCTTTGCGGTTACCGGCACGATGCTGATGACATCCCTGCTGGCCTTCGTGGTGTTGCCGCGCCATTCGAGCGGCATGCGCCGCCTCCTGTGGCTGGGGCTGGTCAGCCTGTTTTTCGTGATGGATGTGCTGCTGTTTTCGTCCAACGCGCTGAAGGTTCTGGACGGCGGCTGGGTGCCCTTGCTGGTGGGCGCGTCCTTGCTGACTTTGATGGTCACCTGGAAGCAGGGCCGCGAGAAAATCCATGAGACCCTGGCGGGCGACCATCAGCCTTTGAAGTCCTTTATGGCGGCGCTGGAAGAATACCCGCCGACGCGCGTGCCGGGCACCGCCGTATTCATGAGCATGATCGTCAACACCGTGCCGCCCGCGCTGTTGCACAACCTCAAGCACAACAAGGTACTGCATGAACAGGCGCTGTTCCTGACGGTGGAAAGCGCCGACGTGCCGTATGTGCCGTTTTCCGAGCGCTATCAACTCGAGCGCATGAGCCGCAGCAGCTGGCAGGCTGTGGTGCGCTGGGGATTCAAGCAAGAGCCCAACGTTCCCCGGGCGCTGGAGCAGATCGCGGCGGATCATCCCGAGCTCAATCTGGAGCCGATGGAGACTTCCTA
>Ga0180220_1001820_pt1 | contig 14881 bp, 11 predicted proteins | sample eDN5th37CBELigBY_FD_151335 | JGI IMG/M metagenome (GOLD analysis project Ga0180220, IMG submission 151335) | Enriched backyard soil microbial communities from Emeryville, California, USA - eDNA 5th pass 37_C BE-Lig BY (version 2) (version 2) | ecosystem: Environmental > Terrestrial > Soil >... | reverse complement strand
TTCTATCTGTTCGAAGCCATCGTGCGCCTGCGCTGGGACCTGGTCGCCGACCTGCTGGCCCACATGCTCATGCCCGCCTTGTCGCTGGCGCTGCCGCTGGCGGCCATCATCTCCCAACTGCTCAAGCAAGGGCTCAAAGAGGTGCTCGAACTGGACTACGCGGTACTGGCCCGGGTGCGCGGCTTTACCGAAACCCAGGTCATCACGCGCGAGGCCCTGCGCAATGCCGCGCTGCCCACCCTGACCCTGATCGGCGTGCAGTTCACCTTCCTGATCGGCGGCACTGTCATCGTCGAACGCCTGTTTGCCTACGAAGGCCTGGGCAACATGGCCATCGACGCCGTCATCAACCGCGACCTGCCCCTGATCCAGGGCATCGTGCTCACCTTCGCCGGCCTGTTCATTCTCATCAATCTTGCGGTGGACCTGGCCTACACCCTTCTGAATCCGAGGCTGCGCCATGGCTGAAGCAACCCTGCCCGGCCCGCACACCCAGCCGCGCGCCCGCGCCCGGCGGCGCAACCTGCGCCTGTGGCTGTCGGCCGCATGGCTGCTGCTGGTGGCGCTGGCCGCCATCCTGGCCCCCCTCATCGCTCCGCACGATCCGCTGGCGCAGGACCTGCTGCTGGAACGCCTGCCGCCCATGGGCCTCAGCGGCGCCGAGCCGGGCTATCTGCTGGGCACCGACAGCCTGGGACGCGACGTGCTGTCGCGCCTGATCTACGGGGCGCGCATCGCCCTGACCGTGGCGCTGGTCGCGGCCAGCGCCGCCTGCCTGGCGGGCTCCGCCCTGGGGTTGCTGGCCGGTTATTTCGGCGGCTGGGTCGACCGCATCGTCTCGCGCCTGGTCGACGTGTGGATGGCCTTTCCGCCCGTGCTGTTTTCCATCCTGCTGGTGGCCGTCCTGGGCACCGGCCTCACCTCGGTCATCCTGGCCATCGCCATCATCGACTGGACCCGCTTTGCGCGCGTGGTGCGGGCCGAAACCCTAGTGCAGTCGCGCATGGACTATGTGCATTCGGCCCGCATCGGCGGCGCCTCGCGCCTGGCCATCCTGGCCGGCGAAGTGCTGCCCAACGTGCTGCCCACCATCGTGGCCCTGCTGGCCCTGGAGATGGGCGTGGCCGTCATCGTCGAAGCCATACTCAGCTTCGTGAACCTGTCCATTTCCTCCGACTCGCCCACCTGGGGCGGCATGATCGCCGAAGGCCGCGCCTCCATCCACTTCAGCTGGTGGGTGCTGGCGGCTCCGCTGGTGGTGCTGTTCCTGACGGTGCTGGCCTTCAGCCAGCTGGGCGAGGGCCTGAAGGCCCGTTTCGACCCCCTGATGCGATGACGAGGCAGCCATGAGCCGACAGCCCACTCCCGCCGCCCCCACCCTGCAGGTAGAGGGATTGAGCGTCGCCGTGCGCGGCGGTCCGGCCCTGTTGCGCGCGGTCTCGCTCACGGTCCAGCCGGGCGAGGTGCGCGCCCTGGTCGGCGAAAGCGGCGCCGGCAAGAGCATGATAGGCAAGGCGGTGCTGGGCGTGCTTCCGCGCGGCATCGAACAGACCGCCGGCAGCATCCGCCTGCAAGACACGGCGCTTGAAACCCTGCGTTCGGCCGCTCGCCGCCAGACCGTGGCCGCCGTCGCCTCGCTCATCCCGCAAGATCCGCTCACCGCCCTGAACCCTTCGCGCCGCATCGGCGGGCAGATCACCGATCGCCTGGTGCGCCGCCTGGGATGGGGCGCCGGGGATGCGCAGCGCCGTGCGCTGGAGCTGCTGGACCGCGTGTCGATACGCGATCCGGAGCGCGTCATGGCGGCCTACCCGCATGAGCTCTCGGGCGGCATGCGCCAGCGCGTGCTCATCGCCGCCGCCTTCGCCCCCCGCCCCAGCCTGATCGTGGCCGACGAGCCCACCACGGCGCTGGACGTCACGGTGCAGAAGCAGATTCTCACGCTGATCCGCGAGCTGCAGGCCGAAACCGGCACGGCCGTGCTGTTCGTCACCCACGACATGGGCGTGGTGGCCAAGATCAGCCAGACGGTGACCGTACTGTTCGATGGCAAGGTGATGGAAGAGGCCCCCACCGCTCAGCTGCTGGCCCGGCCCAGCCATCCCTATACCCGCGCGCTGATCGCCGCCACGCCCCGCTACACCCATCCGCATGAGCCCCTGCGCCCGGTCCCGGACGAACTTGTAGCCCGGCTCCATCAAGAAGTGGCCCAGGACGATGCCGGATTTCGTTAACGTTGAAAGGAAAGCCGCATGACCGAGCCGCTCTTCCAGATCTCGGACCTGAGTCTCGCCCTGCCCGACATGGCGCGCAAGCCCCTGCTGGGCCGAGCGCCCCGCATCGAAATCCTCAAGCAGGTGTCGTTCGAGCTGGCTCAGGGCGCCATCACCGGCATCGTGGGCGAAAGCGGCTCGGGCAAGACCACCCTGGGGCGTGTCCTGGTGCGGCTGCTGGCGCCCACCGCGGGCCGCGTGATGTTCAAGGGCCGGGACATCGGCCAATTGGACGAAGCAGCGCTCAAGCCGCTGCGCCGCGACCTGCAAATGATTTTCCAGGACCCGCTGTCGTCGCTGAACCCGCGCCATACCGTCGGGCGCATCGTGGCCACGCCGCTCGAACGCTATGGCGTGGACAAGGCCCGGCGCCGCGCCCAGGAGGCGCTCGAAAGAGTCGGACTGCCCGGCGCTTTCGCCAAGCGCTATCCGCATGAACTGTCGGGCGGCCAACGCCAGCGCGTGGGCATCGCCCGGGCGGTCGCCCTGGAGCCGGCCTTCATCCTGGCCGACGAGGTGGTCTCGGGCCTGGACGTCTCGTCCCAGGCGCGGGTGCTGGCGCTGCTCAAGGAGCTCGCCGCCGACATGAACCTGACCATCGCCTTCATCAGCCACGACCTGTCCGTCATACGCAGCCTGTGCGATGCGGTCGTCGTGCTGGACCGCGGCGCCATCGTCGAGGCCGGACCATGCGGGCAGGTATTCGATGCGCCGCAAAGCCTCGTCACCCGGCAGCTCATCGACGCCATTCCCCTGCCCGAGATCGACGACTCCTGGTTCGACAAGGCGGCCGTGGCCGGGGGAGCCTGTTGACCCTAAAGGGCAGCCGCACTGGCCGGCCAAGGCCAGGCAGGCCAGGCGCGGTGGACGGCCGTAGCGACTCAGTTTTCGGCGCCAGCCGGGCTCAGCAGGCCTTCGAGTTGCGCGCCTATCTCCAGGACCCGGACATCGTGGAATTTGTGTCCCACGATCTGCAGCCCCAAGGGCAGGCCTTGGGGATTGCGCCCCATCGGCAGGCTCAGCGCCGGCTGCCCCGTGATGTTGAAGGGATAGGAATAGCCGCTCTGCAGGAACCAGTTCTCGGCCGGGGCGCGCTCGGCCTGGTCCGGCTCCAGCGCCAGGGGGGCGCCGCCGGGCGTCATGGGCGTCAGCAGCACATCGATGTCGCTGAACACACGCCCCAGATCGACCGCCATCTGCCGCAGGCGGATGCGCGCCGCCGACAGGTCGGCCATGCTCATGGCCTCGCCCTCGCGATACAGCTGCCGCAGGCCCGCGCCCAGCTTGTCCCACTGCGGCGCAGGCAGACTGCTGAACGACTCGACCATCCGCGAACGCCATATCTGCCACATGGCGTCGGCGCAGTCCTGCGCGCGCGCATCGACTTCCTGAACGTGGCAGCCGGCAGCGCGCAGCTGCTCGAGGCTGGAGTGAAAGGCGGCGGTCACGTATTCATCGGGCTGCACGCCGGAACCCAGCAACAACGTCCATCCCACGCGCACAGGCCGGCTCCCCTCACCCTGCTTGCGGAAGAATGTGGACGCCAGGTCGCGCGGATCGGGCCGGCTCAGCACCTGCATCGCCGCGCGGCAATCATCGACCGACCGCGACAGCGGCCCCAGGTGCGCAAATTCGGTGAAGGCGCTGGACGGCACCATGGGTATGGCGCCGAACGTGGGCTTGAAGCCGACGAGCCCGCAATACGAGGCCGGTATGCGCACCGAGCCGCCCGCGTCGCTGCCCAGCGCCAGAGGCCCCCAGCCCGCCGCCACATGCGCCGCCGCCCCGCTGCTGGAGCCGCCCGCCGAATGCGCCGGGTCGATCGGATTGCGGGTAAGGCCGTCAAGAGGGTTGTCCGAGCGTATGGTCCAGCCGAATTCGGTGGTGTTCGTCTTGCCGAACAGCACGGCGCCGCCCCGGCGCAAAAGCGCTACGGCGGGCGCATCGTCGGAGGCCGGACCGGCCTCCGCCAGCACGAGCGAACCCCTGCGTGTGGGCCACCCCCGCACATCAGTGAGGTCCTTGACGGAGACCGGCACGCCGTCGAGCGGGCCGAGCGGTGCGCCCGCCCGATAACGCAAGGCGGATTCGCGCGCCGCTTCGAAAGCCTGTTGCCAGTCGAGATGGCAGAAGGCGTTGATCAGCTCATCACCCTCCTCGATTGCGGACTGCAGGGCTTCGAGCACATCGACGGGCGTGCAGATCGCATCGTGGAACGCCCGGGTCAATGGGGCGACGCCCAGTCCGAGCAGTTCGTCCCGCGCCGTCAAGGGATCGATGCGCGCCATTACTTGCCGGCCTCGAAGGTCTCGAACTCGACGTTGGCGTATGCGCCGTCGACCTTGTCGAAACGGCGGATGTACTGGTTTTGCACCACGTCGCGCGTTTCGGGATCGATGCGTATGTGTCCGCGCGGGCTTTCGAGTTCGAGGCCTTCGAAGGCTTCCATGAGCTGCGCGCTGTCGGTATTGCCCTGGGTCTTCTTGAGCGCCTCGTAAATGGCGGCCATGCCGTCGTAGGCGGCCACGCTCATGATGGCCGGGCGGGCGTTCTTGCCGCGCAGCTTGATGAATTCCTGCACGAACTTGTGATTCAGCTCGGAATCATGATGCATGGAGTAAGGGTAGACGGTGACGACGCCCATGCCGTTTTCGCCGATGACGTTGACGATGGGCTCATCCACGATGTCGCCGGTGCCGATCAGCTTGATGCCGTCGGCTTCGAGGTTGCGGGCGCGGAACTCTTTGATCAGCGCCGGCGCCACGTCGCCGCCGTTGACGAAGGCGAACACGACGTCGGGCTTGGCATCCTTGATGCGCATGATATAGGGAGAGAAATCGACTGTCACGATGGGCGTGCGGACCGTGCCGATGATCTTGCCGCCTTCGGCTTCGAACGCCTTGATGAAGGCCTTCTCGGCGTCCAGGCCGGGCGCATAGTCGGCCGCGACGACATACGCGGTGCGCGCCCCTTCGCGATAGGCCCACTTGGCGATCGGCGGCACCGTGGTGGTGACTTCGAACGCGGTGCGCATCATGTAGGGCGAGCGCGAAGTCAGGTTCTCGCCGGCCGCGTTCATGACCACCATGGGCACTTTGCCCTGGGTCGCAATGGGGGCCGCCGCCAGCGCATTGGGAGTGAAGACGAAACCCGCCAGGAAGTTCACTTTTTCGCGCACCACGAGTTCTTGTGAATGCCGCTTGGCAATCTCGGGATTGGCGCCGCCCGTGTCCTTGTAGATGACCTCGACCCGCTTGCCGGCCACCGTATCGCCATGCATCGCCTGGTAGGCCTTGACGCCCGCCTGCATCTGCTGGCCGAACTCGGCGAACGGACCGGTGAGCGAGGTGATGAGGCCGACCTTGACGACCTCTTGCGCCTGGACACCGGGCGCGACCGCCAGGGCGCCGGCTATGAGGGCCAACTTGCAACGTTTGATCAATGACATGGAGGTTCTTCCTGTGTTGAGAGCAGGCCATTGTATGCAGCGACAAACACCACCAACAATAAGCGTTTGCCCTAGCCAGCAGGAAATTTATTCCTTTCACGCCGTCGAGACAAGACAGAACTTTTCAAAACCCGCATGAAAAAAGGGCCAGATAAGGAGAATGTGTAATCTTATAAGCAGTATCGATAGTTGCCGCCGCTTGATCGAGGCATACGGAGATGGCGCTGACAAGAATCATTGCATGCAATCAGCTCACAATTGAATTCAACTTGCCGTAAGCCATTCATTTCCACGCCTATTCCAGCACACTGACCGATTCGACGTGGGAAGTGTGGGGAAACATATTGACCACGCCGCAGGCTTTGAGGCGATAGCCGCCTCGGTGCGCAAGTATGGCCGTGTCGCGCGCCAGAGTCGCCGGGTTGCATGACACATAGACGATGCGGCGCGGCCTTTCCGCTGCGCTCAGCGCCGCCAGCGCCTCGGCCACCGCAGGGGCGCCCTCGCGCGGCGGGTCGAGCAGCATGAGATCGAAACGGCCCTGCTCCCTCAACCAATGGGCATCGACGCTGAAGAGATCGGTGCAGGCAAAATGCGCCCGCCCCTCCAGGCCATGGTCCGTGGCGGCCTGCCGCGCCCGCTCGAGCAGCGCCGCGCTGCCCTCGACGCCAAGCACTTCTTTGGCTTGCGTGGCGATCGGCAAGGTGAAATTGCCCAGGCCGCAGAAGAGATCCATCACGCGATCGCCCGGTCCCGCCTCGAGCAGGTCCAGCGCCCGCGATACCAGGGCGCGATTGGCCGCCATATTGGCCTGTATGAAGTCGGTGGGCCGAAACCTCATGTTCAGCCCGAAGCGCGGCAGGCCGTAGGCCAGCTCGCGCCGCTTCGTTGCGCCTTCGGCGCCCGGATGAGCCGCGCCGGCATCGAGCGGCGCGGCGGTGTCCGGCCCGCCCGGCTGCAGCCACCACACGATCCCGTGGCGGGCGGCGAACGCGCGAAGCCGGTCGCGGTCGCCATCGCTCAGTTCCAGCAGATGGCGCAGCACCAGCACGATCAGCCCGTCACCGCCCACCGCGACTTCGATCTGCGGAATCCGATGGGGAATGGACAAGGCGGCCACCAATCGATGCAAAGGCCCGAGCAGGTCCGACACGGCCGCCGGAAGGACGTGGCAGACGCGGATGTCGGCCACGAAACTGCTCTTGCGCTCGTGGAAACCCAGCAGCACCCCGCCCCTGGATGGAACGAAGCGCACTGCGAGGCGAGCCCTGTGGCGATAAGCCCAGTCGGGTCCTTGCAGCGCAGGCAAAATGCGCGCGGGAGCCAATCCCGCGGCGCGCTCGAACACGTCTTCGAGTTCGCGCTGCTTCAACGCCACCTGGGTGGCCGCATCGATGTGCTGCAAGGTACAGCCGCCGCACACGCCGAAATGCGGACAGCGCGGTTCGACCCGATGGGGTGAGGCCCGCAGCACGGACCGGACGCCGCCGACGGCGTAATTCGGCTTGGCGCGCCCTATCGCCGCCCTGACCCGCTCGCCCGGCAACGCGCCCTCGATGAAGAAGCGCCGGCCATCGCGCGTCGCGACGCCGCGCGCCTGATCGTCCAGCGCTTCGATGTCGAGATCGATGATGTCCTTCATGACTTCGGATGCTTCTTAGAGGAGTGCCTGGGGCGCTTCGAGGCGGATTACATGTGCCACAAGGCCGAGCGGTCGATGTCCGCGAGCGTGGGCGTGCCGGCAAGCGCCATGGCGATCTCGAGCTCGGTGCGCAGCATGTGCAGCACGTGCACCACGCCGGCGGCGCCGGCCGCGGCCAGACCGTAAACATAAGGACGGCCGATCAGCACGGCGCGCGCGCCCAGCGCCAGCGCCTTGAATACATCGGTGCCGCGGCGGATGCCGCCGTCGAGCAATACCGGGACCCGGTCGCCGACGGCCTGGGCCACATGGGGCAAGGCTTCGATGGACGCGGGCAAGCCGTCGAGCGTGCGGCCGCCGTGATTGGACACGATGATGCCGGCCGCGCCGTGCTCCAGCGCAAGCCGGGCGTCGTCAGGGTCCATGACGCCCTTCACCAGCACCGGAAGGCGGGTGGACTCGGCCAGCCAGCGCAGATCGGCCCAGCGCGGCGCATGTTCGAGCAGGCCGGAACCGAACAAAGGGCTGGCGCCCGCCTGGGCGGTGTGCGCCGCGACCGGCTTCATGCCTTGCAGATTCACGGCCTCGATGCCCGGGGGCAGGACGAAGCCTGCGCGCTGCTCGCGGTTGCGCACGCCATTGACCGGCGCGTCCACCGTCAGCACCAGCGCCCTGTAGCCCGCCTCTTCGACACGCCGCACCAGCGCCCGCGTGAATTCGCGATCGGGCTGTATATAAAGCTGGAACCACAGCGGCGCCTTCGCGGGCGCGGCCACATCGGAAAGCGCTTCCAGCGGGACGCTGGCCTGGGTGCTGACGACCATGCCGGCGCCCATGGCGCAGGCGGCCAGGCAGGAGGCCTGTTCACCTTGTTCGTGCGCCAGCTTCTGATAGGCCACGGGGGCCAGCATGATGGGATGCTCCCATGCCTGACCCAGCATCTCGACCCGGGTATGCGCCTGGCGCATATCGGCCATGACACGCTGCCGCAATCGGATTCGGCCAAAGGCCGCGCGGTTCTCGGCGCATGTCTGCTCGTCGGCGGAAGCGCCGTTCAGATAGGCCCATGCGGCATCCGTCATGCGCTGCCGGGCATAGGGCTCGTAGTCGGCCGCCGCGGCGATCTGCGGCGGGATCTGGGCCAGAGGCGGCAAGGGCTTGTTCATGTATCCGCCCATTCGCGGATCAGATTATGGTACACGCCGGTCAGGCGCGGCAGGGCCTCATGCCCCGGCTGGCTTTGCGCCACGCTTTGTATGGCATTGTCCAGTTCGAGCAGCAGCGCGCGTCGATGATCTTCGCGCACCAGGCTCTGTATCCAGAAGAAGGCCGCAAGGCGCACACCGCGTGTGACCGGCGTGACCCGATGCAGGCTGGAACCGGGATAGACCACCATATGTCCGGCCGGAAGCTTGACGATGTGGGGTCCATAGCTGTCCTGGACGACGAGTTCACCGCCGTCGTAGTCGTCCGGTTCGCTGAAGAACAGCGTGGCCGAGATGTCGCTGCGCACACGCTGCGCAGAACCCGGCACGCCGAAGATCGCATTGTCGATGTGGTCGCCGTACTGTCCACCGCCCTCGTAGCGGTTGAATCGAGGCGGCAGCACACGCTGAGGCAAGGCGCCCGCGATAAAAGCGGGATTATTGCTCAGGCGCTCGAGAATGAGTTCGCCGATCTGCCGCGCAACCGGATGGTCCAGCGGCAACTGCCTGTTGTTTTTGGCGCCGGCGGCCACATAGCCCGCCGTCCCGCGGCCATCGACCCATTCGGCCTGCTCCAGCGCCTGACGACACTGCCGCAGCTGCTCGGGCGTCAACACGTTGGGAATCTTCAGCATCATGTTCGCTGTTCCTATTCTTGCCGCACGGGCGAAAATGAAAAACCGCTATAAATATAGCGGTTTTTCGGTACAGGCCGCGCCGGCACGGCCCGATATCTGCAGCAGCTCTAGCGCACGAACATTAGAACGTTGCGTCAGCGCTGAGCATGATGGTACGGCCGGCGCCTGGCACGCCGAACAGCTGGAAGCCGTCGGAGCTGGATGAACCGCGCTGCAGATAGAACTTGTCGAAGATGTTGTGAACGTTCAAACGCAAAGCGAAATTGCTGTTGATCTTGTAGCCGACGGAAGCGTTGAACAGCCAGTAGCTAGGCATGTAGGCATCGGCCGAGGCGTTTCTGGCCACGGTGTTTCCTGCCGTAAAACGCCGCTTGCCGACATACTGCGCGCCAAGCCCGGCATCCCATTGGTGATCGAAGGCATAATTGGTCCACAGATTGAACGTCATGTCCGGCACGTTCTTCATTTTGCCGCCCACCTGGTCCGGATCCGACTCATCCTCCAGTATCTTGCTGCGCAACACGGTCCAGCCGCCGTAGACCGACCATCTGGAGGTGACATTGCCCGCGACACCCAGTTCTATTCCGCGGACACGCTCTTTGGCGCTGGACTGAATAATGTCGCTGGGATCATCGGGGTTGGTATCGGAAGGATTGCTTCGCTCGACCTGGAAGACCGCGGCGGTGAGCGCCAGCTTGTCGTCCAGGACGTCCCATTTGGTGCCCAGTTCCCAGGTTTTGGCCTTGCCCGGCGAATAATTGGCCACGCTCGCATCGCCGCCGCCCCCGCTGCGCGACGCCGCGGCGGCTGCCGACGGCTGACTGGCCTGGCTGTACGACAGATACACGCTGCCGTATTCCACGGGCTTGTAGACGACCCCGAGACGTCCGCTCCAGACGCCCTCGCTCTGTTCATAGGGCTGCCGGTTTCCATCGGCGTCATACCACTTGACCCTGAACTTGTCATAGCGCAGGCCGGCAGCGATTTCCCAGTTCTTGCTCAGCGAAATCTGGTCATAGGCATATAAGCCCCAGTTCGTCACCTTGGCGCCGCTTTCGTTCGTGTAATCACGGCTTGTCCAGGGACCATCGTAATGGTTGACGGGATCGCGCACGTCGACGACATAGGCTTGTCCGTCGGCGATGAAGGTGGGCACGCCGTAGCTGCGCGGATCCTTGCGATAGCTCTCTTCGTAGAACTCCACGCCGGTAACCATCTGATGGCGCACACCGCCTGTGTTGAAATCCAGATTCAGGTCCGTCTGGTTGGCGATGATCTCGCCTTTGTATGAGTTGACGTTGCCTCGCAAGCGGTTCACAGCCAGATAGCCTGTGGGGTAGACCTCGTTGCCCGCACTATCAAAACCCCAATAGTTGCTGTTGCCCGGGGGCGAAATGAGTTGCCCGGCCTCGGTCGCGCCCACCGCATTCAGCATGCGCCCGCCCGTATTCAACAAGGTGAACCGCTTGGTCTCCGACCAGCGGGTCTGATTGCGGATGGAGGCCTTGTCGTTGAAGTCGTGCTCGATGCGCAACGTGGCGCTGTTGTATTCGGTCTCTTCAGTATCGACGTTGTCGAACTGGCCCCAGTACTCTCGCGAAATGCCGTTCATGCGATTGCCGCCGCGATTGATGGGTACGCCCCAATCAGGCGTATTGTCGTCCTTCTGGTGCATATACATGGCGGTCACGCGGGTATCGGTGCCAAGGCCCCAAGTGAACGCCGGCGCAATGCCCCAGCGTTCGTAGTCGCTGCCACCGCGCTTGGCGATATCATTCTCGTGCCACATGGCGTTCAAGCGAAATGCCATGGTATCGCCGATCCGATGGTTCAGGTCGGCCGTGGTGCGACGGTAATGGTCGGTGCCGGCGCCCACGTGGAAATTATAGAAATTATCGAGCCGGGGGGTTTTAGTCACCAGATTCACCGTGCCGCCTACGGCGGCCACACCCGATTCGATGGATCCCGTACCTTTGAAAACCTCGGCCTGCTCCATGTTGAACGTGTCGGTACGCGTGCTGAGCGCGCTTTCGCGCACGCCGTCGACGGTGACGCTCTGCTCGGCCGAAAACCCCCGTATGGTCATCATGTCGCCCCATCCGGCGCCGCCTTCTCCGGACGAGAAGGTGACGCCCGGCACATTGCTGAGCACCTCTTGCAAGGTCTGAGCATTCTGCTGCCTCAGGACCTCGGCGGGAACGATGTTGATGGTTTGCGGCGTATCGACCAGCGGCGCTTTGAATTTGACCGATTGCACGGCCTCGGGCTTGAACGGCACCGTTCTCTGGACCTGAACGGGCGCCAGCTGCGATACGCCAGTGTCCTGGGCGGTAGCCGACGCAGGCACCGCCAGCGCGCCGCATACGGCCAGATACAACAAGCTGAAGCGTTGAGGAGAATGCTGAGAGTTTTTGACCATGGAGGGTCTCCTGTTATTGATATGAAAAACCACTTCCCGGCGGACGTTTTGCCCCGCGATGCTGAACAATAATCATTCTTAATATTGATGTCAACTAAATGTCAGCTTTGAAAGATAAAGAAAGCGCGATTTTCAGACGAAAAACGTGCTTTCGTAGGAGAAAAACGACATTGGAAGTTTTTTCAAGATCGATGAGCGAAGAAGAAGTCAACGATCGCCATCAGGCATGACAGGCCCGAGCGGAAGAGCCCGCTACAAGGTCAGAGCGAAACAGGGATACTTGCGCGAAGCGAATAGCGCCCGGTCAGCGGCCCGTCTCTTCCGCCTGTCGGGAAACCATGAGCGGTTCACGGCCGGCATCTGACAGGCCGGGCACGGCCTCGCTTTCCTCCAGCGTCCATTCGCGCCAGATGGCCACCAGCAGCGCCATCAGGACCGGGCCGATGAAAAGGCCCACGAAACCCATGGTCTGCACGCCCCCCACCAGGCCGAAGAAGGTGGGCAGGAAAGGCAGCTTGACCGGGCCGCCCACGAGGCGGGGTCGAAGGGTTTTATCGACGATGAAGAGTTCGACCGTGCCCCACAGGAACAGGCCGACGCCGGCCATGGCCTGGCCCGACCCGACCAGATAGAGGGACACCAGCGTGAAGGACAAGGGCGCGCCGCCGGGAATCAGGGCCATGAAGCCGGTGACGACGCCCAGCAGCACCGGCGAAGGCACGCCGGCGACCCAGTAGGCCACGCCCAGCACCACCCCTTCGCCCAGCGCGATCAGCCCCATGCCGGTGACGGTGGAGTTGATGGTGGCGGGCACCATGCGGGAGAAGCGCTGCCAGCGGCCGGGCAGCACGCGCTCGCCGACGACGTCCAACTGGGTGCGGATGCGAGCGCCGTCCTTGTAGACGAAGAACAGCACGATCAGCATGAAGATGACGGTGAGCAAAAGGCGGAAGATGTCGCCGGTGGCCGACAGCAGCATGCGGTAGATATTGCCCAGATGTTCGCCGCTGATCATCTCGACCAGTTCGCCCAGCGCATGGGGCTCGCCCAGATAGGTCACCCAGTGGCGGGCCAGCCACTCGCCCGCCAGGGGCAGTTCGAGCAGCCATAGCGGCACGGGCACGCCGTCGCGGTTGGCGGCCAGCGCCCAGCGGATGAAGCTGCTGGCCTCCTGCACGGCAAAGCTCAGCGCCAGGGACAGGGGAATAATGAGGACCAGGATGACGATGCCCAGCGCCAGGCTAGCGGCCAGCGCGTCCCGGCCCGCGCAGCGCCGCAGCAGGCGCTGGTACAACGGCCAGCTGGCCAGGCATATGATCAGCGCGGCAAGCACCGGAACCAGGAAACCACGAAGAAAATAAAGCCCGGCGAGAATGACGAGCACGAGCAGCCAGCGGGTGATGAGATAGGCGGGCAGAATGGGTTGCATGATGAGGGAAGCCTTAGGATTGCTGTAAGGTTAAACCAAAAACCATCCAGACATATAGCGATACACTACGCCCTTGTCCGCGTGCACAGGAGACCTCGGCGGTGCCCGATCCCGAAGACCAAGCTGCGTCCGCCTCCTACAGGCGCTATTTCTGGCTGGTGGCCTGCGCCGGGTTTGCAAGCATGGCCAGCATGCGGCTTTGCGACACCCTCCTGCCCGAGCTGGCCCGCTACTTCAACGCGGAAATCGGCGCAGCGGCCGGGGCGGTTTCCATGTTCGCCATCGCCTACGGCGTCCTGCAATTGGTCTACGGCCCCCTGGGCGACCGCTATGGCAAGCAGCGCGTGATCTGCATGGCCGTGGCGGTGTCGGCCTTGCTCAATCTGGCTCTGGTCTTCTCGCCCGATCTTTCGGTGTTGATCGGCCTGCGCTTCCTGGCCGGCGCCACCGCGGGCGGCATCATCCCCTTGAGCATGGCCTATATCGGCGACTCGGTTCCCTATACGCGCCGGCAGCAGGAGCTGGCCAAGTTCCTGCCGGCCACCATTCTGGGCATGATTTTCGGACAATGGGCGGGCGGCGTGTTCGGGGACACCCTGGGCTGGCGGGCCGCCTTCGCGCTGCTGGCGCTGCTGTTCGGCGCCGCGACGATGCTCATGGCGCGCGGCCTGCCTCCCGTGCCCAGCGCGGCAAGCCGCAAGGAGTCCAAGAGCTACGCCGCACAGCTCATGCTGGTGCTGCGTACCCCCTGGGCTCGCCGCATCATGATTGCGGCGCTCATAGAAGGATGCTTCGCATACGGCGCCTTCGTTTTCATCCCGGTGCATCTGTACAAGCATTTCGGCCTGTCGCTGACCATGGCCGGAGGCATCGTCGTCCTGTACGGCCTGGGCGGGCTGGGCTACACCCTGTTCGCACGCCGCATCGTGACGCGCCTGGGCGAACGGAGCATGGTGGTGTACGGCAGCATCCTGATGGCCGCGGGCTTCTGCCTGCTGGCCTTCGCGCCTTCTTGGGTGTGGTCGATGCCCGCCTCCGCCGTCGCCGGCTTCGGCTTTTATCTCATACACAACACCTTGCAGGCCAACGCCACGCAAATGGCTCCCCAGGCGCGCGGCACGGCCGTGTCCCTGTTTGCCTGCAGCCTGTTCCTGGGCCAGTCCATCGGCGTCAGCATCATCGCCGTCCTGCTCGAAAGCCTGGGCACCCGCCTGGCCTTGCTTCCCAGCGTGATAGCGCTTCCTCTGCTGGGCTTATGGCTGGCAAGCGCCATAAAGCGCCATCGCAATGCCGAAGAGCGTTCACATGGATGACGCCGATTTCAGCCGCCGCCCCGTACCGGCCTCGGCGCGCAGAAACACCCTGGCGCTCAGCGCCGTCATGCTGGGCCTCACTTTTTTCTCGGCCAGCATGTGGGCCGGCGGAACCCTTGGCGCGGGGCTGACTGCCAACGAGTTCTTCCGGGCCGTCGTGGCGGGCAATCTCATTCTGGGCGTCTACACGGCCGCGCTCGGATACATCGGCGCGCGCACCGGCCTGTCGACCCACCTGCTCGCCCACTACTCGTTCGGCGTCAAAGGCTCATGGCTGCCTTCGCTGCTGCTGGGCGGCACGCAGGTAGGCTGGTTCGGCGTGGGCGTGGCCATGTTCGCGATCCCGGTGGCCAAGGCCACCGGCTGGGATATCCACCTGCTGATCGCCGCCTCGGGCATTCTCATGACGCTGACGGTCTACTTCGGCATCGCGGGCCTGACCGCCCTTTCGGTGGTCGCGGTGCCGGCCATCGCCGTGCTCGGCAGCTATTCGGTGTGGCTCGCGATTGGCCAG
>Ga0180220_1001819_pt1 | contig 14891 bp, 12 predicted proteins | sample eDN5th37CBELigBY_FD_151335 | JGI IMG/M metagenome (GOLD analysis project Ga0180220, IMG submission 151335) | Enriched backyard soil microbial communities from Emeryville, California, USA - eDNA 5th pass 37_C BE-Lig BY (version 2) (version 2) | ecosystem: Environmental > Terrestrial > Soil >... | reverse complement strand
CCGAATCACGGGTTTTCAGCATCTCCACGAATACACCGCGCGGGTCGCCGTACTTGGGAACCTCGTAGGCAAAGCTTTCCGGCGGCAAATAGCTGACATAAGTAGAATACAAGGCGCGCGTCAACCCGGTGCCTACCGCATCTATCGTCAATGTATTGCGGCTATCCCGAAACGTCTGGAGCTGCTCGGCCAAGCCGCCTACCGTAATACTATATACAGGTTCAACGTCGACGAAAGGCGCACCTGCCGCCTGGCCATCCATGACTTGGATAAACCGGGCGACCACATCATCGATATAAACCAGATTGATCTTGGCCGCCGGGTCGTTGATCTGAATCGGCAGGCCGCGCGTGACGTTATGGCAAAAAGTGGCTACCGCCGAATTGTAATTAGGCCTAGCCCACTTGCCGAAAACATTAGGCAAGCGGAATAAGTGTATTGGCGCCCCTTGCTTGGCGGAGAATGTCTGCAATACTTCTTCCGCAGCTCGCTTGCTGGCTCCATAAGGGTTATCAGCCTGCGCCTGCGTAGATGACGTGTAAAGCACCGGCACCGTCCTGCCTAGATCTTCAAGCGTATCGCAGAGCAGCTTCGTAAGGTCCGTATTGCCCGCCTTGAAGTCTTCTATGTTCTTGGGGCGGTTCACGCCCGCCAGATGAAAGACAAAATCAGCCTGCTCGGCATGCTGGCGCAGGACGGTCTCGTCATCATCCCGAGTAAATGACAAGACTTCGATATCGCTACGCTCGGCCAAGGTCGCGATAAGGTTGCGCGCTACAAAGCCTCCTGCTCCCGTCACAAATACCTTCATTCTTATTCCTCCGGCGTGGCGTGCTCCCCACGCTTGATCGCGCGCATGAAATCCAGCTTCAGCAGCAAACGTTCCATGCCAGCCTGATCCAGACGCTCGGTATTGTGTGAGTTGTAGTCCTCGCTACGCGAAATCTTCTCTTCGCCCTGATCGAAGTACTTATCGTAGTTCAGGTCGCGCAAGTCAGGCGGAACGCGGAAATATTGGCCCATATCCTCGGCACTGGCCATCTCTTCGCGGCTCAGCAAGGCTTCATACAGCTTTTCGCCGTGACGCGTGCCAATTACCTGAATGGGGTGGTCGGGCTTGCCCAGCAAGGCCGTCAACGCCTGTGCCAAGGTCTTCACAGTGGCTGCCGGCGCCTTCTGCACGAACAAATCCCCATTATTGCCATGCTCGAAGGCGTACATAACCAAATCGACCGCATCCCCCAAGGTCATCATGAAACGCGTCATATTGGGGTCGGTAATGGTCAACGGTTTGCCGGCGCGGATTTGCTCGATGAATAAAGGGATAACAGACCCACGCGAGGCCATTACGTTGCCGTAACGCGTACCGCAAATTACGGTTTTGTTTTCATCCACATTGCGGGATTTGGCCACCATGACCTTTTCCATCATAGCCTTGGATATCCCCATGGCATTGATGGGATAAACAGCCTTGTCTGTGCTTAAGCACACTACTCGCTTGACTGCATTCTGAACTGCTGCTTCCAGCACATTCTCCGTGCCGGCTATATTGGTCTTCACCGCTTCCATGGGGTGGAACTCGCAAGAAGGGACTTGCTTCAATGCGGCGGCGTGAAATATGTAATCCACGCCGCGAGTAGCGTTAAGAACGCTGGTGTAATCTCGCACATCGCCGATGTAGAACTTGAGCTTCGAGCTGGAATAACGCTTGCGCATGTCATCCTGCTTCTTCTCGTCACGGCTGAAAATTCGGATTTCGCCTATATCGGTCGCAAGGAACCGCTTCAACACGGCATGACCGAAAGAGCCTGTGCCTCCGGTGATCAATAGTTTCGCTCCAGGTTCCAACATGGATCCGCTACCTAAAAGTTTACGTTAAAAGAGAAATAATACTCGACTAAATAGTTGCTTTGGGCGCTCTATATTTCGTTTACTCTCTGGAATACCCTTCATCCCGGCGAAGGGAAAGTATTGTAGTCCGCCCTTAATAAATTAGTTTCTATAAAGCGATAGATTTGTCGACCTTGCGCCGCCGCCGCTGATTTTGGGTGAATCAGGGAAGCGAACAACGGGGCAGTTAGCGTCAAGCGGTGACATGCCGATCCCAATGGGGGAGCGCTACACAGCATGGCGCGCTCGCGCCACCAACGCTCGAGGCGTGCTTATCAGTTGATACTGGGCTGACGATTAATCGGTGACTTGGATACAGAACCGTCATTCTTAATGAGCTGAACCCGCGGCGCCGCTCGGGTATTGAAATTCTCCGAAAGACAAGAGCGTGCTCTGGAAAAAGCTACCAGAGGTAGGCATACCGAACCAATGAACATCGCGTAGTGCTCTAATTGTTGATGTACTAGCCGCCTTATATGTCTCTGTCGACAATTCTCCGTTCGGCATCCCTCATACACCCCCAAAATATAACCAATGACAAGCCGAAGAAAATAACGCCATTATTGCGTCCAAGAATCACTTGTGTAAGACTGAAAACAAAGAAACAGGCCAATAAACAAGCACCACCCAGAGCAAACGCCTGAACCGTGCGGTCGTCGCTGCGCAATCGCTTACAGAAAAACCAGAATGGCACGATGAACAGAGCCAGGAAAATTAATAGCCCAAGCAGTCCCTGGTGCAACCATATCTCTAGAAAGTTATTGTGTGTGTTAGCTAGGGCCGTAACCGACGAGTCCACTTCTTTCTTCTTAGCCAGCAGGCTCAAATATGTGTCATAGTCCTTATAGCTCCAACCTATTAGCGGTCGCTCGGCAATACTCTCTATGGCGACCCGCCACGCCCCCAAGCGTGATCCTACCGATGTAGAGGCATTCCCGTTCAATGCGTATTCATTGATCTCCGCCACGGCGGCATCATACCGAAACGCAATCTCCTCACGTAGACTTACGCCGGCTGCCGTTACCGCAATTACGACCAGAGCCACGCTAACGATAATGGCCCTCACTCTATCCTTTCTAAAAAATGCCACAATGAAAATAACTAACGCTAAAGGCAAAGCCAGCCAACCGCCTCGGCTCCCCGATAGTAAAGAAACATACATTCCGGAAAGAAACCCGACGCTCAACGCAATCCTCCAAAGCCAAGCGCAATGGCGTTGCGTACTCGCCCAGCCAACCCCTGCCAAGCAGAGTACTCCCGCCATGAGAGATAGGTTCCCAAAGGGAATAGCGCTAGTCATGAAGCCATCGGGACGATAATTATTCTCGGCGTATCGCTGCCATAGTGCAAGCATGAGCGCAGACAAAGCACCCACTATCAGGCCAGACCATAGCGCTTTAGGGTGTGTAGGAATCTTCAATAGAAGAATTAAAATGGGAATAAAAAATAAATAACGACTGCTTTGATCCAAGGTTTTCGGCGGGTTGTGGTGGATTAAAAATGACACTAGTCCCACCAAGAAGAAGCTTAATAGCAGGTATGCTAAGGCCTTGTCCTCACGCGACAATAGCATTGCTGGCCGAGTGCATAAGTATCCAAGAGCCAAGAGAAGCAGTCCTCCGGAGCCATAGGAATATCCAGACGGAATCGCCAAGCTGAGGGCAAAAAACGCAAATATACCCGTCGAAGTAAGCACTTGCCATTGCCATGCATGGCGATCCAATTTGCTGTAAATCATTGTCGTGGAAAAAATCAAAAACTACACGCGACCGTTCAAATTTGAGCTGGAACATCGAGGTGAATGAGGATGGCTGTACTGCCTTGGTTACCGCTTCGCTTGCAAACCCCGAGTAGGAGAGGCATCAATGTGAGCGCTTCAGACAACGAAACATAGGGCTCTTATCACAAGATGTCCAATACAGATTACGCTACGGTCACTAAGAGGTGCCGTACATTTTTTAAATTCCATCACATCCCTAGCACGGCATTCATTTCAAATTAATACAGCAAAGATTTCTCTCTCGAATTACATCCCCCTGCACAGCATCGGGAAATAAGCTGCACTGAGCAACTACTCCAGAGCTGTCCATACTCTCCCAGAATCGCATAAAGTCGCTCCCTTTTATATCCTGCTCCATCCTTTTTCTGAGATATATGCAAGATGCATTGGCTCACGTAGATCTTCAAAAGCAAAATATGTTAAATCATCAATAACTAGTCGATAGGCCTTATCACCATTTATATCGCAAGAGGAGGCAAATTCTCGGATCTTTAATTCTTCCGCTATTTTTTTGGGTCACCCAGAACGTCAAGAAATAGCCAGTCAGAAGTGCTCTCTATGAAATAAGATATCCCGTTAACGCGATTGCGGACATCATATTCAAAAGCATGCCTTGGCATAAGCCCTCCAAGCCCAGTGCTAGTAGGTAAATCCTTCGGCAATCGAAGATGCAGTACATCAGATCGCCACGGAATCAGGTCATATGGAACCGAATGGTTTATTGAAAAACTAGGCTATTCGGGAGTCATAAAACAATTCATGCTCTGTTACCAGTCTTGAGTATGGACGTAGACCCAACACCATGATCGCTAGTACAATGCCGTGGCCCCTTATACCCCCAAACCACGCCCATAGTTCAGAGTGAAAGAGAGTATATGGGCACATGTGCGCAACAGCAACATTACTATAGAGAGAATCACGCATGACCACCCGCAAAGGTATTGTGCTCGCTGGCGGCTCTGGTACACGCCTCTATCCTATTACCAAAGGTGTATCAAAGCAGCTGCTGCCTGTGTACGACAAGCCCATGATCTATTATCCGATCTCCGTCCTGATGCTGGCCGGGATACGCGATATCTTGATAATCAGCACTCCCGAAGATGTTCCGAGCTTTCAGCGTCTATTGGGTGACGGGACGGAGTTTGGTATCAGGCTCAGTTATGCTGTGCAACCCAGCCCGGATGGCTTAGCGCAAGCGTTTATCATTGGTGAGGCATTCATTGGACACGACCCAGTATGCCTAGTGCTTGGCGACAACATTTTTTACGGGCAAGGTTTCTCTCCTAAGCTTAAAGAAGTATCAGCCAGAACTACTGGCGCCACTGTATTTGGCTACCAGGTAAAAGACCCGCAGCGCTTTGGCGTAGTAGCTTTTGATTCCAATAAAAGAGCGGTTTCGATTGAAGAAAAACCCGCGAAGCCGAAGTCAAATTACGCTGTTACGGGCCTTTATTTTTATGATAACGATGTAGTAGCTATAGCAAAAGATGTCAAACCATCAGAGCGGGGCGAGCTGGAAATTACCACTGTTAACATGGCCTACCTTGGACGTGGCGATCTCAAGGTTGAACTCCTTGGTCGTGGATTCGCATGGCTAGATACCGGCACACACGAGAGCCTGATTGAAGCCGGCAGTTTTGTACACACAATTGAAAATCGACAAGGACTAAAAGTAGCGTGTTTAGAAGAGATTGCATTTAAGAACGGATGGCTCAGCCAAGAGCAGCTCCATAAGCAGGCACAACTGCTGAGCAAGAACAGCTATGGTCAGTACTTGTTAGGTTTACTGGAGGACCGAATTGAGCTTAGTTAACATAATCAATTTCCCCACATTGGGAGATGAGCGCGGCTCTCTAGTCGCGCTTGAAACCCACAAAACAGTACCTTTTGATGTAAAGCGCGTTTATTACATTTTTGAAACAAAGGATGGTGTGTCCCGAGGTTACCATGCGCACAAAGCACTAAAGCAGGTAGCTGTGTGCGTAACTGGGAAATGTCGAATGATTTTAGATGACGGCCTGACGCGTGAGGAGGTTTGGTTGGATTCCCCAACAAAAGGCATACTGATCAGCAATATGATATGGCGGGAAATACATGACTTTAGCTCAGACTGTGTATTGTTAGTTCTCGCCAGCGATCATTATAACGAGTCAGACTATGTAAGGAACTATCAAGAATTCCTTGAACAGGCCATTGTATGAGCTTTATTCACCCGCTTTCCGACATTGCTGAATGCAAGATAGGCCGAGGCACTAAAATCTGGCAATTTGTCGTCATTCTTGAAGGAGCGATCATTGGCAATGATTGTAACATCTGTGCTCAAACACTAATTGAAGGGGACGTTGTTGTAGGCGATCGAGTAACATTAAAGTCCGGCGTGCAGCTCTGGGAAGGGACGCGCATCGACAATGATGTGTTTATTGGCCCCAACGTTACATTTACAAATGACCGATTTCCACGCTCCAAGAAACATCCGGATTCTTTTGAAGGAATCAGAATTAAGCATAATGCAAGTGTAGGCGCAAATGCAACCTTGCTTCCTGGAATTACAGTGGGTGAGCACGCAATGGTAGGTGCTGGCGCCGTCGTTACAAAAGACGTCCCTCCTTACGCACTTGTGGCAGGTAATCCAGCCAAAATTATACGATTCATAACAAAATGATCCCTTTTCTTGATCTTCAAGTAATCAACGCCCAGTATCGGAAAGAGTTAATCGATGCTGCAACGCGCGTCATCGACTCCGGCTGGTACATTCAAGGAAATGAAGTAAAAGCATTTGAGGCAGAATTTTCCAAATACTGTGGCGCCGACTATTGCGTTGGTGTCGCAAATGGTTTGGATGCCCTTATTTTGCCACTTCGTGCTTGGAAAGAGCTTGGTAAGCTCAAAGATGGTGATGAGATTATTGTCCAAGCCAATACCTACATTGCAAGCATTCTGGCTATTACCGAAAACGGACTTACGCCTGTTTTGGTAGACCCCGATGAAGGTTCCTATAATCTTTGTCCCAAGAGAGTCAAAGCAGCTATAACGCCCAGAACCAAAGCAATTTTGGTGGTGCACTTATATGGCCAACTGGCTCCCATGCCTGAGCTTATTGACATCGCAGACGAACACCAGCTGCTCGTACTGGAAGACTCAGCACAAGCGCACGGCGCATCGATTAATGGAAAAAAAGCTGGAAATTGGGGCCATGCATCTGGTTTCAGTTTTTACCCTGGCAAGAACCTAGGAGCTTTGGGTGATGCCGGTGCTGTAACTACAAACGATAACGAGCTAGCGAGAACCGTCAGGGCTCTGGGAAATTATGGTAGTCAGAGAAAATATGAGAATCAATTCCAAGGGTTGAATAGTCGTTTAGATGAAATGCAGGCATCCCTGCTACGCGTAAAACTACGGCATCTGGACTCTGATACTGTTCGAAGAAAAGAGATCGCCCTATCCTACAGGGAGGGCATCAAACACGCAGCCATTCGCCATCCGATACCAATTCAGTCGAACATGGCTAGCCTAGAGAGCCATGTTTTTCATCTATATGTCATTCGCTCAAATCAACGCGACGACTTGCAGCGTCATTTACTTGACGCTGGGATCCACACCCTAATTCATTATCCGATACCGCCACACAAGCAACAGGCCTACACCGAGTGGAAGGGCCTGACTTATCCTCTTTCTGAATCATTGCATCAAGAAGTTCTCAGTTTACCTATAAGCCCAATAATGACAGACCAACAGGTAGAAAGCGTCATTAACGCTGTAAATGCCTTCAAACCCTGAACGCTACGCACGTCTAAAGCAAGGCTGAACTGTATCGATAAGCTGAATAAGGCGGTAGGGCAGCTTGCTACCACGTTACGGTATCCGCAAAATTACCGCCAACGGCCTCTGCCTATCCACACCGATCATGTAAACGTGATGTAATTGGCTATCCTCGCTTTTAAAGGCAGCGTGAACGTTGCATGATCGTGTTGCAGCGCAGATGCCCAGCATTCTGTGGCGAGTACTGTTATTTTGCCAACACAGGAGGTAGCGCTTGGAAAAGGTTGATAGATACGTATTGACCTTAACGTTGAGCCCAACGCTTTGGCATTCACTACGGAGTGAACATGAATGCAGTGATCGTTATAAATAGCTGTGATGCATATTCTGATTTATGGGATCCATTCTTTCTATGCATGGCCGACTATTGGGCGGATTGTGAATATAAGATCGTCCTAAACACGGAAACGAAAGATTATATCCCGCGATCACATATACCTTTCAATATTTCCGTTCATCATTACAAGTCTCTTGGCGTAGATGCTTGGGGAGCGCGATTAATATCTACTCTGAATGACATAAATTCAGAGTTTGTTATTGTTTTATATGACGATTTCCTCCTTGACGGCATTGTTGATCAAAAAAAAATAGCTGATTTAGTTGACTTAATGTCCTCCAATTCCAGGATAGGAGTAATCTATTTAACTAAACTGCTCGACGTCTCGAAAGAGTCAAGGCCTGGGAACGAGCTGGTTGAAGTTTCGCCCAGAGCAGACTACCGATTAAACTCAGCACCTGCAATTTGGCGTAAAGATTTATTATTGAAATTTACAGCCCCCAATGATAATCCTTGGGCTTGGGAATATTTTGGTAGCTTTCGCACATTTTCCAATCGTTCTACATTTTTAGCTATTTCAGACAAGGAATCAGACGTTTATCCATATGACTATCGAAAAGGGGGAGCCATCTATCGAGGAAAATGGGTTGAAGAAGTTATTAATCCAATAATAGATAGGCATGGCTTGGACCTAGATCTCCAGAAGCGAGGTACTGTAGGCTCAAGCCAATTTCCAAAAAGAGATATAAAATGGAAAATATTATTTATAAAAACGGGATTCCAAATGATTGGCCTTCGTGCATTCTATGCACTGTATAGAATTTTGAGAAATAAAGCAGTTAAATCGTTACGATCCTGATATTCACAACTAAAAAACAATTTTAATGGTATTAAGATCTATTTCCTACAGCTATAAATAACCTTATTGTTTACAAATTTTTTGACTATTGTGGATACAGGAAAATCAATTACATTTGTAGTGCTCAGCTACAACCATGAGGACTATATTTTAGAGCACTTAGAAAGCATTGCGCATCTCATTAAAAAATACAGGCAAGAAAAAAAACACGATCTAGTTATCTCCGATGACGCATCGAAAGATCAGACCGTGATGTTGGTTTCACGCTGGCTAGAGCATAATCAATACCTATTCTGTAACATAGTCACTCATTATGGATCAGAGAACTTGGGCACCTGTAAAAGCTATTTACGCGCCACTGGGAATATTCGTACTGACTACGTCAAGATCACGGGTGGAGATGATCTATATTCTGAGGAAGATATATTTTCCGTTGTTCGACACGCGGGAAATGCGGACATCATCGGTTCACAACCTATTGTGTTGATTAATGGCGTCCTTCATCAATGTCATAAGATCGGAATAGCGTACGCGGCTGCAACTGCTGTTTATCGTGATGCACCCTTTAGAGATCAACTTGTCGGCCATGGCTCAATATATACACCAGGCTTAATTTATACTCAGCAAATGGTGACTGACATAAACGTTAGAGAATTTATAGCTAAATTCGAATTAGTGGAAGATCTACCCTTTTGGATCGCTATTTCTGATTATCATCCTACTGTTAGCTACTATATTTCAACTCAACATTTGGTTTACTATCGACGTACGCCAGACTCTGCTTATTTGATCGCGGGAAGTCGAGTTTATTCGGACCATCTAAAATGTCGGCTCCATCTTTTACAATCGGAGAAACGATCATTGAATAGAATATTAATCAAAAACAGAATATGGCTAATGAGACACTGCCCGCCAAAAGTTAGGAAATTTCTAGATTTTGGAAGATTCGTATTCATGCTAAAACTCTTAACACATCTTCATCGAGCAATAATAAATATCAAGACCCTCTCTTTTGATATAGTTGACCATACACGCCACTATAATTACATTCGCAAAAAGTCACACCGTTACAATGAGTCTGCCAATTGAAAATAACAAAATTTAAAACAAAGCTATTACATTAATTAAACAAATTGAACCTGTTAATTAATGACAGATATAAAACTCCTAGCAAGAACCTATCTTTCCAAAAATAAAGATATAAAGTGGATAGGCCTAAATCAGCTATTTCTCCTAATATCAAATTTCTTACTATTAAAATTACTAACCAATGGGTTGGATATAGAAGAATTTGGGTATTATTCCCTATGTCTTACAGTCATTATTTTTACAAGGCAAGTTATTTTTGATCCGATATCTATCGTAATTGGGAAAAAGATTGGGGCTAATGCCTTATCTCCTTATGAGGTATCAATTGGATTCACAACAATTAGGCTCATAACAGATCGATTATTTATATATTCTTTAGCAATAGGATTTATATCATTATTATTCTCCATCCTGATTGATAGATTACTTATTGGTGTTGTTGTTTTCTGCTGTTTTTTGTATTTACCTTCAAATGGTGCCCAAGGAATATATTTCAACGGATTGAATTTTATAAAAAAAAGAATGCATGCTGCATTATTTTCAATTCTCGATTCTATACTTAAGTTATTTTTTGTATTTTTAGCTTTGCAATTCCATCAAAGCAATATTGCATATGTTTTTATTGGAATTTCTTGCGGCGCCCTGATAGTACTTACTCGAGCCAGAAGTTACATAAAGCATCACTACTCTAATGCCACCGACGACGCTAATATGGCTATGAGAAGCACGCTTCTGTTGTCCTTACCACTTTTGATCCCAACGCTTCTTACATCCTTCAGAAGCGTCGGCGACCGTTGGATTCTTGCATCATTCACTGGAGTAGAGGAGCTAGCTGCTTTTAGTGTTCTATTGCAAATAGGCTATGCACCGATGCTATTATTCATCGGGATTATTCAGACTTACGTTTCGCCTAAAATTTATAACCTCAGCGCTACAAAGCACGAATATAATATCAAACAATTAAAAAATTTCATTGAAAAACTATTTGCTGCAATACTTATTTTTACAGCATTTGCGGCTATCGCTACTGTTTCTTCCTCAAATCTAATTTTGCTAGCATTCACCGGTGACAACTATCGCCATTTTTCACCGTACCTCCCGCTATTCGTCATCGCAGGAGCAATTACTGCTTTGTCAGCGATACTGCACGTGGCAGTAATCGGTGTTTGCGAGACGCGTGTTGTAGGTAGGCTGATGACTCTGGCTGTATTATTGAGCACCGGTATTGCAGTCCCTTTAATTGTGTATTTTGGGTTTGTTGGAGCCACCTTGAGCCTATTATTTGGGGGCGTCGCCACAGCGATACTCTACTGGTTGGCGCTTCATAAGGTGATGACCCAAACCACAAAACGGTGATTAGCTCATGAAGAAATACTATCCACTAATTCTTGTAGAGAGCTATTTACTCACGACTCTGCTATTACTTTTTTTTGGACCGATAGAGTTCCGAATTCACAACACTTCTCTTTTCCTCGTATTAATGCTGTTATACCACGGTTTTTTTATATTAGGTTATTGGATCGCGGCGTTGACCTATAAAGGACTAACAATAGGTACTCAAACCGATTATAGTAACTATTATTCTTCTGGAATTTACTATCTATCGTTTTTCATAGGGCTTATTGGCGTACTTGGAACATATAGTAACTTAATGCTGACCGATTCATTAATCCCTTATGATTTCTTCGAAAATTTAGCCAGAGGATTTTCTGAGCCGGGCTTAGTTTATGCTGAGCGTATGACTATGATCGGAGACGGCATTACAGCTGACTCCAGACTCTTTAATATTTTATCTTTATTTTTTTCGTTTTTTAAGCTTTTATTTATATTTCAATTTGTTTATTTTTGGAGAACACTAGGAAAATTAAATAAAGTATTGGCGATTATTTACTCTTTTCTTTTTATTTCCTCTGGAATATCTTCAGGTACCAACAGCGTTGTTTTCATATACTTTATATTTTTAGCGCTATCAATGCTGGTTGTTTTATACATTCGTAGATATATTCACTTCAAAAAAATCATGCTAGCGGCTGCAATCGCCGCCCTACTTCCCATCAGCTCTTTTGGCTACATAATGTCGCACAGAGGTGGTGGATTTGATTATTTCTCCACAACATCTCCGTTGGGGGACATTTCTGTCTCTGCAAGCCTAATCAACGGGGATAGTGGTACATATTTTGATTTTCTATATTATTCTTTTGTATGGCTAAATTATTATTTAGTCCAAGGATACTATGGATTTTCTTTAATATTAAATTTAGATTTCAATTGGACTTATGGTTTTGGTAACTCTGCATTCTTGCAGCGCCAGTTCTACATGCTAACCAATATCGATATTTCGGATCTAACTTTTCAACATAGAATTAGCGAATTCTGGGATGAGTCTGCTCAATGGCACAGCTTCTATTCTCAATTTGCTAATGATTTTGGGCTAGCCGGTCTTTCTGTTCTATTTTTGTTTTTAGGGTATTTTTTTTCCCGCACTTGGTGCTCTGTTATCTATAGGAATAGCTTCTATGGCGCGGCACTTATGCCTATCTTTGCAATAATGTTTATTTTTATTCCTGCAAATAACCAAGTCTTTGGATATATAGACACATTATCATATTTTATATTTATTAGTATTTTTTGGATTTTTGAAAAGAAAGCGCATAACTTACCGAAGACGGACACATCTCTTCAGACAAGGTAATGCTGGATCAAATGCTGCATTTTCGCAGTCCACCTCGAGTATATTGCTTTTTTTAGTAGTTAGTTATGCACCAAAATGCGAACGGGGCGGCGCGCAATTTGATTCAGATAACGCAACATAATAATTACTCCAAAACTTACTAGTTATATTTTGCGTATTGAGAGTGCCTCTTGTATTCGTTTTTATGTATCGTTTCTTTGTTGATGTCTGGATTCTGAAAAATCTCTACCCGTGCTAGCTAAACCATCCCCAGCCGCTCGCGCTGGTAGCTGCCGTCTTGCACGTGGCGGCACCATTCCTGGTTTTCCAGATACCATTGCACGGTCTTGCGCAGGCCCGATTCGAAGGTTTCCCGCGGTGTCCAGCCCAGCTCGCGCTGGATCTTGCCGGCATCGATGGCGTAGCGCATGTCGTGGCCGGGCCGATCCTGGACATAGGTGATCAGATCGCGGTAATGCGCAACGCCCGCCGGCTTGGCCGGCGCCAGTTCTTCCAGCAGTTCGCAGATGGCATGCACGACGTCGATATTGCGCTTCTCGTTGTGCCCGCCGATGTTATAGGTCTCCCCCACCCTGCCGTCCGTCAGCACGCGGTGCAGGGCGCGCGCGTGGTCTTCCACGTACAGCCAGTCGCGCACTTGCAGGCCCTGCCCGTAGACCGGCAAAGGCTGGCCTTCCAGGCCATTCAGGATCATCAGCGGGATGAGCTTTTCGGGAAAATGATAGGGCCCGTAATTGTTGGAGCAATTGGTGACGAGAACGGGCAGGCCGTAAGTGCGCCGCCAGGCGCGCACCAAGTGGTCGGAACCGGCCTTGCTGGCGGAATACGGCGAGCTGGGCGCATAAGGCGTGGTTTCCGTGAACAGGTCCCCAGGCCCTCCCAGGTCTCCGTACACCTCGTCGGTGGACACATGATGGAAGCGGAAGGCGTCTCGCGCTTCGCCGGGCAAGCCCAGCCAGTAGTGCCGGGCGGCTTCCAGCAAGGTATAGGTGCCGACGATATTGGTTTCGATGAAAGCCGCCGGCCCGTCTATGGACCGGTCCACATGCGACTCCGCCGCCAGGTGCATCACCGCCTGCGGCCTGTGCTGGCGAAACACGCGATCCAGCTCGGCGCGGTCGCAGATGTCCACGCGTTCGAAGGCATAACGGCTGTTGCCCGCCACGGACGCCAGGGACTCCAGATTGCCGGCATAGGTGAGCTTGTCCACGTTGACGACCTCGACGCCCGCCTGAAGGACGAGATGGCGCACGAGCGCCGACCCGATGAAGCCAGCGCCGCCGGTGACCAGAATCTTCATATAATTTGGACCAGAAAAATGAATAAAGGGATTATAGTGGTGCGATTCTGAAGAGATGTTGGGTCAGGCGCGTAACAAATTTGTATTTCCTACCGTTCAATCACTGCGGAAGCTCTTCCATATTAAGTAAGCGAGGCAAAGGGCGGGGACACAACGCAAGCCAGAAAGGTGAGTGCCAACTCAAGTTGCACTTTACTGTCGAACCTTTTCGCGCCTCCAATCCTCCAGCTAACGCAACTGAATATTGTATTTAGAACTTCTCGTATTTCATACTGTAACCAATGATCCATAGCAAACAGGTTGGCCTTTTCTGGCAACCACTCACATCAACTGGCGCATTTATATTTTTTGCGTTTAGCTTTGCAATTCCATTAGGATATTCCTACGGCGCCGTGATGTTGCTTGTCATTTCTCTGGGATACTTGTCTACGCGGCCAGAAGTCCAATTATCATGCGAAGACAAGACCTTGGCCTGCTTGTTGTTAGTTTTTTTGCTCGTGGCGCTCGTAGTATTTTTGTTGCATCAAAATGAGCCCAAAACACTGGACCAGAGCAGTCGCTATTTACTTATTATCCCTATCCTGATCCTATTATAAAAAATCCCACCTTCCGCGCGCTTATTACTTATTATTATGGGCTGGGCTGATTGTAGGCGCTTTCTCAGCGCTCGGACTGGCGTTATGGCAGCGCTACGCTCAACAGAATTTCCGACCCGATGGCTTCATGACCAGCGCAATTCCTTTTGGAAACCTCTCACTCACGGCAGGCATACTTTGTTTGTCCGGTATTACATGGGCTAATACACAAACCCGATATGCTTGGACGTGGAAGATCACTTTATACGGAGGATTTCTCGCTGGTCTGTATGTTTCCTTCTTGTCCGGTAGCCGCGGGGGCTGGCTGGTGCTGCCCGTAATGCTTGTTATCTTTCTTGCAGCTTTTTTCAAGAAGGACAAACTGAAAACCATCGCTCTTAGCGGTCTCATTCTACTGGCTGCCATCACAGCAATAGGTATGAGCATGCGGGAAGAAATCATGGCGCGCTACGATGCTGCCGCCGCGGAGGTCCATGACTATACGGCAAAAGGAAATGCGAGTAGCTCCGTGGGCCTGCGGCTGGAGGCTTGGCGAACGGCTATCAATAATATTGCCGAGAAGCCTCTGCTCGGCTGGAGCTATAGAGAC
>Ga0180220_1001818_pt1 | contig 14894 bp, 13 predicted proteins | sample eDN5th37CBELigBY_FD_151335 | JGI IMG/M metagenome (GOLD analysis project Ga0180220, IMG submission 151335) | Enriched backyard soil microbial communities from Emeryville, California, USA - eDNA 5th pass 37_C BE-Lig BY (version 2) (version 2) | ecosystem: Environmental > Terrestrial > Soil >... | reverse complement strand
GCGGGACCGCTTTTCTTCCCAGAATGATGATCGTCAGCATGAAGCCAAGCGACACGAGGGCGGACAACAGGACGCCGCCGATCGAGCTGGAGTCGCTTAACACAAAACCGGAAAGAATGGAAATGTACACCGCGAGGAAAATATCTTCGAACATCGTAATGCCCAGAATCATTTCCGTTTCCGGGTTGGCCGTCCTTTTCAGGTCGACCAGCACTTTCGCCACGATGGCGCTCGACGAAATCGTCGTAATGCCGGCAATGACAAGCGCTTCCGCCACAGGGAAACCGCCCAGAAATCCAAGCAGCAGCCCGAGCGTAAAGTTGATGCCGATATAAATCGAACCGCCGACCACGATCGACCGTCCCGACTTGACCAACCGTCCGACCGAAAATTCAAGCCCCAGATAAAAGAGCAGGAACAACACGCCGATTCTTCCCATAAAATCGATAAACGGCGCGCTGTCGATAAAGCGGAAATCGAAATGCCACAGTTCCGTCGCATGGGGGCCTACCGCCATGCCGATCAATATATAAAACGGAATGACCGAAAAACGGAGCTTTGCCGAGATCAGTCCTCCAAGCGCGATAAGTCCGAGCGCCAAGCCGATTTCAAAGATCAAATGGTCCATCCGATCACCCGCTTCCGTTCATCAGGATTTGTTTGAACCGCTTCTGCTGCTCCCTTTCCCCTACCGCCACGACCGTGGCGTCGGCGCTGAGCACCGCGCCCGGACCGGGATTGACCAGCTTCCCTTTATTCTTATCGATCAGCGCGATCACCGACGCGCCGGAGTTTTGCCGGATATGGAGCTCGCCGATGGTTTTGCCGATGCAGCCGAAATGGGATTCGATCCGGTACCATTCGATCGTCAGATCGTCAAATGCCATTTCCACGCTTTCCAGCTGCTTCGGTTTATACACCATGCCTCCGACCAACGCGGCCAGCTGCCTGGCTTCCTGATCCTCCAGCGTCGCCACGAGCTTGCTTTGATCGTCATCCTCCCGCGAAAAATGGTACAGCTCCCGCCTTCCGTCGTCATGGATCACAATGACGATCCGGTCGCCGCTGGCCGTATCCATCTGATATTTCATCCCGATTCCAGGCAAAATAGATTCACGAATTTCCATCATATCATAGCCTCCTGAACGTTCGATATTTAGTTTGAGAAAATGTTCACATAATCCGTAACCGAGCAAAATGTCTAGGATGCGGTTCTTTTTTTCAGCCGGAAAAAATTCGTGGCGTAATCAAAGAAACGCATGAAAAACAGGATCATGCTTGCTACTTGAGGGTATAGGAAATAAACCGTTCAATGGAAGGCGTGTTAACCCACGTAACTCGAGGTAAATTTGACGGGTAATAGCAGAAGGTATCTTTTGCGAATGGAAATGATCGGATGAAAAGGCAGACGGGGTCTAGGAAAACGCAGCAGCATAAGCAGCGGGATCACAAAAACGACCGGCAGCGCCGAGGCCAGCATGATCAACCGTTGCATCAAAGAGGGATTTTTGCGCAGGACAGGTTTCGTTTGCGGATCGATTCGGCCGTGGACCGTCTCGGTCTCGCTGTTGTAAGCAGGGGATACTTCTTCTTCGAAGGAAACGGGAAAGGCGAGCATCTGAATGCAGCCAAGCAGAACGATAAGCAGCATGCGAAGTCTTTTGGTCAGTGCCGGCATCCTATCCCTCCCTCTTGTGAAAATTTCATATATATCGATTTTACCATAAAAGACAGTGCCGTTTCAAACCACGGGAGCAAAAAGTCGCCAGAAACTTTCGAGGATTTGTCCATCCGCGGCGACAGAAAAAACCAATGACCCAAACGCGGAGCCATTGGTTGAATTGGTTATGATGTTACGCGATCCATTAGATCGTGACGCTGTTTTGCTCATGGAATTCCTGCCCGTCGCGGACCTCCTGCACGTAGCCGGCGCGAATGACAAAATCTCCAAAATGCTCCCCGGGCTCCCGATTTTCGGCGTATTGGGCCAGGATCGGACGGAGCGAATCGAGGATTTCCTTTTCCCCGATGTTTTCTTTGTACAGCTTGTTCAAACGGTCTCCGGCGAAGCCGCCGCCCAGATACATGTTGTATTTGCCGGGAGCTTTGCCGATAAACGCGATTTCGGCCAAAGCCGGGCGGGCGCAGCCGTTCGGACAGCCGGTCATGCGGATAACGATCTCTTCTTCGCCAAGTCCCGTTTCCGCAAGGATCTCCTCGATTTTGCCAAGCAGCGTAGGAAAATACCGTTCGGACTCGGCCATGGCCAAGCCGCATGTCGGAAGGGCCACGCAAGCCATCGAGTTGCGGCGCAGCGCCGAAAAACGAACGCCGTCCATCAAACGGTACTGCTCGATCAAGGCTTCGATTTTTTTCTTGCTTTGCGTTTTGACGTTGGCAATGATCAGGTTTTGGTTCGGCGTAATCCGGAAATCCCCGTTATGAACTTTGGCGATTTCGCGCAGGCCCGTCATCAGCGGGTAGTCTTCTTCGTCCTTCACGCGCCCGTTTTGGATAAACAACGTAAAATGCCAGCTGCCGCCGCTGCCTTTCACCCAGCCGTACCGGTCCCCGTTGCTGTCGAAGCGGAACGGTCTGGCCTCTTCCAGCTTCCAGCCGAGGCGCGAAGTCAGCTCATCGATAAACCAGCCGATGCCGCGGTCATCGATCGTATATTTGAACCGGGCATGCTTCCGGACGGACCGATCGCCATAATCGCGCTGGATCGTCACCGTTTTTTCGGCCACGTCGATCACCTGCTCCGGCGTGCAGAAGCCGATGACCTTGGAAACTTGCGGGTACGTTTTCGGATCGCCGTGCGTCATCCCCATCCCGCCGCCGACGGCGACGTTAAAGCCCGTCAAGCGGCCGTTTTCCACGATCGCGATAAAGCCCAGATCCTGCGAAAAGACGTCCACGTCATTGGAAGGCGGCACGGCGATGCCGATTTTGAATTTCCGCGGCAAATACACGCGTCCGTATATCGGTTCCTGCTCTTCCTCGTTCTGGCTTGAAGCGACCTTCTCACCGTCCAGCCAAATTTCGTGGTACGCCGTCGTTTTCGGATCCAGGTGGCGGCTGATGCGGCAAGCCCAGTCGTAAACTTCGGCATGGATTTCCGATTGGTGCGGATTCGGATTGCACATGACGTTGCGGTTGACGTCGCCGCAGGCGGCAAGCGTCGTCAGCAGCGTTTCGTTCACTTCGCGGATCGTGTTTTTCAAGTTCCATTTAAGGATGCCGTGAAACTGGATCGACTGGCGCGTCGTCAGGCGAATCGAACCGCTGGTATATTGCTGGGCGATGCGGTCCAGCACGAGCCATTGCTCCGGCGTGACCACGCCGCCCGAAGCCCGTACCCGCAGCATGAACTGGTAAGCGGGTTCGAGCTTTTGTTTCTGGCGTTCGTTGCGCAAATCCCGGTCGTCCTGCATATAACTGCCGTGGTGCTTCATCAGGCGGTTGTCATCCTCGGGAATCGATCCGGTAATCGGATCCTTTAACGTTTCGGTCAGGCTGCCCCGCAAATAGTTGCTGCGGCGCTTAATATCTTCCACGTCGCTGTGCGGGGCGCTGTTTTTCGACAACAGATTATTTTCAGACATCTATCTCGCATCTCCTCTCACGTCTTGTCGCGGCTAGCAGGAGCCAAATCACGCTCCCTCTCAGTACACATCCCTCTGATAACGCTTCTCCTGCTGCATCCGATGCAAATAGTCCGCTGCCTCCTCCTGGCTCAGGCCGCCCTCTTTCTCGAGGATCGCCGCGAGGGTGGCATGAACGTCATGGGCCATTTTCTTTTCGTCGCCGCAGACGTACACGTACGCCCCTTCTTGAAGCCATTCGTAAAGCTCCCGGCTTTTTTCGAGCATGCGGTGCTGCACGTAGACTTTTTGATCGGTGTCCCGCGAGAAAGCCACGTCCATGCGGGTAAGCACCCCGTCCTTCAGCCAGCGCTGCCACTCGATTTGGTACAGGAAATCCGTGGCGAAATGCTGATCTCCATAGAAGAGCCAGGTTTTCCCCTCCGCGCCGGTCTCTTCGCGTTCGCTCAGAAAGGCCCGGAACGGAGCCACGCCCGTGCCCGGCCCGATCATGATGACCGGTGCGCCCGGATCCGCCGGAAGCTTGAAGTTCGGATTATGTTGAATGTAAACCGGCAGCGTATCACCGGGCTGAAGTCTTTCCGCAAGCTGCGTGGAGCATACCCCGTACCGGTCGCGGCCATGCGCTTCGTATTGAACCGCGCGTACCGTGATATGCACTTCGTCCGGCGTTGCCTTCGGGCTGCTGGAGATGGAGTACAGGCGTGCCGGCAGCTTGCGCAGCACGCTTGCAAAGCTGGCGGCCGTGATGCCCTTCAGCTGGTAATCCTGCACCAAATCAAGCAAATCCCTTTCCTCGATATATTGTTTGAGTTCTTGCTCATGCCCCGGTTCGACCAGTTCCTGAAGTCCCGGATTGGAGGTCAGTTCGGCGAACTGTTTGATCAAAGGTTTCGTCAGCACCGTAATTTCGTAATGCTGCAAAAGCGCTTTCCGCAGCGCAAGCAAATCCCCCTGCTTGTTGACCGTAATGGATTCTTCCGGGTTCCAGCCCATCGCCTCGATCAGATCATCGACAAGCTGGGGATGGTTTTCCGGATAGATGCCGAGACTGTCGCCCGGTTCATATTGGAGCCCGGAACCTTCCAGCGATATTTCCAGGTGCCGGGTTTCGCGGTCGGAGCCGCGTCCGTTCAGGTTGATGTTTTCGAGAATTTCGGCATGGAACGGATTCGTTCTCGAATATTCCGATTCGGTCTCGGTGAGAGCCGTGCCCGCGAGAGACGCGGCGGCGGAAGCCTGGGCGCTTCCCTCGCTCAATTTGCGAACGACGTCATCGATCCACCCGGCGGCCGCTTCATCGAAATCGACGTCGCAATCGACGCGCGGAACGATCCTGGTACCGCCAAGCTCCTCCAGGCGCTGATCGAAATCTTTTCCCGTTTGGCAAAAGAATTCGTAAGAGGTGTCTCCGAGCGCCAGGACGGAAAACGAGACGCCTTCCAGCTTCGGCGCGCGTTTGCCGAGCAAAAATTCATGGAAGGAAATGGCGTTGTCCGGCGGCTCTCCTTCGCCGTGCGTGCTGACCACGATGAGCAGGTTCCGGACCTTTTTCAAATTAGCGGGTTTAAAATCGCTCATGGATGACAGCGTGACGTTCACTCCCTGCTCGGACAGCTTTTTGGACAATTTTTTGGCAAGCCCGCTGCAATTGCCCGTCTGCGAACCAAAAAGGATGGTCGCTTCCTTGGCGGGGATCGCCGCGCTGGGCGCCCCGGTCTGCGGCTGCGCCGCCAGCGCGATGCCCCCCGTGCCCTGCAGCGCCGTCAAATAACCGCTCAGCCAGCTGGCTTGCGCCCCTGTAAGCGTCGGCAGCAGCTGGTTCAATAGCTTTGTTTGCTCTTCATTAAATGGACTGTTTGATACTTGAAGCTCCAACCCTATCCCACCTCGCGTCGTTATGAATGCTTGAATTAATTCCGAGTAAATCTATCCACTTAATTCATACTTCCTTGAATCTATCACAGGCCGGGCATGAGGTCAACGAAGAATTTTCAGCTTTTTGCCAAAATTTCAGGATCATGGCGCGGAGCGTCTGACTGATGCTTTTCGTGGAAATAATGATACGACGAACGCGAAAACAAAAGGGGTTTTTAGCGATGGATCTCAACCATGCCAAGCCGAACGGATCGAATGGCGCTTCGGCTGCCTTCCGCTTCCGCAGCATCGGCTCGGGCGCTTTGTTCGGTCTCGGTTTCGTCGCTTTTATCGACGAAACCGTCTTTCATCAGCTGCTGCATTGGCATCATTTTTACGATAAATCGACGACGGGAGTCGGGCTCGTATCCGACGGGCTGTTCCACGCGTTCAGCTGGTTCGCGACGCTGGCCGCCTTTTTTATGCTCTCCGACCTTCGCCGCAAAAACGGGCTGAACGCCATGTCCTGGTGGGGCGGCATGCTCGCGGGCGGAGGCGCTTTCCAATTGTACGACGGCATCATTCAGCATAAGCTGATGGAGATTCACCAGATCCGCTACAACGTGGACGTGCTTCCCTATGACGTGGCTTGGAACGTAATCGCGGCGGCCATGATCGCGGCCGGCATCCTCTTGATCCGAAGCGGCAAACGAGCCCGAGCCGCAAGAAACGGCGGAAAACGGCGATGAACATGAACGGTTCCCCGCTGAATCACGGAGCCGCCGGCGTTTGGGCTGCCTGCATCCTGGCGGCAGGAACGGCGGGCCTCGCCATCCTTTATATCCTGGCCTTTATCCGTTCCCATCGACGGGGAAGGAGTTGGCCGCCGCATCGGCTGATACTCTGGTTGTCCGGCGCATCCGCCGCCATCGTCGGAATCCTCGCATCTTCTCCGGCGCAAGCCCATGCCGGCTTCGTTGCCCATATGGTCAGCCATCTCCTCTTCGGCATGCTGGCTCCGCTGCTGATGGCGCTGGCGCGGCCCGTCACGCTTTTGCTGCGTGCCCTTGACGTCACCCATGCGCGGAAGCTTGCATCCTTGCTGAAAATGCCTCCGCTGCGATTCGTCACCCACCCCGCCGTTGCCGGAATTTTGAATATAGGCGGGCTTTGGCTGCTTTACGCGACGGATGTATTCGGCAAAATGCACGCCAACCCGTTTGGCTATTTGTCCGTTCATGGACATCTCTTTATCGCCGGGTATGTATTTTCCTCCGCCATCCTCGGCAATGAACCGAACCCGCATCCAAGCAGCCATATTTTCAGGGCGTTGATCCTTATACTGGCGCTGGCCGGGCACAGCATCCTGTCCAAATACGTTTATGCCCATCCCCCTGCAGGCGTTCCCGCATCCGAAGCCGAAGCCGGCGCCATGCTGATGTATTACGGCGGGGATGCCGTCGAGGCGTTGCTCATCTTTTTCTTTTGCCGGACATGGTACGTTGCCGTGCGACCCCGGCCCCGCCTTCCGCAGGTCAAAGGTTGAGGCAAACAAAAAGACAGCCGAATGGGTCGGCTGCCTTTTTGTTCTATTTTACTCTTTAAACTAGCGGATGACCGAGCAGGCAATGCGCGCGCCGGAATTCCCCGACGGGTCCGTCACGTAGTCGTCCGCTTTTTCGTGAATCATCAAGGTAGTGCCTCCCGGTTTGAGCAGCGAGTTCGATGCGCCCTTTTTCAGCGTTACCGTTTTGCTCTCCAGATCGGCCACGACGCTTCCGTCATCATTGACGCGGATGTTCAGCAGGTCGCCCGCATGGAACCCTTGCGGGTTTTTGAAGCCATGCTGCTTGCCTTGCGGATTAAAATGCGCTCCCGCAGTCGTGAAGTCCGGCGGATCGCATTTTCCGTTTTCATGGAAGTGAATTCCGTGCTCCCCCGGGGGCAAGTTTTTCGCTTCGACGTGAATTTGCACCGCATCGGCTTTTTGCGTGATCACCGCCGTGCCCACTTCAGTCCCTTTGGAATCGATGATTTTCGTTTTCACTTGCATTTCTTCCGAGTGGGCCCATGCGGACGGGCTCATCGGCGCAGCCCCGAATACGAGTGTGCTCAGTACGCTCAGGCAGATCGCTTGTTTTTTCATTGTGCCTATTCTTCCTCCTGTAGATGTGTTTCGGTACCTGTTCACAGGTTGTCCTTTTTGCAGGAAAAAGATAACACCGATCCGCTCAAAAAATGGCGCGGACGTTTCCACGATCATCCACCGGCATTTTTACTCGGCAGGTTTGGGTTTGGGAAGAATGCGAAACAGCACGACATACAACGCGACGCTTGCCAGCGTGCAGAAAAAGATAAAACCGAAGACCCCAAGCGGCGGGAGCCAAGTCGAAAGAAAAATCGTCGCCGGAGCGATAAAACGGCCCAAGGAATATTGAAGGTTGGATGCTCCCATGTACTGGCCTCTTGCGTCGGCAGGCGCATATTTGCTGATGAAGCTTTCCGTAACGGGCGAACGGGACACTTCCCCCACCGTCATGATGACGACAAAAACAAGCAGCAGCCATACGTTCGTGGTAAAACCCATTAGAAACATCCCGAGACCAAACAGCACCGAGGATAAAATGAACACGTTTCGATCGCTCCAATGCTCGAACACCTTGGTGACAGGCACCGCCAACAGCACGAACAACAAACCGTTAAGCCCGATCATCAAGCCGAAAATTCCGGTGCTGTCCAGGGAATGCGACCAGCTCCCGAACGAGAACAGCGGCTGCGCAGGCACGTATTCTTTGACGTACACCGCAAGATACATATCCAGCTGCATAAAAGCGATGGTGACCATCACTCCCGCAATGATATACACCGCAAAGGGCAGATCCTTGAAAATAAGGCCGTAATCGCGGAACTGCTTTATGATCAGCGAGCCCATATTTCCTTTTTCGTTCGCGGGTTCCGCCGATTTCGGCAGCGTTTCGCGTATCTTCCAATAGATCGTCAAAAAGTACAGGAACGTGACCAGCGTGCATGTCCACAGCAGTTCGGTGCGATGATGGATGAAAAAGACGGAACCGATCGCCGGGCCGAACACCGCGCCGATGTTCCTCCCGGTCACGAACGTCGCAAACACCATTCGCCGCTCCTTTTCCGGCGTGACGTCCGCGACCATCGCCGAGCTGGCCGGCGTAAAAATCGAACCCCCGAGCCCGACCCCGATATACGCTACATAATCGAGCCAGCGGGAAGGGGATAATGCAAAAATCGCAAACATCACGGATTGAAGGATCGAACCCAAAAGCATCGCGGGGCGCCGGCCCAGCCGATCGGCCAAAAACCCTCCGAACAGACCCGCGAACATCCCGACGAGCGGCGGCACCATCATCAGCATGCTGGCGACGGATTTGCCGAAAGCTTCGCTGAAGTAAAGCGCCATGAACGGAAAATACATCCAAAAGAGCATGTTAAACAGGGAATCCCCAATCAGCCTGATCTTCAGGTTGAGGTCCCATTTGAGCCAAAGCATTGGAAATGTCCTCCTGAAATACGATTTGGAGTGAGATGTTGGGAAATAAGGAAGGAGTTTAAATATACCATAAATTCTCAGGATGACAAGAACATTGGATAAAAAAACAGTCCGCGAAACCTGATGGGTCAGGCTGCGGACTGTGGTTTCGGACGCCGGAATTAACCGATGTCCGGAATATGGATTTCGACTTCCCTTTTCGTTTGCGAAGACCGCAAAATGCCGTCCAGGATCGCCTGGTTGCGCAAAATCTGCTCGCCCGGGATCGGTGCCGGCCCCCCTTCGCGGAGCGCGCGTACGAAATCTTTGATTTTTTCCTCGAACACGCTTAGTTTATGGTCGATCAGCGGAATGATGCTTTCGGTATGATGGCCTTGGATATCATGGAATATGGATACCGCGCCGACGTTGCCGTCCCATACGCCTCCCCACGGGCCTCTGCTGCCCGGAAGCACCTTCATCCCCGCATCCGTTCCGAGGAACATGGTGGCGCCGAGCGTATCCATGTGCATCGCCCAGGAGGTTTTAAAGTTCAGCACGAGATCGTTTTCAAACCGGACGATCGCAACGCCGAAGTCTTCCACGTCGAAGCGGTCCGCCTCCGGATGATATTTCGGGTTCGTGCCGAAATGGTTCGACGTGTAAGCCGACACCGTCAGCGGTTTGGGATACCCGAGCGTATTTAAAGCCAGATCGAGCGAATAACAGCCGATATCGGCCATGGCCCCGGCTCCCGCGATCTCCTGCCGGATGAACGTCCCGCCCGGCATGCCGCGGCGGCGTCCCCCGCCGGTTTCTACATAATAAACTTTGCCGAGCTGGCCCTTCTGCACCAAATCCTTGATCAGCCCCATATTCGGGTCGTAACGCGGCTGAAAACCGATGTTCAGCATATTTCCGGTTTGCTTTGCGACCTGCACCATTTCGACGGCCTGTTCGAGCGTGACCGACATCGGCTTTTCCAGCATGACATGTTTGCCGGCGCGCAGCGAATCGATCGTCGTCTGGTAATGGGCGACGTTCGGCGTGCAAATGCTTACGCCGTCGAGTTCCATTTCCAGCATCTTGCGGTGATCGTCAAAGCCTTTGGCCTGCTGCAAATCCCAGCGCTTGATGAACTCTTCCGCCCGTCCCGGCAAAATGTCGGCCACGCCGACGATTTCCACGTCTTCGATGCGTTTATAAGCGCGGACATGCTCGCCGGCAATGCCGCCGCTTCCGATAATCCCAATCCGATAAATCTTTCCCACGAAAGCCATCCCCCTATATTTTCGCGTGTGTCATCCGATATTCCGTCGGCGTCATCCCGAATCTTTTTTTGAATACCGTATGCAGGTAGCTGCCGCTCGAAAACCCTTCCAGGCCGGCAATGACGTCGATCGGATCCTTCGTTTCCGTCAGCCGTTTGCAGATCGATTTCAGACGAAAGTCCTCCAAAATCTCGCTGAACGAGCGGCCGTCGCCAAGATCCCTGAGGATCCGCTGCAGCTGTCTGCTGCTGATATGCAGCTTGTCGGCGACGTCGTCCAAGACGATCTCCCCCGCCGAATTGGCTTCGATGTATTCCATGGCCAGCTGGTACCGGTAAGCCTTCATGTCCCTCGCGGGCAGCAGCGCCTCCATCGGCTCCGATTCGTAAGCCCTGACCGCGCGCAGCAAAATTTGGATGACGCTGTGTTTGATCGTCGTATACAGCCCGGCATATTTCATATGGGCCGCCTGATAAGCCTCCAGGAAATAAGGCATGGCCCGATGAGCGTCCATGACCGGTTTGAGCGGCAATGTTTTCAGCTTCTCCATGCAATCCTGGGCTTCGGCGATTTCCCACGGATCGGCGGCATGGCGGGTGCGCCTGCCCTGGCCCTTTTCTTTCTCCGCCAGGTTGACGATATCGACATGGAGGCAAAGCTCATCCATCGCTTCCTCGGCATCCGCCTCCTGGTAATGCATTACGCCCGGTCCCGTCAAATAAAACATGCCCTCGCGCAGCGTGAACGGCTCCTGTTCCAGGATGACCATCCCTTTGCCGCGCGGAATAAAATGAAACTCGTATTCGGCGTGCTTGTGAAAAGACACCATTTTCCCCGGGGGAAACGTAATGAGGTGAAATCGCAGGACGCGAATCTCATAGTTCCCCCAATACACTTTCAGATCCAGCCGTTCCAGAGCGTCTGCGCGCTCCGTCATCATTTCATACGGAAAGTTGTTCATCATGAAGCACAGTCCTTGATTCCATATATTTTATTTCGGCACCTGAAATTTAAGCTTGAAGATCGGATATACGAATGCCGCGATGCTCGCGCGCCGATTGGTTCGCCGCCTCCATCAGTTTCGTCAATTCAAGGGCATACGCCACGTTCTCGTCGGCCGTCGTGTCGTTCTGGATATGGCCGACCCATTGCTGGAACGCGCTTTCACGCGGCCCCGGCACCGGAAGCTCTACCCAACCGTCGCTGTATTCGCTTTTCCGGGCCGTACGGATAAGAAGCTTTTCCTCAGGCGTGCCGTAAAGCAGCGTGCCGTCCGTGCCGTGAACTTCGATGCAGAACGGAGAGAAGCTGTTCACGAAGCCCGCTTCCACGATCCCGATCGCCCCGGACGGCGTGGACAGCGTCGCTACCGCGTTATCCTCGACTTCTTTGCCCGTAACGTACCCGTATTCCGCTTTGACCTCGACGGGCTCCTGCTGCAGGAACAAACGCGTCAAATACATCGGATGGCAGCCCAGATCGATGAGCGCTCCGCCGAAGGTATCTTCCAGCTTGTAAAAATGGTCCGGCAGCCAACCCGCGGTAGACCCGTTGTGGGACAAACGGACGCGTACCAACGTCACTTTTCCGAGGAGCTCCTGATCGAGAATTTCGCGGATCGCCAGCGTGTATCCGTCATTCAGACGCGGCAGCGAAACCGTCAGCTTCACGTTATGGCGTTTGACCGCCTCCAAAATCTCGTTTGCTTCGTGCAGCGTCGGCGCAAGCACTTTTTCCGTGAAAATATGCTTGCCGGCGGCTGCCGCCTTCAGCATCACGTCGCGGTGCATCCGCGTCGGAGCGTCCACGATCACGCCGTCGATGTCGTCGCGGCCGAGCATTTCGTCGAGGGATTCATAGAAGTCCACGCCTTGCTTGTCTGCGGCTTCCTTGCCCCGCTGCGGGTTTTCGTCCCAAACCGCGACGATTTCCGTGTCCGGATGCTCCTGGGCTTGTTTCGTATAATCCCAAGCATGCACGTGCCAATAGCTAATTTTACCTATTCTGATCATGTTCAGCCACCCCAATGTTTAATTTAAGGACATCATGCCATTAATCTATCACAGGAAATACCGATAATACAGTGTAACATTGCGACAATAAGCTTCAATATTGCGACACAACGACCAGACCGTCCCGATGACAAAAAGCCCACTCTCTCTTTGATAAAAGGGTGAGCTTTTCCTATGAACCTATTTAAAATAGACCGTTTTGCCCGTGCGCGCGGATTCGTAGATCGCTTCCAGCACCTCGGTGACGACCAATGCCTGCTCCGGTTTCACCATCGGTTCGGTATCGTTCAGGATGCTGTCGATCCAAAGCCGGCATTCCCTTGCGGCCTGGCTCTCCGACTTGCCGTCGAAATAAGCGACGCCGCCCGTGTTCAGCTCCGGCAGCTTGGTGTACAAATGGCCCATCTCTTCGCCGTTGATCCGCAGTCCGTCGCGCATGTCCGCGCCGGCTTCGGTCCCGCACAGCGTCGCCTTCGCTTCGCCGACGTCCAGCGTATTCAGCGCCCAGCTCGATTCGAGGATGACGGTGGCCCCGTTTTCCATCGTGATGAATCCGAATGCCGAATCTTCGACGGTAAACTGCTCGGGATCCCACGGACCAAACGCGTTGGCGGCGTCTTTTTTGCTGCCGAGCTTATGGTATACGTTTCCGACGACGCTTTTGACCTTGTAGTTATCCATCAGCCAAAGCGTCAAATCGAGCGCATGCGTCCCGATGTCGATGAGCGGGCCGCCGCCTTGCTCCTCTTCGTTCAGGAACACGCCCCAGGTCGGTACGGCGCGTCTGCGGATGGCATGGGCCTTCGCGAAATAGACGTCGCCCAAATCTCCGCGTTCGCAGATTTTTTTGAGAAGCAGCGAATCCGGACGGTAACGGTTGTCATATCCGATCGTCAGCTTTTTGCCCGTGCGTCTGGCCGTTTCCAGCATCGCTCTGGCTTCCTCCGAAGTTTTTGCCATCGGCTTTTCGCACATCACGTGTTTGCCGGCTTCCAGCGCAGCGATGGTAATGAACGAGTGGGACTTGTTCGGCGTGCAGACATGGACCAGGTCGATGCTTTCGTCCTTTAACAGTTCCTTGTAATCCGTATAAATCGCGATGTCTTCCCTGCCGATTTTTTTGGCGGATTCGACCGCCCGCTCTTCGATGATGTCGCAGAACGCCACCAGTTCCACGTTTTTGTTCGCGTTCAAATTCGGTATATGTTTGCCGTTTGCGATGCCGCCGCAGCCGATCACGCCGACGCGGAGCGTTTTTTGTTCCTTAACCGCCATAACCCGAGTCATCTCCTTCTGATTCATAATTTATAATATTTGTCGAAGGTAGACGAGGCTCGCCTTGATGCTTTCCAGCTGAGGCATCTCGAACTCCTCTTGTTCCACCGTATACCATTGCACGCCGTAACGTTTGCCCGTTTCGACGATCGCCTTGAAATCCATGATGCCGGACCCGATTTCCGTGTTCCGCTTGTCCTGCCCGCTTTTCATGTCCTTGATATGCAGCACCGAGCAGCGTTCTTTCAGCGATTCGATCCAGTCGACGGAACGGAATCCCGCCGCCTCCGCCCAGTACGTATCCAGCTCGAAAAACAAATGGTCGGGATCCGTGTGCCGGGCAAGCAGTTCGATGCCGGTGAGTCCGTCGAACTTCTCGAATTCGACCGCGTGGTTATGGTAGCCGAACCGAAGTCCCTGCTCCTTGCAGCGCTCCCCGATCCGGTTGAAGGCTTCCGCCGTGCGTTTGTAGCTGTCGGCGCTGCTGCGCATCTCTTCGGGAAGGCCCGGGCAAATAATGTAAGGGCTTTCGATCGTAAGCGAGTATTCGATCGTCCGGTCAAGACCGTCCTGCAGGTCGGAAATGCCGATGTGGCTTCCGGCGGCCCGGAGACCGTGAGCATCCAGCGCTTTTTTCAGTTCCGAAGCAGAGGTGCCGAAATAACCCGCGAACTCGACGCCGTCATAACCGATTTCCGCCACTTTGGCAAGCGTTCCCAAAAAATCGGCGCTTGTCAGTTCTTTAATGGAATACAGTTGAAGTGCTATATTTTCCACCGTCTTGCCTCCTCTGTGTCTCAAGTCAAGGTAAGGATACCAAAATCGGCAGATTCGTTATACAATGAACCTATTCAAAAATATAAAATTTTTGTCATGGTAAAAACGAGGTGCTGCAGCGATGACCGAACCGTATTTCGAATCCAACCGTTCCCAAGACGGGTCTGTCCAATATCCTTACGAAAGCATGATCCATTCCAGCCAAAACGGAAGCATCGTCGTGGATCCCCACTGGCATATTTATATCGAAATACTGTACTTCCTTTCCGGCAAAGCCAAGGTGTTCCTGGGCGGGAAAAGCCATCGGCTCGAAACCGGCGATCTGGTTCTGATCCACTCGCACGAAACCCATTCGATTTATTCGACGGAGGAGCCCGTTTCATACATCGTCGTGAAATTCGATCCCGAAATTTTGTACTCGACCTCGCGCACCTTCCTGGAATCGAAATACATCCTCCCTTTTACGCTGGCGGATGCCGGAGGACAGCGGGTGTTTACGGCGGCCGAAATCCACGACACGCCCATTCCCGGCCTGATCCGGGAAATCTATGAGGAATTCACCTCCAAAGGGTTCGGCTTCGAGCTGGCCGTCCGT
>Ga0180220_1001814_pt1 | contig 14901 bp, 17 predicted proteins | sample eDN5th37CBELigBY_FD_151335 | JGI IMG/M metagenome (GOLD analysis project Ga0180220, IMG submission 151335) | Enriched backyard soil microbial communities from Emeryville, California, USA - eDNA 5th pass 37_C BE-Lig BY (version 2) (version 2) | ecosystem: Environmental > Terrestrial > Soil >... | reverse complement strand
TCTGGCTTCCTTCGGACGGGGGTGGCCGAGCGTCGAAATCTCCGAGACTGAAAAGGACATCCGCATAACCGCGGAAGTGCCAGGTCTGGAGGAGAAGGACATCGAACTGATGCTGGATGACGGTGTGCTGACGCTGCGCGGCGAAAAGCGATCTGAGACCGAGGACAAGGACAAGCAGTTCTCGGAACGCTTCTACGGCCGTTTCGAGCGCCGTATCCCGGTTGGAAGGGAAATCGTCGAGGACAAGATAGACGCCAGGTTCAGAAATGGCGTGCTGAGCCTCGTGCTTCCCAAGACCGAAAAGGCACAGTCGCAGGTAAAACGCATAGCGATCAAGAGCTGACGAGGGTTTCGGCGCCGGCGGGTTCGTTGCGCCCGTCGGCGTCGATCTTCACCGATCACGGAGGAAGAACCATGAACATTGCTGCAAGAAGGACATCAATGGCAGATGGTCCTGTCGACCGGCCCGTGCCGGGAGCCAACGACAATCGTCGCACGATGCTGTCAATGGGACGCTCCTTATTCCCCAGCGATGCCGTGGCCCGGATCTACCGCCCATCTCGCTCGGCGACTACCAGTGCTCCGTCGCGCGATCAATGGAAGCTCGTGTTCGAGGCGCGCAGCCCGTCTTTTATCGAACCGCTCATGGGCTACACCGGCAGCCGGGACACACTGAAGCAGGTCGAGCTTAAGTTCCCGACGCTGGCGTCTGCGATCCGTTACGCGCAGCGGCAGGGTCTTTGCTATGTCGTGGACGTACCAAAGGATAAGGCTAGGATTACCATGGATAAGTCTGGAGAAAAGCGAAACACATTCTCCGATGCGACGCTCGGCAAGCTTGGCCTCGCCGGGCTTTCGGACAAGTACCGTCGGGCCATGTCGAATGACGCCAATCGCAATGATGGGGATGGCAGCTGGGCTTCGCCGATGGATGTCGTGACTGACAACCGGCTCCCCCTTGATGCGAGGCGGTCGATCCTGATGAACTGGGCCTGGACCGAATTCCTGATCGATCAGGCCACCAACGAGGGCATGCCTGAGAACGGCCGCCCCTCGCGCCTTGATGAGGTCGAGCAGGCGTTGCTCGCTCTCGAAAGAGGCGTGGATGCCCAGTCGGCTGGTCCGGGGCATCTCGAAGCAGCATGAGGTGATTCCATGGATCCATTTGTCACGATCGATGCACAAAAGGTTCTGCCTAACAGGTTCGGGCTGGCTCTCGCAGGGGCCATGCGTTGTAGAGCGCTGAGGCGGGGCGATGAGCCTCGACTGGCGCTGGAAGGAATGACAACGCAGGATCTTGCGCTGCATGAGATTGCTGCGGGTGCTTTCACCGATGCGGAGCTCGCTCCGTTCCGTATCGGACAGCAGCCTGTGGGGCGTCTGCGCGCTCCACATCAGCAGTTGTGTGCCGGCTTCCCATCTCGTGACACCGGCACCTGCGTTCCGCCCGACAGGCGGACCGCTCATTGACGACGCATCAAACCGGAAAGGAGGAAAACGATGCTGAAGACATTCGAAAACCGCTCTGCCTTTGATGTTGTGAATATTGCCGCCGGCCTCGGACTGGCCATAACGCCATGGATTCTGGGTTATGCGGCTCTAACGACTGCGGCCTGGAACGCATGGCTTGTAGGAGCGGCGATCGCCGTTGTTGCATGCATTGCGCTGTTCGCGTTCAGCGAATGGCAACAGTGGGTTAACACGGCGTTAGGCGTCTGGTCGGTCGCGGCGCCATGGGTGTTGTCATTCTCGACCAACAGCAGCGCGACGATCTCCCATGTCGTCGTCGGCCTGATCTGGCTGCTGCTGCGGGCTACAGCCTTTGGAACGGCTCCGACAAACCGTTCTCAACGGCCTGACCGAGGGGCCCGGCTCTGCCGGGCCCTTTCACGTTGATCTGCCTCAAACGAGGACAGGGTGGTCCGGCTAAAGTGATGTCGGTAGGGGCGGCGTACCCCACGCAGATGCATGGCGATAGAGAATGGACAAGAAGACGCAGTTCAATATCTGGTACTGGATCGCGGCCTTTCTCGGCCTGATGGTCTTCCAGTACCTCTTCGCGGCGGCGACGCAAGTCGCGCAGATTCCCTACAGCGAGTTCCAGACCTATCTTACGCAGGGACGCATCGCCGAGGTCGCCGTCTCCGACCGCTTCATACAGGGTCGCTTCACCGAACCGGTGGACGGCCGGCCGATGTTCATCACCACCCGCGTCGAGCCCGATCTGGCGCGCGATCTCCAGCAGCACGACGTCGTCGTCACCGGCCAGGTCGAGAGCACCTTCCTGCGCGACCTCCTGTCGTGGGTCGTTCCCGTCGCGCTGTTCGTCGGGTTGTGGATGTTCATCCTGAGGCGAATGGGCGGCGGCATGGGCGGCGGCCTGATGCAGATCGGCAAGTCCAAGGCCAAGGTCTATGTGCAGACGGACACCGGCGTGACCTTCGCCGACGTCGCCGGCGTCGACGAGGCCAAGGCCGAGCTGCAGGAGATCGTCGATTTCCTGAAGGACTCGGAGGAGTACGGCCGGCTCGGCGGGCGAATGCCCAAGGGCGTGCTTCTCGTCGGCCCGCCCGGCACCGGCAAGACGCTGCTCGCGAGAGCGGTGGCCGGCGAGGCGGGCGTGCCCTTCTTCTCCATCTCCGGCTCCGAATTCGTCGAGATGTTCGTCGGCGTCGGCGCCGCGCGCGTGCGCGATCTGTTCGAGCAGGCGCGCGCCAAGGCGCCGGCCATCATCTTCATCGACGAGCTCGACGCGCTCGGCCGCGCCCGCGGCATCGGTCCGATGGCCGGCGGCCACGACGAGAAGGAGCAGACGCTCAACCAGCTTCTGGTCGAGCTCGACGGCTTCGACCCGTCGAGCGGGCTGGTGCTGCTCGCCGCCACCAACCGGCCGGAGATCCTCGACCCGGCGCTGCTGCGCGCCGGGCGCTTCGACCGGCAGGTCCTGGTCGACCGGCCGGACAAGCAGGGCCGCATCGCCATCCTGCATGTCCACATTAAGAAGGCGAAGCTCGCGCCGGACGTGTCGCCGGAGCAGATCGCGGCGCTGACGCCCGGCTTCACCGGCGCGGACCTCGCCAACCTCGTCAACGAGGCGACGCTGCTCGCCACCCGCCGCAAGGCCGACGCGGTGACGATGGAGGATTTCAACAACGCCATCGAGCGCATCATCGCGGGGCTGGAGAAGCGCAACCGCCTGCTCAACCCCAGGGAGCGCGAGATCGTCGCCTATCACGAGATGGGCCATGCGCTCGTCGCCATGGCGCTGCCGGGCGTCGATCCCGTGCATAAGGTGTCGATCATCCCGCGTGGCATCGGCGCGCTCGGCTACACCATCCAGCGTCCGACCGAGGACCGCTTCCTGATGACGCGCGAGGAGCTTGCGAACAAGATGGCCGTGCTGCTCGGCGGCCGCGCCGCCGAGTGGATCGTCTTCGAGCATCTTTCCACCGGCGCGGCCGACGACCTCGTCAAGGTCACCGACATCGCCCGCGCCATGGTCACGCGTTACGGCATGACCGAACGGCTGGGCCATGTGGCGCTGGAGAAGGACCGCCGCTCGTTCCTGACCACGGACCAGCCCTACTACGGGCCGCAGGAGCGCGACTATTCCGACGAGACCGCGGCGGCCGTAGACGAAGAGGTCAAACGTATCGTCGAGGAAACGTTCGGGCGTACCGTAGCGCTGCTTCAGGAACGCCGCGAAATCCTTGAGAAATCGTCGAGACTGCTGTTGGAGCGCGAGACTTTAGACGAGGAAGAGTTGCGGGAAATTCTGAGAAAAGATGTTAAGAGCAGGAGCGGTAATTGATCTGAGGAAAATTTGATTATCTATTGCGACTGTCTTTTCGACGCAGATATCATTTCTTTTTTGGCGTCTGTAAACTGGGGAGAAATTGGTTAAAAATACGCTAAAAAGAAGCTTCGAAATGTCTAGCTTTAATCGGCAGGCGGGCTCTCGTCGCCGGAGCTGCAACCGAATAATCTTTAACCCTCGTGTTGTTTCGTTCGATTGCCAATTCTGTGATGTTGATTCGCTCGGCACGATTCCTAACGGCGTCGGGCAGCGGGCCGAGTTTCAGCTTGGTCATGGTCAACCTCCTGCCGGCTCGAACACAAGGTCGCGGGTGACGATGATCCTGACCGGGAAGCCCGGCCGGATGGCCAGCGTTGGCGCGACCTGCAACTGGCGCTGGACGATCTGCTGGCCCGCCTGATTGACGGTATCCTGCGCCCCGTCGCGGATGGCGCGGATCAGCCGGTCCTCGTCGCTCGTCGCCAGCTCCGTGCCCATGCTAAGCAGCGTGGACAGCCCTGCGGCCTTCATCAGATCCCACCAGTGATAATCGACGCCATCCTCAAGCCCTGCGTAGCCGCTGGCGTCCGCGCCTGGCAGCCGCTCCAGCACGATGGAACGGCCACCGGGCAGGATCAGGCGATTCCACACCAAGAGCACCCTGCGCTGGCCGAAGGTCACACCGTCATCGTATTGACCGATGATGCGCGTGCCCTGCGGGATCAGGAGCAGGCTGCCGGTCGGGCTGTCATAGACGTTCTCGGTCACTTGCGCCGTGATCTGGCCCGGAAGGTCCGAACGGATGCCGGTGATGAGCGCGGCCGGGATCACGGCCCCGGCCTGAAGAATGTAGGGCGATGCCGGCGGCGTGACACGATCCGGCGCGACGGTCTGCCGGTCCACGGGTCCATTGAGGAAAGCGGCGTGCCGGTCCTGTGTCTCTGGCTGTCCACCAATGCCAAGACCGGCAAGGCCGGGCATGGCCGTCCCTGCCGGCGCTGCGGTGCGCGGGCCGGACTGGAAGAACACGTTGCTCAAGCGCGCGGCTTCTTCCTCGGCCCTACGGCGTTCCTCGGCGGGATCGACGGCGGGCGTCACTATCGCGGGCGGCACGACTGGTTGTCCCCGGTTCTGCGCATCGAGGATCGGGCGGCCCAAATCTCCGGGCAGCGCGGGGCCGAGCACCGGCCCGGTATAATCGCGCGGCAGGCCCGCCAGCCCATCGGCAGTTTGCCGGTTGTTGGTCGAATAGAGTTCTTCGCCGCCCGGTCCTGCATCGCGGGTCTGGAGCGCATAGATGAGCGCGCCGCCTATGCCGAGAAGCGCGACGGCTCCGACGCCTGCCAGCATCTTGCGCGACAGGCGGGTGACGCGCGGCGGTTCGGCGCGCAGCCGCATGGGCGCGGCGGTGTCGGTGATGGTGTTATCTGTCATGACGGGGAATCTCCGGTCGCGCTGGCGGGCTGTGCGGCAGCGGCCTGCGTCGGGTTGATGCGAACGATCCTGACGACCTGCTGGCGGTTGCGGCTGCCAAGGCGCAGCTCGGCCGCGCCGAACAGGCGGTCCACGATCAGGACGTTCTGGTGGACTCGGCTGTTGACGATCTGCGGTTCGCCATTCGTGCCGAGCACGAAAATCGGCGGCATTTCGCCCTGCACGATCCCGGCCGGGAAGACGACATAGACGCGCCGGCCGTCATCGAAGACGGAAACCGGCCGCCATGGCGGGCTGTCACCTGTCAGGCCGTAGCGGTAATTCCTCGCGGCCTCGGCCGGGATAATCGGTGCGGCTGGAACGGACTGGCGCTGGCCTGCTGGCGTCGCGGGATAGGCCCATGCCACGGCCGGCATGTAGAGCGATTCCCGCGCGCGCAGCTCGATCATGTAGGTGCGCCGGTCGGTGGTGACGACAAGGTTGGTGGAAATGTCCGGCCGTGTCGGCTTCACGAGGATATGGACACGGCGGTTTGCACCGCTGCCGCTCTCGGTGTCGCCGATGATCCAGCGGGCGGTGTCGCCGGCCGCAATCGGTCCCGCGCCGGTCAGGCTTTCGCCCGGCTCCAGCGCGATATTGGTGATCTGGCTGGGGGCCGCATAGACCTGATAGAGCGCGCCTTCCGACCAAGGGTAAATCTGGATCGCATTATAGTAGCCCTCGCGGCGCGGCTCGACGCGCGCGGCGGCGTTGGCGTTCTCGACACGACCTGCCGGTGTTCCGGCGGCCGTTCCGCCACGCGCGACGGTCCAGGCCGGAGGCACATGCAGCGGCCGGGGCCGGTCGTCGGTCGCGGCTGCTTGCACGGTGGGCAGCGGCGGCACGTCGGCGTCGTAGCTGAATTGCGGCGTCCGGTTGGTCGCGCAGCCGGCCAGCGCGGCGGAAAGCAGCAAAGCCGCGAAAGCGGGTTTACGGAAAACCGGAAGCCCGGCTTTACGGAAAGTCGTGCGGGTCATTGGCCCATCTCCCGCGACCATGAAATTGCGTTGATGTAGATTCCCAGCGGATTGGCGCGCAGCCATTCGGCGTCGCGCGGGGGCTGGATCACGACAGTCAGGATCGCGGTCCATCGCTCGGTGGTGGAAAGCTGCCCATTCTCGTAATGCCTTTCCGTCCAGGCCACGCGGAAACTGTCGGGCGATGCCCGGATGACGCTGGACACCTCGACGGCGACCTGTTGCCGGCCGACCTTGGTGAACGGGTCGTTGCTGCGCGCATAATCGTTCAGGGCCGCGGCGCCCCGGTCTGTGGTGAACTCGTAGGCCCTCAACCAATTCTGCCGAACAATGATGGCGTCGGCCGGGATCGCGCGGACCTGTTCGATGAAGCGGCCGAGGTGGAACGCGATCTGCGGATCGGTCGGCCGATAGTTGGCGGTGGCCGGTGCGACCGTTTGCGCCTGACCGAGATTGTCCACCTGAACAACCCACGGAACGACGGTTCCGCGCGCCGATTGCCAGACAAGGGCGGCGGCGAATCCGGCCGAGAGGATCAGGTTGCCGAAGGCCATGAGCCGCCAGTTTTTCGCCTGCACGCGGGCCGAGCCGATGCGCTCGTCCCAGACCTGCGCGGCTTTCTGATAGGGCGTCTCGGGTTCCGGCGTCTTGCCGTAGTGGGTTGCGGGTCTTCTGAAGAGATTCATGAGCGGTCACTTTCGGAGAGGTTGACGGAAGAGCCGCCGCCGTGGCTGTCACCGGAGCGGACGGCGTGTGCGGCCATGGTTGTGCCGTGGTTCACCGCCTGCGAGCGCCGCATGCGCTGCGCCCAAGCGGGTGGCGTGCCGGTAGCCGAAGCAGATGCGGCCGGGGCGGATGCTTCCGCCGCACCGCCGACCGTTCCCATGGTGGAGGTGCCGCCGGTCGCGCCGAATCCGGCCTTCACGCCACCGGAGAAATTGGATTTGACGCTTTCGCTGGTGCGCGAAGCCGCATCGGAAACGGCACGCTTGAGAGGCGAGACGGCGGCCGATCCTGCCGCGCGAGCGACGCCGCCAAGGCCGGAGGCGACGCCAGCCGCGCCGGTCTGGCCGAGCGAGCCGAGGCTGTAGGCTGCGGAAGCGGCTCCTGCGGCCGTCGCGCCGCCGCGAACCGCTGCAGCCCCACCGGACAGAGCAGCAGCGCCTCCCTTCGCGCCGAGCATGGCCGCGCCGCCTGCGGCCGCACCGCCCGCCAGCACCATGCCGCCTGCCGCGAGGCCGGTGCCTACCGCCGCGCCCGCGCCGAGCTGCGGCCCGCCCGAAACGAGACCGGAAGCGATGCCGGGTCCGAAGATGCCGAGGCCGAGCAGCGACAGCGCGGCGAGCACAATCGCCATGGCATCGTCGATGGTCGGGGTCGCCCCGCCGAAACCGGCCGTGAATTGGGAGAAAAGCGTCGAACCGATGCCGATAATGACGGCCAGCACCAAGACCTTGATGCCGGATGAAATCACGTTCCCCAAGACCTTCTCGGCCATGAAGGCGGTCTTGCCGAACAGGCCGAAGGGGATCAGCACAAAACCGGCCAGCGTGGTCAACTTGAACTCGATCAGCGTGACGAAGAGCTGCACGGCCAGAATGAAAAACGCCAGCAGCACGAGCGCCCATGCGAACAGCAGGCAGGCGATCTGGATGAAATTCTCGAAAAACGACCAGTAGCCCATCAGGTCGGAAATGGAGTCGAGCAGCGGACGGCCCGCGTCGAGGCCGGTCTGCGCCACCTTGCCGGGACGCATCAGGTCGGCGGCGGAAAAGCTGGTGCCGGAGGCTTTCAGGCCGAGACCGGCGAAGCTCTCGAAGACGATCTTCGCCAGGTTGTTCCAGTTGGAAATGATGTAGGCGAAGGCCCCGACGAACAGCGTCTTCTTGACCAGCCGGGCGATGATGTCGTCATCCGCGCCCCAACTCCAGAACAGCGCGGCAAGCGTCACGTCGATGACGATCAGGGTGGTGGCGATAAAGCCGACCTCGCCGCCGAGGAGGCCAAACCCGCTGTCGATGTAGCTGGTGAATACGCCTAGAAACGAGTCGATGACGCCGGTGCCGCCCATGGTTCATTGTCCCCCGTTCTGATGCGGGGCGGCGGGCACCGGCGTCCGGCCGAGAAACCGATCGCGGTTCTCGGCCCAGATGGCGAGGCAATCGGGATCGCTCGCGGCAGCCTCGCCAAGACGCTGACAATCGCGCAGGCTCTGACGCAACGGATCGGCAGGACGCTGTAGCTCCGGCGCGGGCCTGCCGCGCGACGGCTCGTCCTTGCGGGTCATCTCGATCACCGTGGCGGTGATGGCGATGGCGACGAATATGATCGCGCCCAACCGGGCCAGCATCTTGCCGTCCATGTCACGCCCCTCCTGTCCGGTCAGTTGTTGCCGTTGCCGAACATCTGCGCGTTGCCGGGCTGGTAGCCCGATCCCGGCGTCAGGAAGCGCTCGCGCTGGACGCGGCCCTGTTCGGCGGCGGTGGCACGCTCCGCCTCGATGAGCGCCTCGGACCGGCCATTGGCAGACATCAGCGCGATCAGGTCGGAAAGCTGCTGCGACTGGAGGGCGAGAAGCTGATTGCCGGCCTGCGTGGCCTGCAATGCGCCCGTCGCGTTCTGGCTCTGGCCGACCAGCTCCGACATCTGCGTGCGGTTGGTATCGATATTGCCGACGACACCGGCCTGCACGCGCATGGCGTCCTGCAAGCCGCCGACCGTGTTCTGCCAGCGGGATCGCGCGTCGGCGACAAGCTGGCCATCGGTCGCGGACAGCGAGACGTTGCCATATTGGGTCTGGAAGATCTGATCGACCTTCTGCACGTCGAAGGCGATGTTCTGGGCCTGGCTCAAGAGCTGCTGCGTGCGCTGGACGTTCTGCTGCAACGCCTGAAGCGAGGAATACGGCAGGCTGGCCAGATTCTTCGCCTGATTGATAAGCATCTGCGCTTCGTTCTGAAGCGAGGTGATCTGGTTGTTGATCTGCTCCAGCGTGCGGGCTGCGGTGAGCAGATTCTGCGCGTAGTTGCTCGGATCATAGACAATCCGGCCGAAGCCGAATTGCGCATGGGCCGGAGTGGTCAGCACGGGTGACAGCGCGAGCGGCGCTGCCAGCATGGTCACGGCCATGAAGATTGCGCGCGAGCGGGAACGGTGAATGGTCATTGTTAAGACTCCTTCTCGGTCTGGGGGATGAGGTTGGTGAGTTCGGGGATCAGGTCGGCAGCCCATTCGATTCCGCGCAGGCGCAACCAGGCGGCAAGGAAGCCGTCGTGGCCGTGTTCCGCGACGATGCGTTCGATGGTGGTCTGGTCGGATTTGGAGGAGGCAGCGCAGAGAGCGAGGCCGACTTCGGACAGGCCAAGCTCGAACAGCCGGTTGCCGCGCCGCGACTGGCAGTAGTAATCCCGCTTGGGCGTGGCCCGTGCGAGGATTTCGATCTGCCGGTCATTGAGGCCGAAGCGACGATAGATCGCGGTGATCTGCGGTTCTATGGCGCGTTCATTCGGCAGCAGCAGCCGCGTCGGGCAGCTTTCGATGATGGCCGGCGCGATGTTGCTGCCATCAATGTCGGACAGGCTTTGTGTGGCGAAGATGACGCTGGCATTCTTCTTCCTGAGCGTCTTCAGCCATTCGCGGAGTTGGTTGGCGAACCCTTCATCGTCCAGCGCCAGCCAGCCCTCGTCGATGATGAGCAAAGTCGGCCGCCCGTCGAGCCGATCGCCGATGCGATGGAACAGATAGGCGAGCACGGCCGGAGCCGCGCCGGTTCCAACCAGTCCCTCGATCTCGAACGCCTGCACATCCGCTGAGCCGAGTTGTTCGGTCTCTGCGTCGAGCAGCCGGCCATAAGCCCCGCCAATGCAGTAAGGCCGCAATGCCTGTTTCAGATCATTGGATTGCAGCAGCACCGTCAGGCCGGTGATGGTGCGTTCTCCAACCGGGGCGGACGCCAGCGAGGTCAGCGCAGTCCAGATATATTCCTTGGTCTCGGGCGTTACGGGCACACCCTCACGGCCAAGGATGGCGGCGATCCAGTCGGCCGCCCAGGCGCGCTCGTAGGCATCGTCAATGCGGGCGAGCGGCTGGAGCGAGACGGATGCCTCATCGCCGTCCGTCAGTCCGCCGCCCAGGTCATGCCAATCGCCGCCCATGGCGAGCGAGGCAGCGCGGATCGAGCCGCCGAAGTCGAACGCGAAGACCTGAGCATCGGTGTAACGGCGAAACTGCAAGGCCATGAGCGCCAGCAGCACGGACTTGCCCGCGCCGGTTGGGCCGACGACAAGGGTGTGGCCTACGTCGCCGACATGGAGACTTAGCCGGAACGGGGTTGAGCCTTCGGTCCTGGCGTAAAGCAATGGAGCGTCGCCGAAATGCTCGTCCCGTTCCGGCCCCGCCCACACCGCCGAAAGCGGGATCATGTGGGCGAGATTCAAAGTGCTGATGGGTGGCTGGCGGACATTCGCGTAGGCGTGTCCGGGTAGCGAGCCGAGCCATGCATCAACCGCGTTGACGCTCTCGAGCATGGCGGTGAAGTCGCGGCCCTGAACGATCTTCTCGACCAGGCGCAGCTTCTCTTGCGCCACGCGCGGGTCGGCGTCCCATACGGTGACGGTCGCCGTGACGTAGGCCATGCCCGCCACGTCCGCGCCGAGTTCTTGCAACGCCATGTCGGCGTCCAGCGCCTTGTTGGCGGCGTCGGTGTCCACAAGGGCGGACGCCTCGTTGGTCATCACCTCTTTCAAGATCGCCGCGATGCTCTTGCGCTTGGCGAACCATTGGCGACGGATGCGGGTCAGCAACCGGGTCGCATCGGTCTTGTCGAGCAGGATCGCGCGGGTGGACCAGCGATAGGGGAACGGCAGCCGATTCATCTCGTCGAGCAGGCCGGGCGTGGTCGCGGTGGGGAATCCCACGATGGTCAGGACGCGCAGATGTGCGTCGCCAAGGCGCGGCTCCAGCCCGCCGGTCAACGGCTGGTCGGCAAGCAGCGTGTCGAGGTGCATCGGCACCTCGGGCACGCGCACGCGATGCCGGTTGGTCGAGATGGTGGAATGCAGATAGGTCAGCGTGCCGGCGTCATCGAGCCAGCGGCATTCCGGCATGAAGCCATCAAGCAGCGCCAGCACGCGGTCGGTGCGGTCGATGAAGCCGCGCAGCAACTGCCATGGATCGACGCCGGATTGTTCGCGCCCTTCATAAAGCCAGGTTTCGGCGCGGGCGGCGTCCTCGGCGGGTGGCAGCCAGAGGAACGTCAGGAAATAGCCCGATACGAAATGCGTGCCCGCCTCCTCGAAGGCCGCCTTGCGCTCGGCGTCGAGCAGCGCCGATGCGGGTTCGGGAAATTGGCTCGCGGGATAGGTCGACGCCTCGCTGCGTTGCTCCTCAACGAAGATGCTCCAGCCCGATCCGAGACGGCGCACGGCGTTGTTGATCCGTCCTGCGACGGCGACCAGCTCGGCGGCGACGGCGGAATCCAGATCGGGACCGCGAAACTTCGCCGTCCTCTGGAAACTTCCGTCCTTGTTCAGCACGACGCCGGAGCCAACCAGCGCGGCCCAGGGCAGGAAATCCGCGAGACGGCTGGCGGCGCGGCGATATTCGGCAAGGTTCATCATGGTCGCGCCCTCACACCGACAGGTGGCCGGGGATGCGCAGATGCCTGCGGCCGACCTCGACGAAGAGCGGATCACGCTTCGCGGCCCAGACGGCGGCGAAGTGGCCGATGGCCCAGATGGCGAGGCCGACCAGCCAGAGGCGCAGGCCGAGACCGACGACCCCGGCCAGTGTTCCGTTCATGATTGCGATGGAGCGCGGAGCGCCGCCGAGCAGAATATGCTCGGTCAGCGCCCGATGGACCGGGACAGTGAAGCCCGGCACCGCGTCGAGCTGTTCGAGGCCGCCCGCCATCAGATGAGCGCCCCGCCGCCGAACGAGAAGAACGAGAGGAAGAAGCTCGACGCGGCAAACGCGATGCTGAGGCCGAACACGATCTGGATCAGGCGACGGAAGCCGCCGGAGCTGTCGCCGAATGCCAGCGTCAGGCCGGTGGCGATAATCACGATGACGGCGATGATCTTGGCGACCGGCCCCTCGATCGACTGAAGGATGGATTGCAGCGGCGCTTCCCACGGCATCGACGAGCCGGAAGCATGAGCGGCGGGCGCCAGCATCAGGCTGATGGAAACGGCTGCCGCCGATGTCGCCATGAAGCGGCAGGCGCGGGAAAGTGTGGGGATCATGATGGGTCTCCTTTCGGGCTGGTTGCGGTGGTGATGCGGTAGTCGCCGTCCGGCCCCAGCCCTTCGACGCGGGCGAGTTCGGCCAGCCGGCGCGCGGAACCGCGCCCGGACAGGACGGCAACAAGGTCGATGGTTTCCGCGATCAGGGCGCGCGGGACGGTGACGACAGCCTCCTGGATGAGCTGTTCAAGGCGGCGCAGCGCGCCGATGCCGGAGCCGGCATGGATGGTGCCGATGCCGCCGGGATGGCCGGTGCCCCAGGCTTTGAGCAGGTCGAGGGCTTCGGACCCACGCACCTCGCCGATGGGGATGCGGTCGGGGCGCAGGCGAAGCGAAGAACGAACCAGATCCGATAGCGTCGCCACGCTATCCTTGGTCCGCATGGCCACGAGGTTCGGCGCGTCGCATTGCAGCTCGCGCGTATCCTCGATGATGACGACGCGATCCGCCGTCTTCGCCACCTCAGCGAGCAGCGCATTGGTCAGCGTGGTCTTGCCGGTGCTGGTGCCGCCCGCCACGAGGATGTTGGCGCGGGAAGAAACGGCCCCGCGTAGCGTCGCAGCCTGATCGGCGGACATGATGCCCGCCGCCACATAATCGTCGAGGCTGAACACTGCGACGGCGGGCTTGCGGATGGCAAAGGTCGGGGCGGCGACCACGGGCGGCAATAGACCTTCAAACCGCTCCCCGCTCTCGGGCAGTTCGGCCGAGACGCGGGGGGATCGCGAGTGAACCTCCGCACCGACATGGTGCGCGACCAGCCGCACGATGCGTTCGCCATCGGCGGCGGACAGCCGCTCGCCCGTGTCGGAAAGCCCTTCGGACAGGCGGTCGATCCACAACCGCCCGTCCGGGTTCAACATCACCTCGACCACGGCCGGGTCTTCGAGCAGCCGGGCAATGGTGGGGCCGAGCGCGGTGCGCAACATGCGCGCGCCGCGTGCAATGGCTTCCGGTCTTTGATGGTTGGTGGTCATGTCGGCCCCGTTTCTTCATGGGGCGCGACAGGCGATCCCCGGATCGGGGTCGATTAAGAGAGACCGAAATACGGCCGGTTCAACAAGTATCTAGCTGTGTGCGGTGATCGGCGGCGAACGGCTGTAAATAGGATGGGCAAGCCAACCGATGTTGAGAAGGTCAGACAGGAATAATATCTATGCCGGAAGTGACAAAGGAATCGATCTGAATGCGCGGCAGGCCGAAAATATACATAACGGGAGCGTCCTGTTCGGGCGTCTCCACGCTCGGCGCGGCGCTGACAAAGCGGTTCGATATTCCGCACATAGATGTCGATGACTTCTACTGGATGCCGACCGATCCGCCGTACAGCGTTAAGCGCCCGCCCGAGGAGCGCGTGAAGCTGATTGCGGAACAGCAAGCTGCGTCCGATGGATGGATATTGACCGGTTCCTTCATCGGATGGGGAGAGGCTCTAATCCGTGACGTTGATCTGATTGTCTTTCTCTACACGCCTGCCGCCATCAGACTGCAACGCCTCGAGCAGCGCGAGGCGGCGCGCCACGGTGAGCGCATCCTTCCCGGTGGGGACATGCACGAAGCACATGTGGCGTTTCGGACATGGGCATCAGGCTACGATGACCCGCAGTTCACTGGACGGAACCTCGCTCAACATGAACGCTGGCTTAGCCAGCAAATGGCTCCGGTTCTCAGACTGCAAGGCGAGAGGCCGACAGAAGAGCTAGCAGATGCGGTAACGAGTGAGATTGCGCTCATTTGTGAGAGGGCGGGAAGTTAACCAGCCCTCTCTGAGGTTTACGTGCTCAGCGTCAATCGCGCGTTCTCGAACGGCAAGCCCTCATCATCGTAAGGACGACGCGAGATTTCTCTGAAACCAAGGCTCGTATAGAAGCGGACGGCCTGTTCGTTCTGCGTATAAACTTCGAGCGTCAGTTCCCCTTTCCTTTCCAACGCATAGGCGATCAGCTGGCGTCCGACACCCTTTCCCTGTTGTCCGGGTGCAACGAAAATGCCGCCGACGAATTTGTCGAGGAGGCTGATGAAGCCGAGCGACTTGTTCCCTTGGCAGGCAACCCAGGTCTCGGAATTGGGCAAGTACTTGTCTTCGATCAGCAGACGCTGTTCAAGCAGGCGCTGCCTGCCGATGAAAGGATGCGCGATGAGGGAGGCGTCGAGCCATATGGCTGACAGCGTTCTTGTGTCCAATGCCAAATTGAATGGCCGGATAACAACGTCATTTTGTGTCATGATATTCCTGCAGAAAAGACATACGAAGAGGGTCGGCGAACCATCGTGCCGAACGACACCGCTCAATGCGGCTCACTAGCGCTCGTGGACAAAGGGTATCCATAGTTTGACTGCTGCGATGGCGACGAAGCCGAGGTAGGATTCCTTTGTCTTGTCATAGCGGGTGGCGATGCGCCGCCAGTTCTTG
>Ga0180220_1001812_pt1 | contig 14922 bp, 14 predicted proteins | sample eDN5th37CBELigBY_FD_151335 | JGI IMG/M metagenome (GOLD analysis project Ga0180220, IMG submission 151335) | Enriched backyard soil microbial communities from Emeryville, California, USA - eDNA 5th pass 37_C BE-Lig BY (version 2) (version 2) | ecosystem: Environmental > Terrestrial > Soil >... | reverse complement strand
CGCGTGCGATCCGCGTCGACATGCTGGAGCGGCTTGCCGATTCCATCCGGCCGCTTCTCGCCTGGCGGGCGAGTGAGCCGGGGCAGACGCCGCCGCGGGGTTCGAGCGGCGACGGCGGCTTCATGGTCACGCCCGAGATGATGTCGATCCTCGGTTGCTCGTCGGCCGAGCTCGGCGCCGTGCTCACGACGCTGGGCTTCCGTTCCGAGATGCGTCCGGCGCCGAAGCCGCGGCCGGCGGCATCGCCCGTGCCGGCTGTTGCATCTGAGACCGAGAGCGCTGCGCCCGAGACGGCGGCCGGTGCCGCGACCGGCGATCCGTCGGCGCTCGCGGAGAACGAGGTCGCGGCAAGTGCGGACGCTTCGCCCGACATGGCGAGCGCCGACACGGTCGCGCTGACCGAGCCTGCAGCCGAGGTAGCCGGTGAGCTTGCCTCGGAGACCGAAGCGACCGAGGTCTCGGGCACGCCCGTCGAGGCGGCCCCGTCCATCGTCGAAGCGGAAGCTGTGGCGATTGCCGCGGCGGAGCCGGTTGCTGCCGTCGCGCCCGGCGCCGATGCTCCGACGGACGACGCAGGGGATGCACCGGTACCCGTCGCCCCGGAGGTTTCGGAGCTTCAGGCGAGCGAGATGTCCACGCCCGGCGCCGAGACCGCCGAGACCAAGGCAAAGCCCGGAGGCGAAGTGCCGATGGTCGAGGTCTGGCGTCCGCGCCGGCGGCATCGCGAGGATCACCGCCGGCCACGCCACGAAGCGCGCGGCCATGGCCAAGGGCAGCGGCGCTCCGGAGCTGGAGCAGCGTCAACGCCGCCTGCCGAGGAGGGCGCAGCTCCTGCGCAGGGCGAGCAGCGCAATGGCCAGCACGGGCACGGCGGGCGTCGCCACCACAATCGCGATCGCGACCGTCAGCGCGGCGATCAGCGCCCTGGCGGTCGTCCGGAGCAGGGTGGTGCGCGACACGCCGGTGGCGAAGGCCGCCGGGATACGCACGCCGATCGCCGGCACGACAGCAGCGGAGGCGATCGTCGGCGGCAGGAGGGTCGCGACGACCGGCGTGATGATCAGCGTCGGCGCGAGGATCGGACGCGCCTGCGCGTGAGCACCGCCGCGCCGCAACGCAAGGGTGGTCCGGATCCCGATTCGCCGTTCGCCGCGCTGAGCGCCCTCAAGCAGCAACTCGAGAAGAGCAACAAGACGCCGAGCTCATAGATGACCGACGACGCGACGATGAGCGGCTTGTCTCAGGGCGCCACGCAACGTCTCGATAAATGGCTCTGGTTCGCGCGCGTCATCAAGACGCGCACGCTCGCGGCCGGGCTCGTCACCGACGGCAAGGTGCGCGTCAACCGCGAGCGCATCGTGAAGCCGAGCCAGTCGGTCAGGGCCGGCGATGTGATCACCGTGACGGTGGGCGGCCACGTCCGCATTCTGGAGGTCGTCGCCGCGGGTAATCGCAGGGGGCCACCGGTCGAGGCGCAATCGCTCTATCGCGATCTCACGCCGCCAAGAGCGGCAGCGACGGGTGATAGCGACAACGACGGCACGGAGCCGGTCTCCGGGCAGCGGGACCTGGGAAGCGGCCGGCCCACCAAGCGCGACCGCCGCGCCCTCGATCGTCTGCGTGAGACGGACACATAGCGCGCCGGGCAATGGCTGGTCGGTCGGCGGGAGCGGGCTTCATCGGGATTGCGACAAACTGACGGGAAAGCGCACGCACCACTTTTCTCACGCGCGGCGGCGTGCAATCAGAGGCAGCCAATCACGCACGGCATCGCCCCGGTAGGTCTGCAAGGCCGGACCGATGCGACGACTGTCAGGGTCCGGGATAAGGAAAGATGACTTACGTCGTCACTGATCTTTGCATCAAGTGCAAGTACACGGACTGTGTCGAGGTGTGCCCGGTCGACTGCTTCTACGAGGGGCAGAACATGCTCGTGATTCACCCTGACGAGTGCATCGACTGCGGCGTGTGCGAACCCGAATGCCCGGCCGAGGCCATCAAGCCCGACACGGAGCCGGGCCTTGAGCGATGGCTCGAAATTAACCGTGAGTACGCTGACATTTGGCCGAACCTCACGGCGAAGAAGCCTGCGCCGCCGGATGCGGACGAGTTCCGCGACGAAAAAGGCAAATTCGAGAAGTACTTCTCGCCGGAGCCCGGTGAGGGCGACTAGCTTGAACGTCGATTAAACCTGGGCCGTTCACCAAGATCGGCTACAATCGCACCGACATCTTACGCCGCGAGTTAAGCTCGTTCGGCGACTTCTGTGCATGAACTTGCGCGCGACGTCTTCAATCGCGATAAAAATTCTGTTATAGTGCCTTGGTTGATGAGTGGCGCCGCGCTTTTCGGCAGCCATCATTCGCTCGCACGCAGGACACAGGTGATGCGTTCCGTTCAGATTGGCGATCTAAGGAGAAGGGTCGCCGACGGGGTGACAACGTACACTGGCGCGGCAGCACGGAATCATCAAGCACATCCAGTGATCTGGATCGCGTACCTCGGGAGACCAAGGTACGTCTAGATGGGGGACAGCGCGTCGTGACCGGTGAGGTCGCTGGCGCGATCGATTGCGAGTGCCCACGTTTTGGGCCGCGCAGAATGCTGCTGCCGATCCCGGCAGCGCAAGGTAGGGCTGACGGAGCGTAGAAAGCAATGACGAAGAAGACCAAGCTGCCGCCGAAAACTGCTGCTGCGAAAGCCGTGTCTTTGAAGTCGAAGTCTACCAAGGCGCCCACCAAGTCACCGCCTGCGGCCGCTTCGAAAGCCGGAGCGGGCAAGGCTGCGCCAGCCAAGGCCGCACCGGCGAAGACGTCGATGGCAAAGGCGAGCAGCAAGCCTGCCGCGCCGGCGAAGCCTGCGGCGAAGGCCGCAAAGCCCGCGCCGGCCAAGGCGGCTCCGCCCGCGCCGCAAGCAACGCAGCAGCGCGCCATGCCTGCCCAGGGTGCGAAGCAGGCAGAGCGCCTGACCGCAGCGGTTCCCGTGAAGCCGGCAGCCAAGCCTGCGGCGCCGTCGGCGCCTGCCGCTGCAGCCGATCCGAAGAAGCCCATCACGTCCCGCCATGGTTTCAAGACCAACGAGCTGATCGTGTATCCGGCGCACGGCGTCGGCCGCATCATCGGCATCGAGGAGCAGGAGATCGCCGGCATCTCGCTCGAGCTGTTCGTCATCGAGTTCGACAAGGACAAGATGACCCTGCGCGTCCCCACCTCGAAGCTCGCCAGCGTCGGCATGCGCAAGCTCGCCGAGGACGGCGTGATGAAGAAGGCGATGGACACGCTGAAGGGCAAGGCACGCATCAAGCGCACCATGTGGAGCCGTCGCGCCCAGGAGTACGAGGCGAAGATCAACTCGGGCGACCTCGTCTCCATCGCCGAGGTGGTTCGCGACCTCTATCGCAGCGACGCACAGCCGGAGCAGTCGTACTCCGAGCGCCAGCTCTACGAGGCCGCTCTTGACCGCATGTCGCGCGAGCTTGCCGCCGTCGATCAGTCGGACGAGCGCGGCGCCATGCAGCGGATCACCGAGGTGCTCGCGAAAAGTGCCCGTGGTCGTCGCGCGGCCGAGGAGCAGCAGCCCGAGACCGCCGACGGCGAGGTCAAGGCCGCCTGACGCACCCGAAGCGCGGTTTCAGCTCCGAGTTCGGCAAAGGCGCCTCGCGATCCCGCGGGGCGCCTTTGTCACGCCGGTGCTCTCGGCCCGCGAAGCATGCGGCCGCTTCAATCCTCCAGTTCGAGCTGACCGGGCGCGATGAGTTCGATCTCCGGGCCATGTCCGTTCCGCCCTTCGATCCATCCCCTGACGAGCACGTTGCGCCCGAGGAGCGTCGTCGCCTCCGGCAGCTTGAGTTTCGCGGTCGCGCTGCGCCGCCAGACGACGTGGAATGCGCCCCACTGCGATTTGCCCTCGGCGGCGGGCTGCCTCTCGCCGCTGGCGAGCTCGAGAATGGCGAGGCCTCGCGTCATGCGGACGCGCTCGATGCGGCCTCGAACGAGCTGAAACGAATGGCGATACTTTGCGAGTTCGCTCGGCCGGTCCGCCGGGCGGGTTTGATAGGCTGCATGTGACCAGAGTCCTCGGCCGGCCTGGCGCGACTTGTGCTCACGCGCGGTTAGCGCAGCGTGACAGGGATCGGGATCTCCGGGGAGCGCATGCGCCCGCGCGTGACCTTGCTCGACGAGGCGTCCCTGCACCCACGTCTGCTGGCCGTCGGCATCGACGAAGAGGTGCGCGAGCACGCGGCCATAGCGGTCGGTGTGTGGACCGGCGAACGCCAGCGCCACGCTGCGTCCCTCGACCAGTGCGGCCAGGAACGCCTGCGCCTCCGATGCCGGTGGCCATGGCGCCGTTGTGGACGACGACGTGCCGCCGTCTCGCCTTTTGGGCGCCAGCACGCCCAGCAACCGCAGTTCCACACCATCATCGAGCCGCACGGTATCGCCACTGGGGACGGACGCGACGGCCCGCGTCGGCCCTGGCTCCAGCGCGCAGGGGAGGGGCGCCGAGCTTTGCCCGCGCGCCTCTCCAGCGCACATCGCAAGGACGCCCGCCACGACGCCGATCAACCATCCATCGCGTTTGCGCACCGAGCCTAGACCGCGATGCGCACGGCGGCGCCATCCACCGGGATATGCGCGCCGCTGATGTAGCCCGCGACCGGCGAGGCGAGAAACGCGACGAGCGCGCCGAGCTCTTCCGGCTCGCCGAAGCGCCCCATCGGGATGTTGTCGCGGATGTAGGCCTCGCGCGACGCTTCCGTCGGGTGCAGCCGCTCCAGGATCTGCACCGAGTTGATGCGCCCCGGCGCGACGCAGTTGATGGTGATGCCATGCGGTGCCAGCTCGAAGGACAGTGCCCGTGCCCATGCCACCAGCGCCGCCTTTGCCGCACCGGCCCCGTTGAGGCTCTTGCCATAGAGCGCACCCGTGATGTTGACGATACGGCCGAAGCCGTTGGCCTTCATCGGCGCCAGCAGCGGCTTGGTGATGCGCCGCGCGGAGGCGAAGTTCAGCGCCTGCGCCTCCTCCCAGAACGCCTCCGTCTCCTCGGCTTGGCCGAGCGGTCGCGAGCCGCCGGCATTGTTGACGAGGATGTCGATCCGCCCGCCCGACGCATCGAGCGCGTCAGCGACGACGGCGCGGCAGCCCTCTTCGGTGGCAACGTCGCCGATCGCGGTTGCGACGGACTGCGCCCCGAGCTCCTTCGCGCGCCGCGCGACCCGCTCCAGCGCCTCGCGGTTGCGGCCGGCGAGGACCAGTCGGGTGCCTTCCCTGGCGAGGCATTCAGTGATGCCGATCCCGATGCCGGCGCTCGCCCCCGTGACGAGTGCGGTCCGGCCGGTCAGTTTCAGGTCCATTGCGGTCTCCCGTTCGCCCTGGGGGCGGATGCAGTGAAGTGTGCCTGGCGCTTTGTAGGACTCGATCGAAAGACGAGACAACCACGGCGCAGCACTTGGCGTCGACCGCCAATCCGGCCTAAAGCGTCGGATCTTGAATGCGACCCATGGGCTGGATCGGCTTCAAAGTCGCATTTAAGATCCAAAGACGCTTTAGTGTGCGCCACGATGACCACTCTTTTCGAAGCCGCAGGCATGGGTGAGAGCGTCCGCCGGCCGCTGGCCGACCGCTTGCGTCCGGCTCGCCTGTCGGAGGTCGTCGGCCAGGACCATCTCGTCGGGCCGGACGGGACGTTGACGCGCCTTCTCGCATCGGGGCGCTTGCCGAGCCTCGTCCTCTGGGGGCCGCCAGGCACCGGCAAGACGACGATCGCCCGATTGCTCGCCAAGGAGGTCGGCCTCGAGCTGGAGCAGCTCTCCGCCATCTTCTCTGGCGTACAGGATCTAAAGAAGGCGTTCGACCGGGCACGCGCGCGACGGGAAGCCGGGAAAGGTACGCTGCTCTTCATCGACGAGATCCATCGCTTCAATCGCGCCCAGCAGGACAGTTTCCTGCCCGTCATGGAGGACGGCACGATCACGCTTGTCGGCGCGACGACGGAGAACCCGTCGTTCGAGCTGAACGCGGCGCTGTTGTCGCGCGCCGTCGTCCTCGTTCTGCACCGCCATGATCGCGCCGCCCTCGAGAAGCTGATGGCCCGCGCGGAGGCCGAGGCACAACGCCCTCTGCCGCTCGACGGCGATGCCCGCGAGGCTCTCATCGCCATGGCCGACGGCGATGGCCGCACCATCCTGAACCTCGTCGAGGAGGTCTTCGCCGCGGTGCCCGCGGACGGCGCGCCGCTGGATCGGTCGAGCCTCAGCACGCTCGTGCAGCGTCGTGTCCCCCTCTACGACAAGAGCCGCGACGGTCACTACAACCTGATCTCGGCCCTGCACAAAGCCGTCCGCGGATCGGACCCGGACGCGTCGCTCTACTGGCTCGCCCGCATGCTGGAAGGCGGCGAGGACCGCCTGTTCCTGGCGCGGCGCCTCGTCCGCATGGCCATCGAGGACATCGGCCTCGCCGATCCCCAGGCCGTACAGCACGCGCTGGCGGCGAAGGATGTCTATGACTTCCTCGGCAGCCCGGAGGGCGAGCTGGCCCTGGTCCAGGCGACGATCTATCTCGCCACCGCGCCCAAATCGAATGCCGCCTACATGGCGCACAAGGCCGCGATGCGGGCGGCGCGCGAGCATGGCAGCCTGAGTCCGCCGAAGCACATCCTCAATGCGCCGACCAAGCTGATGGCCGAGGAAGGCTACGGCAGCGGCTATGCCTACGATCACGACACGCCGGACGCATTCTCGGGTCAGGATTACTTCCCCGACGAGTTCGCCGAGCGTCCGGTCTTCTATGATCCGCCGGAGCGCGGCTTCGAGCGCGAGATCAGGAAGCGCCTCGCCTATTGGGCCGGGCTCCGCAAGCGCCTCTCCGGACAACCGTGATCAATCGGCTTTCAGCAAGAGACGCGCGACCTGTGCTGCCCGGCACAGCACCGGCGACGGGCATCCGCCATTGTCTCCTTCTCGGGTGACGGCGCAAGCCGGCCCCGAGGACAGTTTGAATATCAAGGAGACAATGAATGCTGAAGAAAATCTCGACCATGGCGGCAACCGGACTTTTGGGTACGGCCACCTTGTTCGGCAGCATGGCCGCAGTCACCAGTACGGCTGAAGCCGGCTACAGGCATAAGCACCACCACTACAAGTACTTCAAGCACAAGCACTTCAGACACCATCACCACGGCTACTACGGTTATCGCTATTACCGTCCGGTATACGCGTACGGCCACTGCAAGGTGTGGAAGTACTACGCCTATCACCGCAAGTGCGTCGTCTGGTGGTGATCGAGCCGCCGATGACGTCGCATCACACCCCGGCCGCCACCCGCGCGCCGGGGTCTTGCATTGGGAGTGATTCCTCGGCCCGGTCCGTTTAGTATTCGTCGCGCTCAGGCAACTCGGAGACCCGTACAGAGGCCGGCGGCGCCTCGGAAAGTGGAGAGGGATGGGGAGTGACGACTCGCTGGTTCACGACGTATTGAGATCGCGAAGCGTGTTCGGCCGTCTCCCCGACGAAGCCCTCCAGGGTCTGATGGCGCGCGGACGGTCCGTCCGTTTCGCCAAGGGCGCGGCGCTCTACCGGCGCGGCGACGCCGGCGATAGCATGATGGTGATCATAAGCGGCCGCGCGAAGATCTCGAACATTACCGACGACGCCCGCGAGGTCGTCCTGAACTTCCTTGGCCCCGGCGATCTCATCGGCGAGATGGCAGCCCTCGACGGCAGCCCGAGGTCTGCCGACGTCATCGCGCTGGAGGCCGTCGATGGCATCCTCTTCTATCGCCGCGACATGCTCGCGACGCTGGAGCGTCACCCCGCGGCGCTGCTCGGCATCGTCGCCGAGCTTGCGCGCAAGCTTCGCATGACCTCGGCCATGGTCGAGCACGGCGTTCTGCAGATGTCGGGTCGCGCTGCGCGCGGTCTCCTTCGCCTTGCCGAGCAGCACGGCCGCGAGTCCGGCGATGGCACCCGGCTCGATATCAAGCTCTCGCAGAGGGACCTCGGCAGCTATCTCGGCTTGTCGCGCGAGAACACGAGCCGGGAGCTGGGGCGGTTGCGGGAGGCCGGCCTCATCCGCACGGAGGGCGGCGAGATTGTGATCGTCGATCGCGAAGGCCTCGAGGACTGGGCTGTCGCCGACAACTGAGCCGGCTCATGCGTGCCCGCCACCGCGCACCGGCCGGCGTGGCGCACGAACCAGCAACGCCGCCAGCGTCGCCAGCCCGCCGAGCGTCGCGAAGATGGCGAGCGACGTGGCGTAGTTGCCCGTCATATCGCGCAGCACTCCGGAGATCAGCGGCCCCGACGCCTGTGCCGTCACCTGTATCGCCAGCGCGACGCCGCGGATCGCGCCGAAGCTGCGCCGTCCGAAATAGTCGGCCCACGCCACGGGCAGCGCCGTATGGATGCCTCCCATCGCGGCACCGAAGAGCGCCGCCGATGTCAGCGCATCGAATGAGCTCGTGACGCGCGCGATCAGGATCGAGCTCGCGCAGAGCGCCAGGCCCGAGACTGCGAGCCCGAGCTTTACCCCAATGCGCCTGAGCAGCAGCCCGAACACCAGCCCGACGACCGCCGACGTGGCCGAGAACGTCGTCACGCTGGAAACCGCCACCGCCGCGCTGACGCCGCGCTCCATCAGATGTGCCGGCTGGTGCAGGCTCGTTCCCGCCTGAACGGGATAGACGAGAAGCGTGTAGAGCGAGAGCAGCCAGAAGGCCGGAGTCGCGAGCGCCTCGGAGCGGGTGAAGGACGGCTCGCTCTCGACGGCACCGTTGGCTGCTCCCGTCGTCTCGCCGCGCGCGGGCTCCGCCGCCGCGCCGTCCGGGAGCAGGCCGAGATCCTCGGGACGCCGGGCCATGAGCGCCCAGGTCGGCAGGAACCCCACCGCGAGCACCGTCAGCCCGATCGCGATCCATCCCATCCGCCATCCGCCATGCGCCATCGCCCAGTAGCCGATGAGCGGCATCAGCGTCAGGCCGACCATCTGCGCCAGCGTCGCGATAGACAAGGCCAGCGGCCGCCGCGCGACGAACCAGTTGACCACGGCGCCGTGCGTGCCGAGATCGAACGGCCCCGCGAAGTTCATCCGCGCGATGCAGAACAGCAGGTAGAAGCCGAGCAGCGACTGCACGCCGGACAGCATCAGGATCGTTGCGCTCGTCGTCAGCACGGCCGCAAGCAGGATCGTGCGCGGCCCCTTGCGGTCGAGGAAGGATCCGACGAACGGTGAGGTCAGTGCCGCCAGCACGCCGCCGAGCGAGACGGCGCCTGAAAGCGCGGCGCGTGACCAGCCAAACTCCTGCGTCATCGGCGTGACGAACACCGAGAGCGTGCCGACCGCAGGCCCGACGCGGGCGACGGCCACGCAGCAGACGCACCCGAGCACGACCCAGCCGTAGTAGAACGGAAGGCGGCGCACCAAGCCGGCAACGAGTGAGGTCTGGGTCATGTGCCGACTGTTCGCTGAAGGGATTTGCACGAGGCGGCGCCTCCGCACTGTCGGCCGATGTTGGACGAGCGGGCCCGGCTCGGCAAGCGCCGCTGTCGGCTCTTGGTCGGCACGGCAACCGGTGCAACAATCCTTGGCAACCCGCGCCCGCGATGGATCGAGAGAGACCGCCCATGAAGTTCGCCCTGCATTTCTCCAACTCCAATTTTTCCGACGGCGCGGGTGCCAGGCGCTTGGCCCGGGCCGCCGAGGCTGCCGGCTTCGAGAGCCTCGTCGTGATCGAGCACGTCGTCTGGCCGACGCATTACGAGTCGATATACCCCTATTCGCCGACGGGCCGGTTGCCCGGCGGTCCCGAAACCCGGCTGCCGGATCCGCTGATCTGGATGGCTTTTGCGCTGGCGGCGACCGAGCGCCTCAAGTGCATGACCGGCATCCTCATCCTGCCGCAGCGCAATCCCGTGGTGCTCGCCAAGGAGCTCGCGACGCTCGACGACATGAGCGGCGGGCGACTGGAGCTCGGCATCGGCGTCGGCTGGCTCAAGGAGGAATTCAAGGCGCTGGGCGTCCCGTTCGAGAAGCGCGGCGCGCGTACCGACGAGTACATGGAGGCGATGCGCGCCCTCTGGGCGAAGGATGATGCAAGCTACGATGGCAAGTTCGTCAGCTTCAAAGGCATGAGCTGCAACCCGAAGCCCGTGAAGGGCCGCGTCCCCATCCACATCGGCGGCCACTCCGAAGCCGCTGCGCGCCGCGCCGCGAGGTATGGCGACGGCTTCTTCCCCGCGACCGGCTCGCAGGTCGACATCCGGCCCGTCATCGAGCACATGCACAAGCTGGCGGCGGAGAACGGCCGCGATCCCCGCGAGATCGAGATCACGACCGGTTGCCCCGGTGCCATTCCGGGCTCTGGCGTGGACCCGCTGCAGGCCGTGGCGGAAACCGCTGCCAAGGGCGTCGGTCGTGTCGTGCTCCCCGTCACTGCCTTCATGAGCGGCGGCCCGTCCGGAGCCACCCAGCACGCCAGGACCTTCGGCGGCCTCGACGCGTCCAATCTCGAGGAGCGCCTGATGGAATTCGGCGAGAAAGTTATCCGGCGAATTGGGTAAAACCTGCAGTCAGCGGCAGGTGCAAATCGAAAGTCGGCGCCCATCAGAGCGCCGACTCGAAACGCGCAATGTGTGTGCAGCGCCGACTACTCCGCGGCGTCGGCCTTCTGCGCCACTTCCTTCAGATGGCCGAAGCGGTCGCGGAACGGCTGCGTGTCGATCTCCTCGAGCAGGATATCGCCCGCCAGCACCTGCCGCTTCCATTCCTGGTGTGCCGGCTCTGCCGCATGGAACTCGGGCATGACCTCCTTCGCGAACAGCTCGAGGCCCTCGCAGATGTGCTCGTGTGGATTCTTCCCCGCCTGGTTCAGCATGATGATCTGGTCCACGTTCGACGTCTGGAACTTCCGGAGCTTTGCTCGGATCGTATCGGGTGACCCGACGAGCCCGGACCGGACCGATCGCTGCACCGCGTCCGGATTGGCATCCTTCCACTTCTGGAACTCGTCCCAGACATTCACCGTGCCGGCCCGCGGGCGCTCGCGATTGGGGTTGCGGCCGTAAAAGTTCAGAGCGAACTGGAAGAACGTCAGCCCTTCTGCGCGCTTCTGGGCTTCCGCGTCCGTCTTCGCGCACATGAAGTACGAGACGAGCGCTATGTTTGGATTGATCTGGTAGTCACCGAGCTTGTCGAGCCGCTTCGTGATCGCATTGTAGTAGGCGTGCACCCAGGCGTGCGCCGCGTCGGCCGAGACGAACTGGAAGCCGAGCGCGCCCATGCCGCGCCGTCCCGCATACTCGATCGTCGGAAGCTGCGAGCACGCGACCCAGAGCGGCGGATGCGGACGCTGCAGCGGCTTCGGCACGACGTTCCGATAGGGGAACTTGAAGTACGCGCCGTCGTACTCGCACGGCTCGTCCTTGAACATCGGCATCATGCAGCGCACGGCATCCTCCCAGATGTCGCGCTTGTTCTCCATGGTGACGCCGAACGGCTCGAGCTCTGTCGACGACGCGCTCTCGCCGAGCCCTAGCTCCACGCGGCCATGGCTCAGGAGGTCGAGCGTTGCCGCCTGCGCGGCGACCTTGGAAGGGTGGTTTGTCGTCAGGTGATAGATGCCGTGCGAGAGCCGGATGTTCTTCGTGCGCTGGCTGGCCGCGCCGAGGAACACGCTCGGCGCCGAGGAATGCGAATACTCCTCGAGGTAATGATGCTCCACCTCCCAGGCGTAATCGTAGCCGAGACGGTCGGCCAGCTCGACCTGATCCAGCGCCTCGTTCAGCAGCTTGTGCTCGCTGTGCCGCTCCCAAGGGCGCGGGATCTGCAGCTCGTAAAAAATACCGAATTTCATGACGTCTCCTCGGCTCGGTAGCCCTTGTCGGCCTTTGCGATCCGACAAGGTTGCCATCGAATTCGCCATGGCGAAAGAGGGCCGACCGGCCGGTCCTCCCGAGCCCCTACTCAATGCCCGGAGGACGCCGCTTGTACCATCCTGTCGCCTGCTCGTAGGCGTGGGCAACCCTGTAGACGCGCGCCTCCTGCCACGCGTGCCCTACGATCTGGATCGACAGCGGCAGCCCGTCCGGCGTGAACCCCGCAGGGATCGCGATTGCAGGCAGCCCGGTCACATTGAACGGCTGGCGCGCCTGCCGCGGGTAGACTCGTGCGCAGGCCTCCGCGTCGTCGATTGGCGGCGGCGGGTCCATGCTCGACACCGTCAGGATGGCATCGAGGCCGTCCATCGCAGCCTTGGTCTGCGCCGCGAGTCGTGCCCGCATCCGAAGCGCATCGACATAGTCCGCCGCGGAAAGTCCGGCGCCGATGGAAAGCCGCTCGCGCGCCAGGACTCCGTAGTCGCCTGGCCGCGTGGCCAGATGCTGCCGGTGGATCGAGAACGCCTCGGCCGCCAGGATGATGCGATTGCAGACCGAGTAGTCCTGGAGCGGTGCGAGGCGGATCTCCCGGACGTCGGCGCCGAGTTCCCTGAGGGTGCTCGCGGCGCCGTCCGCTGCCTTGATCTGCTCAGGATGAGCCGTCTCGTCGCCGTCGTAGAAATGCCGGACGAGCCCGACTCTGAGGCCTTTCACTCCTTTGTCCAACTCGGCCGAATAGTCGGCCACCGGCACGTCGGCGCTGCCCGGATCGAGCGGATCGTGTCCCGCGAGCACCTGCAGCAGCAGCGCATTGTCGGCGACGTCGCGCGTCATCGGCCCGACGTGATCCAGCGAGAAGGCGAGCGGAAACACGCCGCGCCGCGACACGCGTCCATAGGTCGGCTTTAGCCCGACGATGGCGCACATCGATGCGGGATTGCGTACCGAGCCGCCGGTGTCGGTCCCGAGCGCCGCCGGCATCATCCCGGTCGCGAGCGCCACGCCGGAGCCGGAGGACGATCCGCCCGGAAAGTTCCCGCCGCCCCATGGATTGACCGCCGGCGGCCACGGGAGATCGAACGACGGGCCGCCGATGGCGAACTCGTGCGTCGAGAGCTTGCCCAGCACGACGGCTCCCGCCGCCTCCAGGCGCTCGGTGACCACGGCACTCGAACTGGCGCGATGGTCCTCGTAGACCCTGGAATGGCAGGTCGTCGGATAGCCGGCGAGATCGATGATGTCCTTGAGGCCCACCGACACACCGTGGAACGGCCCCCGGTACTGCCCGGCGGAGATTTCCGCCTCTGCCGCCTTGGCCTGCGCCCTGGCCCGTTCGGGCGTGACGCGGATGAAGGCGTGCCACTTCGGATCGAGCCGCTCGATCCGCGCAAGCAGGGCTTCGGTGAACTCCACGGGCGAAAGCTTGCGCCCTGAGATCAGCTTTGCCGCGTCGGCGACGGAGAGCCACGCCAGATCGGTCATCGTTGCCCCTCCGGAACCGAGGGCAGGCGGAATACGTGCGCGCTCTCCTCTCCAGGCGAGAAGTCCTTGGGCAATCGGGCTGCCAGCGCCGCCGCGCCCTTCAATGCGGACCGCAAGGCGTCCGGGTGCTCCTCGAGAAGGCGCGTGACGCCCGCGGCCTTTGCGATTCGGGCCGCTTCATCCTGCTCCATGGCGGGTCTTCCTCTGCGTGGGTCGTTCGCGGATATTGGTGCATGCAGCTCTTGGCCAGTCCAGCCCAAGGTGCAGGCACCGGGCGCGCATTCGCAGGCAGTTTCGTTTCACCCGGCCTGACACGGGGCCGATCCCAGGCTTCGTCGCGCTGTCACATTCGATCGCTAGGCACCTCGATTTGCGTCTCTGACCCATCATCGAACCGGCGAACGCATGTCGCGCTACGCAATCTATTTCGTCCCCCAGCCTGACTCGGCGCTCTACCGCTTCGGGTCGAGCGTGCTCGGCTACGATGGCTCGACCGGAGTCGAGATCCCGCTGCCGAGCCATCCATATTTCCAGTCGGAGGCGGCGCGGGATATCTCGGCCGAGCCACGACGCTACGGCTTTCACGCGACCCTGAAAGCGCCATTCTCGCTGACGTCCGGTCAATCGGAAGCATCCCTGTTCCGTCACGCAGAGAGTGTGTTCTCCGATGTCGCCCCGGTCCGGCTCGGCCGTCTCGAGGTTGCGCAACTCGGTTCGTTCGTGGCCCTGCGTCCGATAATTGCGAACGAGGCGGTAAACGAACTGGCTGGGCATTACGTCACGGTGTTCGAGCCATTCCGTGCGCCGATATCCGACGCCGACCGTCAGCGCCGCCGCGCGGCACCACTGACCGAGCGCCAGATCGCCCACCTCGACCGCTGGGGATACCCGTACGTGTTCGAGGACTTCCGGTTCCATATGACGTTGACCGGCTCTCTTCCCGAGCGCGACCGCCAACTCGCGCTGGCGGCGCTGCGGGATCTCTATGCCGCGATCGATCAGCCCGTCCTCATCGAGTCCGTCTGCATCGCGCGCCAGGAAGAGAGGTCGGCGCGCTTCGTCGTGGCCGAGCGCTTTCCGCTTGGCGGATGCGCCCCAGCGATGTGATCAGGGCTGCTGCGGCGCTGCCGCGGCAATCGCCTTGAGCGCCGCGACGAACCTCTCCACGCCGACGTCGAGCGGGCCGCCGTTGTCGACCGTGAATGCTGCCGCGTCGTGGTCGAAGCCGTCGACCGTTCTCCGAAGCCGGCTCAGAATCTCATCGGCCCGTTCGCGGCCGCGCATGGCAAGGCGCTCTGCGCGGATCTCGATTGCGCAATCGATCAGCACCACGGGCGCGCGCACGTACCGGCTCCGGGCCTCGGCGATGATCGCGCGCGAGACGTTGACGACCACGAGCCGTCCGCTGCGCACATCGCTGTCGATGTCCGCGGGAATGCTGTAGCGAACGCCGTGCGCCAGCCACGACAGCGCGAAGGCTCCCTGCCGCTCCGCTTCGGCAAACTCGGCGACACTCATCGGAATGTGCGCCTCCGCCGCGTGAGCCGGGCGCGTGATGACGCGTCG
>Ga0180220_1001811_pt1 | contig 14933 bp, 14 predicted proteins | sample eDN5th37CBELigBY_FD_151335 | JGI IMG/M metagenome (GOLD analysis project Ga0180220, IMG submission 151335) | Enriched backyard soil microbial communities from Emeryville, California, USA - eDNA 5th pass 37_C BE-Lig BY (version 2) (version 2) | ecosystem: Environmental > Terrestrial > Soil >... | reverse complement strand
CGGCTCGCTTTACTGGGTGATCAAGGGCAATGTGCAGTGCCGCCAGCTCATCACCGAGATACGGCCCTTCACCGACGACCAGGGGATTGGGCGGTGCCGGCTCATCCTCGATCCGGTGATCGTCCGCACCGACTGGCAGCCGCGCCGGCCGTTTCAGGGCTGGCGCTATCTGAAGGCGGAAGATGCCCCCGCCGACCTCGGCAAGGGCAGGGCGGGGATGGCGGAAATGCCGCCCAAGCTGCGCCAGGAACTGGCCGAACTGGGGCTTCTTTAAGCCGGGATTCAGCGGTTCTGGAATTTCAGCCTGATGGCCGGCTGGCCGTTCGGCGCGAAGGCCTTGAGGCGTATCTGCACCACCGGCTGGGTGTTGCGCCAGGTGCGCGCGCCGTGGCTGAGAAGCAGCCCCACAAGATCCTTGGTCTTGAAACGGGAGTTGCCGGGGCGGATGTTCTTCAGTCGCGTCGCGGCCTGATAGAGGGCCTGCGTTCCGATGTCACTGGCCGGGTCCTTCTGCTGGCGAAGCGGGTTGATGAAGCCGGCAACCTGCTGTTCTCCGATCACGACTGAAACTCCTTCGACACTGAACTCTTCCGGGAGCCGTTCGCCGCGCTGCTACTGCTGCACGGCGAAGCATTCGATGCGCTGCTTCTTCAGGGCGCTGCACGCCTTGAGCGCGGCGGTCTGCGTCTCGAAGCCGCCGAAGCGGGCGCGGAAATAGGTCACGCCGCCTTTCCTGAACGGAACGGTGTAGCCCGAGGCGCTGGCGAGGATGGCGCGCGCCTGGGTGGCGGTCTTGCCGAGAGCGGCTTCCGCTTCCGATTTGCTCGGCGACGACGCCACCTGAACCACCCAGCCAGTGGGCAGGGATGCGGTGTTGACCGGGTCGATCTGCTGCGACGGTTCCGGGCCGGCATAGGCTTGGGCGAACGGAATGTCCGCAGGCTCGGCCGAGTCGGCGCCGACCGCCAGCTTGGGCGTCGGTGCCCGAGACGGAACCGGTGCCGCGCTGGCGACGATGGCTTCGACCGTGCCCGGCTTGGCGTCCGGCGTCGGGGCATCATGCTTGGGCAGCACGACCTTGGCGATCGCCTGCGAGGCGCTGTCGTTGTCCGTCCTGGCGATGAGGGCGCCGCCGCCCCGCCGCGAGGCCTTGGGCAGGTAGGCGTTGATCAGGCGCGCCATCTCGTTGTCGCGGCTGGCGCCGGACTTGCCGCCCATGACGACGGCGACGAGCTTGCGTCCGTCCACCGCCACCGAGGAGACGAGGTTGAAGCCGGAGGCGCGCGTATAGCCGGTCTTGATGCCGTCCACGCCCTTGATGCGGCCGAGCAGACGGTTGTGGCCGTTGATGCGCTGGCGCCCGTACATGAAGGAGCGCTGCGCGAAATAGTCATAAAATTGCGGGTAATGCTCGCGCAGCGCGATGCCGAGCGTGGCCATGTCCCGCGCGGTGGTGAACTGGCCCGGATTGGGCAGGCCGTGGGCGTTGCGGAACACCGTGTTGGACATGCCCAGCGAGCGCGCCTTCGCCGTCATCATCTTGGCGAAATTCGCCTCGCTGCCGCCGAGCAGTTCGGCAAGCGCGGTCGATGAATCGTTGGCGGACTTCGTGACCATCGACAGGATGGCCGTTTCGACGGTGATGGAGCCGCCCTTGCGAACACCCAGCTTGGTCGGAGGCTCCGCCGCCGCATTGGCGGAGAAGCGAACCTGCGTCGACTTGGCTATCTTGCCCTTCGAAAGCGCCTCGAAGGTCAGGTAGAGCGTCATCATCTTGGTGAGGGACGCCGGATAGCGCCGCGCATTGGCATTGGAGGAATAGAGCGTCTTGCCGGTATTGGCATCGATGACGATGGCGGCATCCTTGGCCGCCGCCTGCGATGCCGCCGTGGCTCCGACGAGAAAAGCGGCCGTTGCCGCAACGGTGGCCACTGCCCGGAAAGAACGCGCGGAAAGGGAAACGATACCGGAGAACGCCTTACGCACTGTTACTTCCTTTGGGTTTCATTGCGGTGGGGATGGCAAAGGTCCTATCCCAGCCTGATTTTTCCGAGCCTATCCACCCACCGTTACCAATCCGTTTATGGTAACCGCCGCGTTCACCAATTCCGGCACAGTCGAGGCAAATTTTATGGGTTTCTTAGCAATTGCCGGCCGACAACCTCGCGATTGACATTTTGTGCATCGCACAATATTTATACGGCATTGCACAAGTGCCGGCATCCGGTTTTGCGTCCGGCCATTTGGATCCACGAAGGAGGACAGCACATGTCCGATACCACCTACGAAGAGTTCAGCAAGTACGGCAAGGAATTTGCCGATTCGGGTCTCAAGAGCATTGCCTCCCTGTCCAAGGGCGCGCAGGCAATCGCCGTCGAGGCCAGCGAATATACCAAGAAGAGCCTCGAAGCCGGCAGCGCCACTTTCGAGAAGCTGCTTTCGGCCAAGTCGTTCGAGGACGCGCTCGGCATCCAGACCGACTACGTCAAGCAGGCCTACGAGTCCTTCGTGGCCGAGGCGACGAAGTTCGGCGACCTCTATTCGGAACTCGCCAAGGAAGCCTACAAGCCGTTCGAAGGCATCGTCGCCAAGGCCCGCTAAGGTTTCCGACATTCTTTTGCCGGCCTGTCCGGCCAGAACCCGGCTGCGTTCCCGCGCAGCCGGGTTTTTGCTTTTGGGCGCGGCTGGCGGAAACGTTATTTGGCGTTGACGCATTATTGGTCTTACGACCGTATTGTCAGGGACACAGAAGGGCTTAAAATTCGACAAGAACGACCTACATGTCGATTTGCTCAATGGGGCTGGCCCGGGGACTGGCCCTGGGGCTGGATCGAGAGGCAGGGATAAAAGTGACTGGCAGTCTGGTTGCCGTGGCAAATGCGGCGCGAATGCAGAAGGACCAAGGCGGCAATGGCGGCGGCCGCGGCACGGCCGTCATCACGCGCACCCAGACGAAGACCAAGCGTCCCAATCTTTATCGCGTGCTCATTCTCAACGACGACTACACGCCGATGGAGTTCGTCGTCCACGTTCTGGAGCGTTTCTTCCAGAAGGACCGGGAGGCGGCCACGCGTATCATGCTCCATGTGCACAACCACGGTGTGGGAGAATGTGGCGTTTACACATTCGAGGTGGCCGAGACCAAAGTATCTCAGGTCATGGATTTCGCCCGACAAAATCAGCATCCGCTGCAATGCGTGATGGAGAAGAAGTGAGGTAACATGCCAGCTTTCTCCCAAGGCTTGGAAAAGGCACTTCACCAGGCGCTGACGATCGCCAATGAGCGTCATCATGAATATGCGACCCTGGAACACCTGCTGTTGGCACTGATCGACGACGCCGAGGCGGCCGCGGTAATGCGCGCCTGCAACGTCGACCTCGATGAGTTGCGGCAGACGGTGATGAACTATATCGACACCGAACTCGACAACCTGATCACCGGCTATGACGAGGATTCGAAGCCGACCGCCGGCTTTCAGCGCGTCATCCAGCGTGCGGTGATCCATGTGCAATCGTCCGGCCGCGAGGAAGTGTCGGGCGCCAATGTGCTCGTCGCCATCTTCGCCGAGCGCGAGAGCCATGCCGCCTATTTCCTGCAGGAACAGCAGATGACCCGTTACGACGCGGTCAACTACATTTCCCACGGCATCGCCAAGCGTCCCGGCGCCTCGGAATCCCGCACCCCGCGCGGTGCCGAGGACGAGCAGCCCGGCGGCGGCCCCGGCGAGCAGCACGAGGACGGCAAGAAGAAGGCGCAGGACGCGCTCACCGCCTATTGCGTCAACCTCAATGCCAAGGCCCGTGCCGGCAAGATCGATCCGCTGATCGGCCGGGCGGCCGAGATCAACCGCACTATCCAGGTGCTGTGCCGCCGCTCCAAGAACAACCCGCTCTATGTGGGCGATCCCGGCGTCGGCAAGACGGCTATCGCCGAGGGACTGGCAAAGCGCATCGTCGAGGGCGACGTGCCGGAAGTCCTGGCCGATGCCACCATCTTCGCGCTCGACATGGGCACGCTGCTGGCCGGCACCCGCTATCGCGGCGACTTCGAGGAGCGTCTGAAGCAGGTCGTCAAGGAGCTTGAGGACTATCCGGGCGCGGTCCTGTTCATCGACGAGATCCATACCGTGATCGGTGCCGGGGCGACGTCCGGCGGGGCCATGGATGCGTCCAACCTGCTGAAGCCGGCGCTTTCCTCTGGTGCAATTCGTTGCATTGGATCAACGACTTACAAGGAATTCCGCCAGTTCTTCGAGAAGGACAGGGCACTTGTGCGCCGGTTCCAGAAGATCGATGTCAACGAACCGACGGTCGAGGACGCCATCGAGATCATGAAGGGGCTGAAGCCCTATTTCGAGGAGTTCCACAAGGTCAAGTACACCAACGACGCCATCAAGGGCGCGGTGGAACTGTCGGCCCGCTACATCAGCGACCGCAAGCTGCCGGACAAGGCGATCGACGTGATCGACGAGACCGGCGCCTCGCAGATGCTGGTGCCGGAGAACAAGCGCAAGAAGACCATCGGCATCCGGGAAATCGAGGCCACCATCGCCACCATGGCGCGCATCCCGCCCAAGACGGTGTCCGCCGATGACGAGAAGGTGCTGGCCGGTCTCGAGAACGAGTTGAAGCGCGTGGTCTATGGCCAGGACACCGCCATCACCGCGCTCAGCTCGGCCATCAAGCTGGCCCGCGCGGGCCTGCGCGAGCCCGACAAGCCGATCGGTTCCTATCTGTTCTCAGGTCCTACCGGCGTCGGCAAGACCGAGGTGGCGAAGCAGCTTGCTGCGTCGCTCGGCGTCGAATTGCTGCGCTTCGACATGTCGGAATATATGGAACGCCACACCGTTTCGCGGTTGATCGGCGCGCCTCCCGGCTATGTCGGCTTCGACCAGGGCGGCCTGCTCACCGACGGCGTCGACCAGCATCCGCACTGCGTGCTTTTGCTGGACGAGATCGAGAAGGCGCATCCGGACCTGTTCAACATCCTGTTGCAGGTGATGGATCACGGCAAGCTGACCGACCACAACGGCAAGCAGATCGACTTCCGCAACGTGATCCTTATCATGACCACGAATGCGGGCGCACAGGATCTCGCCAGGGCGGCCATCGGCTTCGGCTCGTCGAAGCGCGAAGGCGACGACATGGAGGCCATCAACCGGCTGTTCACGCCGGAGTTCCGCAACCGTCTCGATGCGATCATTCCGTTCGGCTCGCTGCCGGTGCCGGTCATCCATCAGGTGGTGCAGAAGTTCGTCATGCAGCTCGAAGCCCAGCTTTCCGAGCGTGGCGTCACCTTCGACCTGTCGGAGGAGGCGGTCGCGTGGCTGGCCGACAAGGGCTATGACGAAAAGATGGGCGCCCGTCCGCTTGGCCGCGTCATCCAGGAGCACATCAAGAAGCCGCTGGCCGAGGAAGTGCTGTTCGGCAAGCTCAAGAAGGGCGGCACGGTGCGGGTGACCGTCGAGAAGAAGGAAACCGGGGAAACCGGCCTGAAGCTGGAAACCGTGCCCGACGAAGCGAAGGTGCAGCCGAAGAAGGAGCCGGAGGAGCGGCCGAAAGCCCGCAAACCCGCCGCCAGGAAGACCGTGGCCAAGAAGGCCTCGCCTCCGAAGGCCCAGCCGAAATCCAGGGAAGGAGGCAAGCGCAGCCTGGTGCCCCAGCTACCCCGCAAGTAGCGGCACTCCATGCCCGCTTCGGGCAACCGCGGCGCGATTGGCCAGCCCGATCATCGATGAGGCCGGAACATCATGACCGATGTTCCGGCCTCATAATGTATGGGCCGGACTTGACTTGGCGGGCCTCAATGCGCGACACGCGGGGGCAGAGCGGCGCGCATTCCGACGAATGCCGGTCACCGTTTTGATTTTTTCGCATGCGCGGCTCCAGGCGATTCCGGCCTGACTGCCGCCTGTTCCAGGCGCTAACCGAGGCGGATCATGGCAATCGCATTCACCTTTCCGGGGCAGGGAAGTCAAACCGTGGGCATGGGCAAGGAATTGGCCGATGCCTATCCGGAGGCGCGCCGGGTGTTCGAGGAAGTCGACGAGGCGCTCGGCGAGAAGCTTTCCACCCTGATCTTCGAGGGGCCGGAAGAGACGCTGACCCTCACCGCCAACGCCCAGCCGGCGCTGATGGCGGTGTCGCTGGCTGCCATGCGCGCACTGGAAGCGCGGGGCTTCTCCCTGAAGGACAAGGTCGCCTATGTCGCCGGCCATTCGCTCGGCGAATACTCGGCGCTTGCTGCGGCCGGTTTCGTCTCGATTGCCGATGCGGCGCGGCTGTTGCGCATTCGCGGCAACGCCATGCAGGCGGCGGTTCCGCCGGGCGAGGGCGCCATGGCTGCCATCATCGGTCTCGAACAGGCGGACGTGGACGCCGCCTGCGCCGAAGCCGTGCAAGGTGAGGTCTGCCAGATCGCCAACGACAATGGCGGCGGTCAGCTCGTCATCTCGGGCAGCAAGGCTGCGGTCGAGCGGGCGGCGGCGCTGTGCACCGAAAAGGGCGCCAAGCGGGCGCTGATGCTGCAGGTTTCCGCACCCTTCCACAGCGCCTTGATGGCGCCGGCGGCGGACGCCATGCGCGAGGCGCTGGCTGGCGTGCAGCGCAATGCTCCGGTGGTGCCCGTGGTTTCGAACGTGTCCGTGGAGCCGGCGACCGATCCCGAGCTGATCACCAGCCGGCTGGTGGAGCAGGTGACGGGCCGCGTGCGCTGGCGCGAGACGGTCGAGTGGTTCGGCGCCAACGGCGTCACCACGCTTTATGAAATTGGCGCTGGAAAGGTGCTCTCCGGGCTTGCGCGCCGTATAAATCGCGATATCGCTGTCAGTTCCGTCGGAACGCCGGCCGATGTGGATGCGGCACTCGCCGCTCTCGGCTGATTTCGGACAAGCCGCCTTGTGGGGCGTTGAAGGAGGCAGAAATGTTTGATCTGACTGGCCGCAAGGCGCTGGTGACGGGCGCGACCGGCGGAATAGGCGAGGCCATCGCCCGTGTGCTTCATGCGAATGGCGCCATCGTCGGCCTGCACGGCACGCGCGTTGAAAAGCTCGAGACGCTGGCCGGCGAACTTGGCGAGCGGGTGAAGCTGTTTCCGGCCAACCTGTCGGATGCCGGCGAGGTCAAGGCACTCGGCCAGAAGGCGGAAGCCGAGCTCGAAGGCGTGGACATCCTCGTCAACAATGCCGGCATCACCCGCGACGGCCTGTTCGTGCGCATGAGCGACGCCGACTGGGACGACGTCATCAACGTCAACCTGTCGGCCGTGTTCCGGCTGACGCGGGAACTGACGCATCCGATGATGCGCCGCCGCCACGGCCGCATCATCAACATCAGCTCCGTCGTGGGCGTGACCGGCAATCCGGGCCAGGCGAACTACTGCGCCTCCAAGGCCGGCATCATCGGCTTCTCCAAGTCGCTGGCGCAGGAGATCGCCACCCGCAACATCACCGTCAACTGCGTGGCGCCGGGCTTCATCGAATCGGCCATGACCGACAAGCTCAACGACAAGCAGAAGGAAACCATCATGGCGGCCATTCCGGCCAGGCGCATGGGCACCGGCGACGAAGTCGCCGCCGCGGTCGCCTATCTCGCCTCGAACGAAGCCGCCTATGTGACCGGCCAGACCATTCATGTGAATGGCGGCATGGCGATGATCTAGGTCGATGATCTAGGTATAGTCGGCTTTTCGCCTTGGACGCGCGGGAATTTTCGTGTAATGCGGCCCGCAATTCCAAGGCTCTCGCCGGAAGCGGCCTGCTTTGTAGCGTTTGTTGCAGGACCATCTTTTCAACTTGATTAGCGGCATTGCGACCGCTAACGAAGACAGACCTAACCTGAAGACGAGGATGCCCAAATGAGTGACACCGCAGAGCGCGTCAAGAAGATCGTTATCGAGCATCTCGGCGTCGACGCCGACAAGGTGACCGAGCAGGCCAGCTTTATCGACGATCTGGGCGCAGACAGCCTCGACACGGTCGAGCTCGTCATGGCATTCGAGGAAGAATTCGGCGTCGAGATCCCCGATGATGCCGCCGAGACCATCCTGACCGTCGGTGACGCCGTCAAGTTCATCGACAAGGCTTCCGCCTGATCTCTTCCGGCGGACATGATTTCTGACATGCGGCGCGTTGTCGTTACGGGTCTCGGCCTGCTTTCGCCTTTCGGTATGGGTTACGAGCACGGATGGAAGGAGCTTCTGTCCGGCCGCAGCGCAGCACGCCGTGTGACCGAGTTCGAGGTGGACGATCTTGCCTGCAAGATCGCCCACGTCATTCCCCGTGGCGACGGGACGAACGGCACCTTCAACCCGGAGGCCGTGCTCGAAGCCAAGGAACTGCGCAAGATCGGCGAGTTCATCCTGTACGGGATTGCTGCCGCCGACGAAGCGATCAGGGATTCCGGGTGGGAGCCGAAGACGGAGGAGGAGCGTTGCGCCTCCGGCGTCCTCATCGGTTCGGGTATCGGCGGCATCGAGGGCATTGCCGAAAACGCCCTCACGCTCAAGGAGCGTGGCCCGCGCCGCATCAGCCCCTTCTTCATTCCCGGCCAGATCATCAATCTGGTCTCGGGCCAGGTTTCCATCCGCCACGGCCTCAAGGGTCCCAATCACGCAGTCGTGACGGCGTGCTCGACCGGCGCGCACGCCATCGGCGATGCGGCGCGGCTGATCATGTGGGGCGATGCGGACGTGATGCTGGCTGGCGGCGCCGAGGCCCCGGTGACACGGCTTTCACTGGCCGGCTTTGCCGCCTGCCGCGCGCTTTCCACCGAACGCAACGACACGCCCGAAAAGGCATCGCGGCCCTATGACCGCGACCGCGACGGCTTCGTCATGGGCGAGGGTGCCGGCGTCGTGGTTCTGGAGGAACTGGAACACGCCAAGGCCCGCGGCGCGCACATCTACGCCGAAGTGACCGGCTATGGCCTCACCGGCGATGCCTACCATATCACTGCCCCTTCCGAGGATGGCGACGGTGCTTTCCGCTGCATGACCGCGGCGTTGAAGCGCGCCAATCTCAAGCCGTCCGACATCGACTACATCAATGCCCATGGCACTTCGACCATGGCCGACACGATCGAGCTCGGCGCCGTCGAGCGCCTGGTCGGTGATGCGGCGTCGAAGATTTCGATGTCGTCGACCAAGTCGTCGATCGGCCACCTGCTTGGCGCCGCCGGCGCGGCGGAAGCGATCTTCTCCATCCTCGCCATCCGCGACAACATCGCGCCGGCGACGATCAATCTGGACAATCCCGAACGCGAGACCGCGATCGATCTCGTGCCGAACAAGCCGCGCCAGCGCCAGATCGACGTGGCGCTGTCCAATTCCTTCGGCTTCGGCGGCACCAACGCTTCGCTGATCTTCCAGCGCTTTAATGGCTGACAAGCCGTCGCGTACGGCGTCCGGTCGTGCCGGGCGCCGCGAATTTTGCCATATTCGCTCCTACTCTGCCGGAGGGGAATCGATACGACATCAGATCGGGGTGCCATGAACACCAATCCTGGGGGCAACGAGTTCGGCCAGCGCCCGGTACCGCCGGGCGGTCCCATTGTGCCGAAGACGGCAAACGAAGCACTGCGCCCGGAAAAGGGAACGCCGCCGCCGGCCAAGCGGTCGCGTCGTTCCCGCAGCCAGATCATCGTCTTCATGAATTTCATGCTCTCGCTGATCCTGCTGGTGATGGTGGGCGCGGGCCTTGCCGTCTATTTCGGCAAGAAGGCGTTCGTGGAGCCTGGCCCGTCGGCAACGGGCGAAACCTTCCTGGTCAAGCCCAGCACCGGCGTGGCGCAGATCGCGGAGCAGCTCGAGCGCCGCGGCCTGATCAGTGATTCGCGAATCTTCCGTCTTGGCGTGCGCGCCTATGACAACGACCAGGCGCTGAAGGCCGGCGAGTACGAAATCAAGCCGCATGCGTCCATGCGCGACATCATGGAATTGCTGAAGAGCGGCAAGTCGGTGACCTATGCGCTCACCATTCCCGAGGGCCTGACCGTGCATCAGGCGTTCGACCGTATTGCCGCGCACGAGGCGTTGAGCGGCGACATGCCGAAGGACCTGCCGCCCGAGGGCAGCATCGCCACCGATACGCTGCGCTTTACCCGTGGCGCCACCCGCCAGCAGATGGTCGACAAGCTGTTGGCCGACCAGAAGGCGATGGTCACCGAGATCTGGGCTCGCCGCGTTTCCGACCTGCCGCTGGCCGATGAGAACGAGTTCGTCACGCTTGCCTCCATCGTGGAGAAGGAGACTTCGCGCGGTGATGAGCGCTCGCGCATCGCCGCGGTGTTCCTGAACCGGCTGCGCAAGGGCATGCGCCTGCAATCGGACCCCACGATCATCTACGGCCTGTTCGGCGGCAAGGGAAAGCCGAGCGACCGGCCGATCTACCAGTCCGACATCGAGAAGCCGACACCTTACAACACGTACACGATCAACGGTCTGCCCCCGACGCCGATCGCCAATCCCGGTCGCGCTTCGCTTGAGGCTGTCGCCAACCCCTCCCGAACCGAGGAACTCTACTTCGTGGCGGATGGCACCGGCGGCCACGCTTTTGCGACGACGTTGAAAGAGCACAACGACAACGTCGCCCGCTATCGCGCCTGGCAGCGCAAGCAGGCGGAAGAGGCGGCCAAGGCTGCTCCCGGGCAAACCGGCACCGATGCAAGCGGTGACGCGGCCGCACCCAGCTCCACACAGTAGAACGGAAGGCCGTGCCGGTTTCCGGGCAGAACGGGTGTGCCGGGGATTTCCGATGGCGGGCCGGGGGAGGATCATATGACCCTGCAAAGCATGACGGGATTTGCCCGGGTGGCGGCCGAACACGAAGGGGCGGCCATCGCCTGGGAACTGAAATCGGTCAACGGCAAGAGCGCCGAGGTGCGGCTGCGCCTGCCGCCCGGTTTCGACCGGCTGGAACTGCCGGTACGCCAGTCGATCCAGAAGCGCTTCGCGCGCGGCAGCTTTCAGGCGACGCTGACCGTGACCCGGCCGGCCGGGACGCTGGCGCAGCCTGTGGTCAACGAAGCCTTCCTCAGGGACGTTGCCGGGCTGGCGCAGCGTCTGCAGGAGCAGTTCGGCGTGGCCCCGCCCAGTGCCGACGGCCTGCTTGCTCTTCGCGGCGTGCTGGAAATCCCGGAGGTGGTGGAAACGCCGGAAATGCGCGCCGCACTCGATTCCTCCATCCAGCAGGCGCTCGAAGCAGCGCTTGCACAACTGGAGCAGGCGCGGCTCGATGAGGGAGGAGCGCTGGGCAGCCTTCTTCTCGGCCATCTGGACAGGATCGAGGAACTGACTTTGCGGGCCGAAGCCGACCCGTCCCGCGAGGTGACGGCCATTCGGGAGCGGCTGGCGGAGCAGGTGAAGCTTTTGCTCGACGCCGGCGGGGAACTGGATGAAACACGGCTTCATCAGGAAGCCGCCTTCCTTGCCACCAAGGCCGATATCCGCGAGGAGATCGACCGGCTGAAGACCCATGTGGCCTCGGGGCGTGCCTTGCTGGCCACGGGTGGAGCGGTCGGCCGCAAGCTCGACTTTCTTGCGCAGGAATTCAATCGCGAATCGAATACCTTATGCTCTAAATCGAACGCCGCCTCGATCACCGCCATCGGGCTTGACCTGAAGGCCGTCGTCGATCAGTTCCGCGAGCAGGTTCAGAATCTGGAGTAGCAGATGCCGCCAAAAGATGTCGGTTCCCAAATCCGTCGCCGGGGTTTGATGCTGGTCCTGTCCTCGCCCTCCGGCGCGGGCAAGTCGACGATTGCGCGCAATCTGCTGGAAAGCGACAACCAGTTCGAACTCTCCGTCAGCGTCACCACGCGCCCGCGCCGGGGCAGCGAAATCGACGGCCGCCACTATCATTTCCGAAGCCGCCGCGAGTTCGAGATCCTGCGCGACAATGACGAGCTGCTGGAATGGGCCGAAGTGCACGGCAATTTCTACGCCACGCCGCGTGGTCCTGCCGAAAAAGCCATGGCCGAAGGGCGTGACATGCTGTTCGACATCGACTGGCAGGGGGCGCAGCAATTGCGCGAGAAGATGCGTGGCGACATCGTTTCGATCTTCATCCTGCCGCCGTCCATGACCGAGCTGAAGGCGCGACTGATGCGCCGTGCCGAAGATCAGGAAGCGGTGATCGAGACCCGCCTGAACAACGCCCGTGACGAGATCGAGCACTGGACGGAATATGATTTCGTCGTCGTCAATGACGACCTCGACCGTGCCTTCACCGAGGTGGTATCGATCGTCACGGCCGAACGCCTGCGCCGCGACCGCCGTCCGGGCCTGTTCGATTTCGTTTCCGGGCTGATGGACGAAGCCGTCGCCTGAGTGTCAGGGCCGCTCTCAGGTTGCGTTGGCGAGGCGGACAAACTCTTCGACGCTGAGCGTCTCGGCCCTGCGCGTCGGGTCGATGCCGACGCTTTCCAGAAGTCTCTCGCCGCCCAGTCCTTTCAGGCTCTGGCGCAGCATCTTGCGGCGCTGGCCGAAGGCCGCTTCGGTCAGCTTTCCGAGCTTTCCGACATCGGCAGGCAGGGGCTCTTCACGCGGCACCAGATGCACCACGGACGAGGTGACTTTGGGCGGCGGCGTGAAGGCCTGCGGCGGCACGTCGAAGGCGATGCGCGCCTGCGTGCGCCAGCCGGCCAGAACGCCCAGCCGGCCATAGGCCTCGCTGCCCGGCTCCGCCACGATGCGCTGCGCGACCTCGCGCTGGAACATCAGCGTCATCGACTGGTAGAAGGGCGGCCATTGCCTGACCGTGAGCCAGCGCACCAGCAATTCGGTGCCGACATTGTAAGGCAGGTTGGCGACGATCCTGACCGGCTCGCCGGTGCTGGCGAGCTGCGCGAAATCGGTCTTCAGCGCATCGCCCGGCACCACCTGCAGGCGGCCGGGATAGTGCCGGGAAATCTCGTCGAGCGCGGCCAGGCAACGCTCGTCCTTCTCGATGGCGATGACACGCTTGGCGCCATGGGCGAGCAGGGCGCGCGTCAGCCCTCCCGGCCCGGGGCCGACCTCGATGACGGTTGCATGCGTCAGGTCGCCGGCGGCGCGGGCGATCTTGCCGGTCAAGTTGAGGTCGAGCAGGAAATTCTGCCCGAGCGCCTTCTTCGCCCGCAATTCATGGCGGTCGATGACGTCGCGCAGCGGGGGCAGACCGTCGAAGCTCAAGCGGTTTCCGCCGTTCTGCCGGTGAGCGCCAGTCGGCCCGCAAGCTTGAGCGCCGCGATGAGGCTGTCCGGGCGCGCAATCCCCTTGCCCGCTATGTCGAAGGCGGTGCCATGGTCCGGTGATGTACGGATGAAGGGCAAGCCGAGCGTCACATTCACCGCGTCGTCGAAGGCGAGCGCCTTGGCGGGGATAAGGGCCTGGTCATGATACATGCACAGCGCGACATCGTAGCGGGCCCGGGCGCTGGCATGGAACATGGTGTCGGCCGGCAGCGGGCCGAAGGCGTTGATCCCTTCTGCCCGCAAGGTCGAGATGGCGGGCGCGACGATATCGCGGTCCTCGGTACCCATTGCGCCATCCTCGCCGGCATGCGGATTCAACCCTGAAATGGCGAGCCTCGGATCGGCCAATCCGAAACGGTCGCGCAGGTCCGCGGCGGTGATGCGGGCCGTCTCGACGACAAGTTCGGTGGTCAGCGCCTTCGGCACCTCGGCGAGCGCGATATGGATGGTGACAGGCACCGTCCGCAATTCCGGGCCGGCCAGCATCATGACCGGCATGACGGCTCTGCCCGCGCGCCCGGAAGCGAGATGCGCGAGATACTCGGTATGTCCGGGAAAGCTGAAGCCGGCATCGTAAAGCGGCTTCTTGGCGATGGGACAGGTCACCACTGCAGCGGCGGCGCCCGAAAAACAATCCGCCACCGCACGGTCGATGGCCTCGACAATACCGGCGGCGTTGGCCTTGTCGGGCCGGCCGGGCGTGTCGATGAAGCGATTCTCAAGCGGAACAATGGGCAAGACATCGGAAAAGCTCGCCACGGCCTGTGCCGGGTTCACCTCTGCAAGGGGAATATCCTCGCCGAGCAACCGGGCGCGCGCGGTGACGAGTGCCGGATCAGCAAGCATATAAAAGGGCGGAAGGCTGGCTTCATGCCGCCGCTGCCAGGCGGCCATCGCGATTTCCGGGCCTATGCCGGACGGATCGCCGATGCTGAGGGCAAGCGGAGCGCCTTGGCTATGCATCTCAGCGCCGAACGATGTTGGCTTTCTTCTTCAGCTCTTCCATGTATTTCTTGCCGAGTTCGTCGGCATCGGCATTGGCGTTCTCTTCCTGAAGGACAAGCTGCGCCACCCGGTCGTCGGAGACCTCGCGGGCGCTGCACACGCCGATGAATTCCACGCCGCGATCCGTTTCGCGCACGCCGGTGGCGCCGCCGGCCTTGGTCTTCTTGATCTGGTCGGCCCATTCCGGGGGCAGTTGAGGCGCCAGGATACGGCCGAGGTCGCGCACGGTCACGTCAAGCAGGCCCTTGGCGAACTGATGCGTGTTGGCGCAACCGTTGAAGCGCGCGCGCAGCGCCTCCGCCTCGCGCTTGCGCTTGCCCAGCGTCGATTTGCGTTCGGCCGGGGGAATGACGAAGATCACCTGCTGGAGCATGTATTCTGTGGCGGAAGGCTTGCTGCCGCCCTTCTTCAGCATGTTGCGCACCGCTTCCTGCTGGCTGGAGAGGCCGGTGCTCGACTGTTCGGCCCGGTAGCGCGCCCCGATCGCCTGGTTCCACGCCATTTGCGAGCGGATGAAATCCTTGAAATGCTGCTTGGTGACGCCGGCCTGCGCCAGGATGGAATCGAGCTGGGCGACCTGCATCTTGTTGCTGGAGGCAAAGCGCGCATAGGCGTCGTTGACCTGCTTGTCGCTGATGCGGATGCCCAGGCGCTGGGCCTCGGCAAGGCGCAGGGTCTGCTCGATCATTTCGTTGCCC
>Ga0180220_1001810_pt1 | contig 14942 bp, 12 predicted proteins | sample eDN5th37CBELigBY_FD_151335 | JGI IMG/M metagenome (GOLD analysis project Ga0180220, IMG submission 151335) | Enriched backyard soil microbial communities from Emeryville, California, USA - eDNA 5th pass 37_C BE-Lig BY (version 2) (version 2) | ecosystem: Environmental > Terrestrial > Soil >... | reverse complement strand
GAGCGCGTCGTCGTGATGAGCCCGCGTCCTGCGTCCATCGTGGAGATCATCGACGTGGATCTCCCCTATCCCCGTCATCGCGCCGACCCGAAGCTCGCAGAGCTGCGCCACCGGGCGTTGGAGCTGCTGGGTCTCGGGGCCGAGCTTTAGCACGGTGTCATGGCACAGCTACCGTACAGGATGATCCGGTATGTCCCGACCGTTCTACTTGTGATCGGGGGAACCGTGCTTTTCATCGCGCTGATTTGGTGGGCTCTGGTTTTCGGTGTCGTGCTGCAAGCCGAAGTGCTGTCGCTGCGCGAGGCCGGCATCTGCCTCTTCGACACGTCCGGCCTCTGCCAGGCCGTCGCCTCGCTGTGCACCCGCGATCACATCCTCAACGTCCGGGTCTATGAGCCGGAAGCGTTCTGGCTTGCCATTGCCCTGATCGGAGCAGGCACGGCTGCCGCTTTTGCTCGGCGGATCAACCCGAGCAGCGCCACGTGACCGTCCGCCCGAAGGTCTTGCTCAGGCTCGAACTTCTGCTAAATGCGGCTTATCAGAGGCACGCATCTATGCTAGCTGCCTCGCTTCCCGCGCTGGATGGGTGGCCGAGTGGTTGAGGAGCCAATTTTGAAAGACGCCGCGGGCCATGCAGTTCGACGGGGGACCGGCCTTGGCTAAACCTATTTTCGTAAAACGCTTACCTATTGCTCGCCGGGCCGATGGCCGCCCATTGGGAGAACGGGGGATGTTCTCTTGCGTACTTGCTTCCTCTTAAGTTCGCGCCAGGGCTCTTCATTATTCCGTCTGACTTCGAGAGCCAGTACGCCTTCGCTCTCAACCAGAACCTCCAGCCTTGGCAAAGATACACCAGACGGCCCTTCTCCACTCACATTCATTTCAGCTTTCATATTGAGCGGCGGATTGTCGGCGTAAGTCAGCCTAAATAATAGCGTATGATGCCCTGGCTTTTCTGCTTCTATCTCTGCCCAAATAGCCAGCGGTAACCATTGGGGGAAAGAATTTACTAAGATATCCCCGCCATAAACACCGATTAAAATGTCTTTACCCGTAGTCTCCCTGCGTACATCATCACAAAAGAGTACGGCATTAAACCTCACTTCCGTCATGGCACCCGCTCTAAGAGCTCTGCAGACGATGTCGTTGCAGCCTCAGGTGTTATTTTTTTTCTAATTTTTTTATCCGATGTCGTCTCAGCCTCAGGCGTCAGCTTTCTAATTTTTGTGTCTTCGCTCTTGAGCTCGACAGCGAAGCTTACTCGCGAGTCGTCTAGGTCCGGCGCGCCCACGAGCAGCGGATGTATATAGTTTGGCGCTGGCCGCTCAGAGAACCGAACGATCCGATAGTCCATCTCTGCACCCATGGCCAGCAGTAGGTCGCTAATGGTATCCAACTCGAAGTTGCTCGGCGCCGCCAGCCAACGTGTCACTTGGGCGGGGTCTTTTCCGAGCATTTCAGCTATAGTCTTTTTTGTTATAGCGCCCTTTTCAGCTTCTTCGGCAAAGAACTCCGCAATGGCAGTGAACACACGGTTCCTCTGCCTTTGACGATAGTACGCAATCTCTCTGCGGCTAAGCTCTCTCTTTGAAGTATTTTCCATTGATCGCACCGCTCACCAGTTGGTTCACGTCGGTAGAGACCATCGGCGGATATGGATGGAACAAGCTAGACCAGACAGCGCGTGCTCTCCGCTTCACTTGCTTCCACTCACGTGACTGCCAGCCACCTAACTCCTCTCTCAGAGCATAGTTCGTCGCAACGAAGACATCTTTGTCAGCAAAGAGCCCAAGCACCCTAATTGAAGGAGCTGGTCGGACACTTCTTATCTCCCAAACGGCGTCCTCTACCGGGTAGAGCAAAAAGAGGTACTTCGGGTGGATAGGTTGCCCCTCCGCAAACACCTCTAAGTCCGCTTGGAGGAAGCCAATCCTCTCCTCCAACTCTTGGTCTTCATGGGTTGTGTTCAGAAGCGACCACACGTCTTCGGCTAGGAGCATGCATCTTCGGGCTGAGGTACCTGCAGCCAACGGCCTGAGCGCGAACAATCTCCTCTCCTGCAATCTCCATCGTATCACATCATGAATTGACATATAAGTCAAACGCATCTAGGCCGGCAATAAATGAACACAATATGATTAATCGTCCAAAAGAGACTTCGGTCAGCAACTTGTATCCAATCTTGGTCTCCGCCCCTCGACTATCGATGTATATAGAAAGGACAATCAGAGCACGGTGCAATTCCAGCCTAGGACATACATGAAAAACGCTCCGTGAGTTATCAGCCTGCGTATCGCCAAGCTTTGCACGAGTTGCACTTAACTGGTCAACTACGAGCCCTCTCGCTGGGCGCCAGACCTGCAACTCTAGATACCTGTTCGCCGGTACAATTCCGATGCTGCAAATGCGATCTCGAGTGTGCTACAAGCTCGCCCCGGCCCCCTGATCGCGGTGCTTGGGTCAACGGGTGTGAGATCCGGGGTTGGCATCGCCAAGTGCTTCCACTAAGTACCCGGGAACATTGAGCGGACGGGTGGCCGAGTGGTTGAAGGCACCGGTCTTGAAAACCGGCAGGCTCGCAAGGGTCTCGGGGGTTCGAATCCCTCCCCGTCCGCCAGTTTATACCCACTCACCCACCGATATCAGAACCCTCACAACCACAACACCTTCCGCCGCAGATCGAGGTCATCGCGAAGGTCCTTGGATGGGCCAGTGTGGATCACGCGGCCGCGCTCAAGGGCGATGGTGCGGTCGGAGAGGGCTAGGGCGAGGTCGAGATTGTGGTCGACGATGATGATCGAAACCTCGTGCCGGAGCCGGTCGAAGCTTTCGAATAGCTGCTCGACAATGGCTGGCGCCAATCCTTCGAAAGGCTCGTCCAACAGAAGCACCTTCACGTCGCCGGAAAGCGCGCGGGCGACGGCCACCATCTGCTGCTCGCCGCCGGAAAGGAGGTCTGCCGGCGTGTCGAGGCGCTCGCGAATTCGGGGGAAGTATTCGAAAACCCGCTCGAGGTCCCATCGCACGCCGTCACCCTTCTGACGGTACAGCCGCCCGAGTTCGAGGTTTTGCGCCACCGTCATGCCGGCGAAGAGCCCGCGGCCCTGCGGTACGCAGCCGATGCCGCGCTGGGCAATTTGGGCCGACGGCAGGCCAGTGATCTCCTGCCCGGCAAGACGTATCGAACCGGAAGCCGGCGGAGCGATACCTATCAGAGTCTTGAGCAGCGTCGACTTGCCTGCGCCATTGCGGCCGAGAAGCGCGACAATCTCGTGGCGATGAACATCGAATGAGACGTCTGCAAGAATGTGGCTCTTGCCGTAGAAGGTGTTGACGTTTTCTACCGAGAGCAGCGCTTCGGGCTCCGCGGCACTTTCCCTTGGCTTGGCCGCGACGTTCGTCACACCCGATCCAATATAGACCTGTTGGACCTCGGGGCTCGTGCGCGCGTCCTCGACCGAACCATCGACGAGCACCTTGCCCTCATTCATCACCGTGACGGCATCGGCGATCTGAAAAACGCGGTCGATATCGTGCTCGACGAGAAGCACCGGCACGTCGGCCGAGATGTGCTTGATGATGTCGCCGATGCGTTGCCGCTCGGCGGCTGAGAGGCCCGCGAGAGGCTCATCGAGCAGGAGAAGGCGCGGTTTGGTGGCCAGCGCCAGGCCCATGTCGAGGAGACGTTGCCCGCCATAGGAAAGGGTGCCGGCTTCGGCAAGCTCGATGCCCGCGACGCCGAGATAGCGGATGATGGCTTTCGTTTCGTCTTCGATTTCGGAGATGGAGCGGGCTGCAGTCCAGGGATCCATGCGCCGCGGGTGGCGGGCCTGAACAGCGAGGCGCAGATTTTCTTCCACGGACAGACTCGGGAAGAGATTGGTGATTTGGAACGAACGGCCAATCCCGGCTGCGGTGATGGCTTCGGGGGCAAGCCCGGCGATTGACTGGCCGCGCAGCAAAATATTTCCCTCGTCCGGCGGGAACATTCCGGAGATCAAATTGAAGGCGGTGGTCTTGCCGGCACCGTTCGGTCCGATGAGGGCGTGCAGTGAGCGATCGCGGACATCGAAATCGACGCCCTGCACCGCGCGAATGCCGCCGAAACTCTTGGCGATGCCGCGCACTTGGAGGATCGCGCCATCGTAGTGCTCTTGCGGAATCAGGAATGCCGGCAGCGGCTCGTCGGAAAGCGTCCGCCCTGCCATAGCGGCTTCCTCGACGATCCGTTTCCGAAATGGCGCGATGAGGCGTCCAGCAACGCCGACGAGACCGGTCGGCGAGAACATGACGAACCCGACGAACAAGATGCCGAAGAAGAACAGCCAATGCGGCGTCCAGATCGACAGAAACTCCCGGAACAGGATGTAGAACAGCGCGCCGAGTGCGGGGCCCAGGAAGCTGCGCATTCCGCCGATCACCACCATGGCGATCAGTTCGCCCGAGAAGGCGACGGCCAAAGGCTCGGCGGAGGCGAAGCGGTGATTGAAAACGGAAAGCACGCCGGCAACCGCGACGACGGCTGCTGAAATGACGAAGCCCAGGAGCTTGTAGCGGTTCGTCGGATAACCGATGAAGCGGGCGCGCTCCTCGTTCTCACGGATGGCGACGAGAACCGACCCCGCTGGCGATCGGTGAAAGCGCCAAAGCAGGTAGGCCACGCCGAGTCCGACGGCGGCGACGACCCAATAGTAGATGTGGTCGTTTTCGAGATCGAGCCCGAGCACCGTTGCGCGGGTGACACCGCCAAGACCGCTCTCTCCACCCGTGAACTCGGTCCAACGGAAGGCGATGGCGAAGAGCAGGGCCGTGAGTGCCAGCGTGAGCAGGGAGAAATAAACGCCGCGCCGCCGCAGGATGAGGGCGCCAAGCAGTGCCGACGCAACTGCCACGAAGAGGACTGCGAATAGGCCCGGGAGGATGACGCCCCCTGGAAACCAATGCTTCTGGCTCAAGGCTGCGGCATAGGCCGCGAGGCCGAACCAGGCGCCATGGCCGAAGGAGACGAGCCCCGTGTGCCCGATGAGCACGTTGAGGCCCATACAGGCGATCGCGAACACCACCACGTCGATGGACGACCGCAGCGGCAAACCGACGGCGTCCAGAGCGAAGGGAAGGATTGCGAGGGCAGCCGCGGCAATGAGAGGAGGCCAGCGATCGCGGAGAAAGGAATTGCGGATCATAGGCTACTCAAATCTCTGGATGCGCTCGCCAAGGAGGCCGCGCGGCCGCAGCAGGAGGACCAGGGCCATGAGAAGGTACATCGAGGCTTCACCTGCCGGCGGATAGAAGTAGATCGTCACGCCTTTCACTACGCCGACCAGCATGGCCGCGAGAATGACGCCCCAAAACGAGCCCAGGCCGCCAATCACGACGACCACGAAAGCGGCGACGAGCATTTCCGCGCCCATGGCGGGGTGAACGCCCGTGATCGGGGCAAGCATCACGCCCGCCAGCCCGGCTAGGCCAAATCCGAGCGCCGCGATAGCTGTCATGTACGGTTGCAGTGGAATGCCGAGCGCGCCCACCATGTCGGGGTTCTGCACGCCTGCGCGCACGACCCGCCCGAAAGTCGTTCGGTAGACGATGAACCAGGTTGCTGTGACCGCAGCAATGGCCACGCCGAAGATGATGAGGCGATAGCGCGGATAAAGGAAATCGCCGACCAGAATTTGGCCGCGCAATGCAGGTGGAATCGAAAACGGAATTGGCGCGGCGCCGTAGATCATCCGGAGCGATTGCTCGATGATCATTGCCAGCCCGAATGTCAGGAGCAGGCTTAGGATCGGATCTGAGCGATAAAAACGGCGGAAGAAGAGCCGTTCGACAACGATGCCGATAAGTCCCACCAGAACGGGTGACGCGACGAAGGCCCCGCCAAACCCAAGGTGTGGGGCAAGCGTGACGGCAAGGTAGGCCCCGATGGCGTAGAAGCCGCCGTGAGCCAGGTTCACGATGCCGCCGAGAGAGAAGATCAGGGACAAGCCCAGCGCAATGAGCAGGTAGTAGGCGGCGACGAGTAGCCCGTTCAGCACCTGCTCGAGAAGGAATACGATCTCCACGTTCCTATCGGCCGCTAGTCGCTCGTGCTGCTGAGCTCGAGATGGTGTTGCTGGAAGGTGATGCGCACTGATCGCAACGCATCGCCGGGACGCAAAACTTGGGCGTCCCGACGATGCGGTCGAGGGCGATCATGCGCTCATTTTGCAGGTGCCATCTTTTGCCGGAGCAAGAATTTCAAGATCATCTCCGACCGCCGGGACCGTGCCGAGCGCATCGTAGATGTCCCACTTGTCCGCCATCTTCGCCGGATCCTTGGCGCGGACGGCGTACATTTCCTGCACCATCTGATTGTCGTAGGCGCGGAAGTATCCTTCGCGGGACTTGAGCACATCGAACTTCGCGCCCTTCCGCAGATGCTCTGCGAGCTTCTGCGGGTCGGCCGACTTCAGCTCTTCGAAGGACTGCGCGACGATCTTCAGTGAGTTGTAATCACCCCAGCTCTGGTTCTCGGGCGGCTTGCCGTATTTCTTGGTAAAGCTCTCAACGAATTTTTTCGATGCAGGCGTGTCGACCAGATGGTGCCAGATGAGCGGCCAAATGCCGGAGAAGTTGCCCTCACCAGCGCCCCAGGCCACGGCCGTATCGAAGCCGAAGCCGCAAATGGGGAACTGCAGCCCGTATTCGGCATACTGCTTAATGAAGTTGGTGATCTGATTGCCGGCCAAATTGGATGCCACGACATCCGGCCGAGCTTGGCGGATCTTCAGAAGGTACGGGCTGAAATCGGTAGCGTCGGTCGGCACCAGCTCCTCGCCCACGAACTCGCCGCCGTTCTCGCTGACAAACTGCTTCGCCACCCGGAAGAGATCGTGGCCGAAAGCGTAGTCGGCCGTGAGCGAGTACCACTTCTTGCCCTGGATCATGTTCTCGGACTTAAGGTACTGCCCCACCGCGCGCACCATCATCGAGTTCGCCGCCTCGATGTGGAACATGTACGGGTTGCAGCTTTGACCGCGCAGGGCGTCGGAGTTGGCGCCTGTGTTGATGAAGACGGTCTTCGTGCGGTTCGCCACCTGACCGATCGCCAGCGCGGTTGCAGACGAGATCTCACCGATGATCATGGCGACCTTGTCGCGTTCGATCAGCCGCTCGGCCTTGGCAGAGCCCGTCTGCGGGTTGACCGAGTCCTCCATCACAAGCTCGATCTTCCGCCCGAGCACGCCCCCGGCGGCGTTGATCTCCTCGGCCGCGAGTTGAACGCCCATTTGGGCGAATTCGCCGAGCGGTCCAAGGAAACCGGTCACCGGCGTGAGATGGCCGATACGGATAGCGTCGCTCTGGGCCCGTACGATGGCGGGCATGCCAATTCCGGCGAGCGTCGCCGCGCCGGCCGCAGTCTTCAGAAGCTTCCGGCGAGTGAGATGATTGTCGTAAGCCATACGTTCTCCTCCCTGTGTCGCGGCATTGTGCGCCCCGGCTTGCCGTGATCTGAAATCATCGTGAGGCTCTTCCAAAATCGGAATTTTGTCGAGTCCCCTGGGGTGGAAAGCCCCATAAGCACCCGCGCGTCCAAGTCAGCGAGGAAGTTCGCGCCGGTCCTGCGAGCGCGCCATTTCGGCCTTCATTTTGCCGGTAATCGGTGATGTCTACACAACATCGGGGAGTGGGGAGCTAGACACCGGCAAGTAAGGCGTCGGGGGCACCCATGAGAGCGACTGCTCGGCGTTCAACCGCTGAATATCCCGATTATTACACCTATGAGGACGACGCGGATCAAACGCGCTGGGAGTTGACGCCGGGGGATAGAGTATGTCCGCCGTCCTACGGCTCCAGCCGCAAGGCGAGGCTGTTCAAGGCTTTCGTGTTCCTGTTGCTCGTCGGCTCTGGCTGGACGTTCCGCGACAAGGTCGATTGGCAGCAGCTGCCGGCCCAAGCTGCAGCTTTTCTGGGGAACTTCCACGAGCTTCTTTCTGCAGAGCCGGATGGCGTGGCGGAAGCGGCGAGCGAAACAGCCTCCGCTCAAACAGGCTCGCAATCCGAACTGGCTAATCTAGGCCCGGAGCTGGCGTCTACGAGTCGAGATCAACTCGCCGCCGAACACAGCCCTATGCGGGACGAGGCTCAGCCGACTGCCGCGCCGCGCAATGAAAGCATCGAGGAGCAGGCGGTGCCGGTGACCATAAATTCGGTTCCATCGCCTGGGGAGCCAGCAGAGGATTCCGATGCAGGGGACGGTAAGAGGGAGCAGCAGGTCGAGCCGCTGCCTCCGGCTGATCCCGACCCGGCCGATCCTTACCAAGTCCGCGCGGCAGCGGTTGGCCTTCATCCTGGGCTCTCGCGGGTCTTGCTCGAGCGCCTTACGGCGACGGACTATCGCAACGCCGGAATTGCCATCAAGCACGCATTGGCCAAGACACCCAACGGCGCAGAGTACGTCTGGCCGCGGCAGCGGAAGCCTGAGCTCGCTCTATTCAAGGTGCACTTCGTGAAGGGAGCTGCGCCGGGATGCCGGCGCTATGTCGTAACCATCGTCAAGGACGGCTGGTCGACGACGGCTCTGCCTATGGAGAACTGCGACGTCGAAGGCCCGGCCTCGGGCCAGCGCAAAGTCTCGTCTCTGCCGCGCCGCTGAAATTCTCTCAGCTAGCTGGTGTCTGGTTCAGCCCTAGGGTGCGATCAGCGATAAATCCAATTCGGGACGGCGAGGGTGATCCAGGGGAATACCGAGATCGCGATCAGAACAATTAACAGCGGAACGAGAAATGGCAGAACGCTGCGCACTGTGCGGTCGAACGAGATATTGGCGACCCGGCTCAGAATGAACAGCACCATGCCCACCGGTGGCGTGAGCAGGCCGATCATTAGGTTGAGCACCATGACGACCCCGAACTGAACGGGGTCGATGCCAGCCGCAGTCACCACCGGCATGAGTACCGGTACGAGAATGGAGATGGCAGCGATCGTCTCCATGAAGCAGCCGACCACCAGTAGCAGCACGTTGATGATCAGGAGGAGGATCAACGGGTCACGCGAGATGGACAGCAACAGGTCGGTGACGGCCTGCGTAACTTGCGTGACGGTCAGCACCCAGCCGAACAGCGAAGCCGCACCGACGATGATCAGCACCGCTGCCGTCGTCTCGATGGTGTCCATCGAGATCTTGTAGAAGTGCTTCCAGGATAATGACCGGTAAAGGACCGCGCCGAGCAGCAGAGCCCACGCACATGCGGCGATCGCTGCCTCGGTGGGCGTAAAGATGCCAAAGCTCATGCCGCCGATGATGATGACGGGCGTCATCAGCGCTGGCACGGCAGATACGAAGGTGCGGCCGAGGATTTTCCATCTGAAGGCTTGATCGCGCCCGATGCCATAACGATGCGCGTACCAGGTGGTGTAGATCATCAGGGACGCTGCCATCAGCAATCCGGGCAAAATCCCTGCCGCGAACAGCTGGCCGATCGACACATTGGCCATGACCCCGAAAATCACCATCGGCAACGATGGTGGAATGATGGGGCCAATGGTCGAGGACGCCGCGGTGATGCCGACCGCGAAATTGGTTTTGTAGCCATGGTCGCGCATGGCCTTGATCTCGATGGTGCCGAGCCCGCCGGCATCGGCGACGGCTGTGCCGGACATGCCCGCGAAAATCACCGAGCCGACCACATTGACGTGGCCAAGGCCGCCGCGAAGCCAGCCGACAGCGGCGACCGCGAAATCATAGATGCGGTTGGTGATGCCGGCCGAGTTCATCAGATTGCCAGCGAGGATGAAGAAGGGGACAGCCAGTAACGGGAAGCTGTCGACGCCGCCCGCCATCCGGTGCAACACGACGAAATCGGGGATCCTCGTGAGGAAATGCGTATAAACGAGCGAGGAGCCGGCGAGCGCTATGAAGATCGGCACGCCTAGCATGAGCAACACGAAAAAGGAGATCAGCAGCAGCCCCATGACGCGTGCCCCTAGTCGATGTTGGTGTTGCTGCCCATTGTGGCGTAAGCGGTCTGCCAGCCATCTTTGGCATTGTGCCAGAGTCGCTGCAAAGCGCGCAGCAGCATCAGCAGGCAGCCGATGGCAATGGGTCCGTAAACGAGACTCATCGGCTGATCGATGACGGTCATGCGCTGGAGATGCATGCGCTGGGTGATCGTGATCGAGAAGTAGAAAAGCAGCCCGATAAAGGCCGCCTGGATCACCTCCACCACGGCCAGGAGAATGCGCGCGCCGCGTGGCGGAAGGAAGTGAAGCATAACCTCGACTGCGATGTAGGAGCCTTTGCGGACCACGATCGCCGCGCCGATGAACGTCAGCACCATCAGCAGGTAGCGCGCGATCTCTTCCGTCCAGGCGAGACTGTCGTTCAGGATGTAGCGCGTGAAGAACTGCAGGAAGACAATGAAGGCCAGCAGCCAGAACAGGCCGAAGGCGAGCCAGTCGTCCGGGTGGTGTTCGATCCGGACTTCCTCGTCCTCCACGCGGATCAAGTGCTCCTCGGGGAGCTCTTCCTGTTGTTGCACGAGACGTCCTCCTGCCGGCTGAGCGCAAAGGCTTCAGGGGCAGGCGACATCGCTGCCGCTGGCCCCAGCCGTCATTGCTGACTATTTCAGCGCTTGGAACGCCTCGTACTGCTCTTTCGTCCAGCCAGCCCCGGCTTCCGGATCATTATGAAGGGGCTTCGCTGCCGCAATGAAAGCTGCCCGATCGACCTCGACGACAGTCTTGCCCATCTTACGGAACTCGTCGGCGAGCTTCTGCTCAGAAGCGCGGATGGCATCGGTCGCCTTGCTGGCGGCCTGCATCAGCACCTCGTTGAAGATCTTCTTTTCATCGTCCGTCAGCTGCGGCCATACGTGGCTGCCGACGATCGTCAAGAGCGACTCCGTGATGTGGCCGGTGAGCATGATGTGGCTCTGCACTTCGTAGAACTTCTTGGCCAATATCGTCGGTAGCGGATTTTCCTGACCATCGACGGTGCCCTGCTGCAGGGCAAGGTAGACCTCAGCGAAAGCGATGGGCGTCGCATTGGCCCCGACGGACTTCGTAAACATGAGGAACAGCGGAGCCGGCGGCACCCGAAGCTTCATGCCCTTCATGTCCTCGGGCTTCTTAATCTCGCGATTGGCCGTCAGCATGCGCTGGCCGTAATAGGTCAGCGCGATGACCTTGTGCCCGGTCTTGTCCTCGTAGCCCTTGGCCAACTCGCGAAAGAGCGGGGAGTCGCGATAAGCTTTCCAATGATCGAAGTCGCGGAGGATGAAGGGCGCATTCGAAATCGCGATCGGCTTGTGGATGGAGCCCGCGAACGCCACGCCAGTATAGATGATGTCGACGGTGGCGAGGCCCAGCGCCTCGTTGATCTGGTTTTCGTTGCCGAGCTGAGAGGCCGGGAAGACCTGGATCTGGTACTTGCCGTTGGTGCGCTTCTTGATCTCCTCAGCGGCCCATAACGCCTCGGTGTGATAAGGCTCGCTGACCTCATAAACGTGCGCCCACTTGAGCGTTGTTTGCGCGAACGCCGGAAGACTGGTCGCGGCGAGCGCGGCAAGCGCCAGCGAGAATCGGATAAGCCGGGTGTTCTTAATCATGCTTCCTCCCATTTGTTCGGCTCTGCGGCCGGTTTCGACTGCATTCTAATTTCGTTTCCCTTGAAAAGGGAGACGGTTCGCGTTGTTATCTGTTGTCTGTTTATCTGTTGTCTGTTGATACGATAACTTCACAATTGCGGCAAGCGTAAGCTCGCGCCCGGGCTCCCCCGCGTGGGCGGCGTCGGGTACTTTCAGCGCGGGCTTTCAGGCGCGGCGGGCGCCCGGCTCATCTCGGGTGCCACCAGCGGCCTGCAATAACGACGCCTTCGGAGACGATGCGCTTGTCACCTTCGAGGTGCTCGCCGACGACGTCGACGTAATCGAAGCGGCCTTCTTTGATCGAAAGGATTGTCGCGTCTCCGACCGAGCCGGGCTTGAGAGAGCCGAGCTCCGGCCGCTTGAGCGCCATGGCCGCGTTGACGGTGGAAGCCTTGATGACGTTCGCGAGGGGTATGCCGAGGCACAGGAACTTCGACATCGTGGTGACCTGATCGAACGCAGGGCCATTGATGCAGAGCGTGTGAACGTCGGAGGAGATGGTGTCCGGCTCGAAGCCGTTCGCCAGCATAGCGCGCGCCGTCTTGAACGCGAATGAGCCCTTGCCGTGGCCGATGTCGAAGATGACACCGCGCTTCCTCGCTTCAAGCACGACAGGCTTCACGGCACCTTGGGCATTGCACGGCGTATTCGGAAACGGTCGAAACGCATGGGTGAGGATGTCCCCTGGCCGCAGCGCCGAAACCACATCCTCATAGGACGGCGGCGGATGGTCTATGTGCGCCATCAATGGCATGCCGACCTGGTCGGCCACCTCGAGCGCCATCTTGAGGGCGTTCCAGCCCTGCGTGCCGGAGGCGTGGCGCCCCACGCGGACCTTGATGCCGACGAGCACGTCGCGGTTCCTCTCGGCCACCTCGGCGCAGGCGGCCGGCGCGAGCATCCTCACGTCTTCACTCTCGCCCACCATGACGCTGTCGGAGAACGCATAGATGCCGGCGAAAGACACGTGCAGATAAGCGAGAATGCGCACCTCGCTGCGCTCTATGACGTGCTTGCGAAAGCCCAGGAAGTTGCCTGGCCCGGCGCTGCCGGTGTCTACGGCGGTAGTGACGCCACTTTTGCGGCAGAACTCTTCGGCGTCGATGCCGAGCGATGTGCCGCCCCAGTAGACGTGCGTGTGCAGATCGATGAGGCCGGGCGTGACGATAGAGCCAGAAACGTCACGAACCTCCGCCCCAGAAGTCCTCAGCTCCGCACCGATGGCCGAGACCTTGCCGTCCTTGAACGCGACATCGGCGACGGCATCGAGATTTTGCGATGGGTCGATAACCCGGCCACCTTTCAGTACGAGATCGTGGTCCAACCTTCTCTCCCTCGGCTCACGCATCTTGCCAATCTCGATCGTCGGTCTTTCGGCGCCGGCTTGCCCCTTTGCAGACCGAAGGACCGGAACACGATCCCCAACCTGCACTCGCTCGCCGGAGAGTGAGTGCGGTCCAATCAGGTTCTATTCTGGCGGCGCAATCGCGCCCTTGCGCTCGACGATCAGGCCGTAGGCTTGTGGCTGGCGATGAACCGCGAAATTGAAAGTGGTGGATTTGTAGGATCGGGTGAGATCGAGATCGCAGCGGGCCACAGCCAACTCGTCTCCCAGCGTCGAGCACATGGCAACGGTCTCTCCGGAAGGCGCGATGATCTGGGACTGGCCGATCTGCATAACGCCTTCCTCCTCGCCCGCCTTGGCGACCCCGACGACCCAGGTCCCGTTCTGATAGGCGCCGGCTTGCATGACGAGCTGGTTGTGAAAGTTCGACAGCGCGTCGTGCTCCGGAGCCGGCGGATTGTGCACGGGAGTGTTGTAGCCGAGCAGGATCATCTCCACGCCCTGCAAACCCATGACGCGATAGGTTTCCGGCCAGCGCCGGTCGTTGCAAATGCACATTCCGAGAATTCCGCCGAAGGCGCGGACCACCGGAAATCCAAGGTTGCCCACCTCGAAATAGCGCTTCTCGAGGTGCTGGAACCTGCGCCACGGTTCGTGTTCGGCGTGTCCGGGCAAATGGATCTTCCGGTACTTGAGGACGATCTTGCCTTCCTTATCGACGAGGATCGAGGTGTTGAAACGACGTGTGCGTCCCTCCTCGGTCGCAATCTCCGCATAGCCCAGCACGAAGCCGATGCTGAGGCGGTGCGCCTCGTCAAAGAGCGGCTGGACCTCCGCGGACGGCATCTCGCGTTCGAAGAAAGCGTCGATTTCCTCCTGGCGCTCGAAGTACCAGCGCGGAAAGAAGGTGGTCAGTGCGAGTTCGGGGAAGGCGACGAGATCGCAGCCGTGCTCCTTCGCCTGCCGGAGCAGCGCGATCAGCCGCGCGACGACGGCGCTGCGAGGTTCCTTGCGCGCAATCGGGCCCAGCTGCGCGGCTCCGACGGTCAGGATGCGGCTCATCGGACTGCTCCGTCATTGGCAAGGGTCAGGAGAGTTTGCAGGAGAACGTTAGCCCCGGCCTCGATGTGGGCGGGTGCCGTCTCCTCCTCGGGATTGTGGCTGATGCCACGGATGCTCGGCACGAAGATCATCGCCGTCGGACAGATGCGAGCCAGCATCTGGGCATCGTGTCCCGCGCCCGAGGTCATCCGACGGTGCTTCAGCCCCATTGAATCAGCGCCGGCCTCGATCAGCTCGACGATCCTGTGATCGAACGCAACCGGCTCGAATCGCGCGAGAATGCGCTGGGTAATGCGGACGTTTTCGCGCGCGGCGATCATTTCGAGAAAGTGTTCGAGCTTCCGTTCCGCCTCCTGCAGGCGGCTCTCCACCGGGTTTCTGAGGTCGACCGTGAGCACAGCCCGCCCGGGAACGACGTTGATGAGGTTCGGCGAAAGCTCGATGCGACCAACAGTGGCGACTTGGCCGCCTCCGATCTCGTGCGCGAGTTGGCGAAGGAAAACCGCAATCTCGGCAGCTGCGAGACCAGCATCGTGGCGCATGGCGATCGGCGTCGTGCCCGCGTGGTTCGCTTGCCCCTCGATGGTGATCTCGCGCCAGGAGATGCCTTGCAAATTCTCGACGGCGCCGATTGCAACTCCCTCAGCATCGAGAACCGGCCCTTGCTCGATGTGCAACTCGACGTACGCTGCGGGGCGGATCGCGCCGACCTCCATGGTGCCGGCATAACCGATGCGATCGAGCTCCGCACCGTAGCTCGCCCCGTCAATACCTCGCGTTGCGCGCGCATCCTCGACGGACAGACCGCCGACGTAAGCGAGCGAGCCGAGCATGTCAGGAGCAAAGCGCGCGCCTTCCTCGTTGCTGAAGGCTGCGACGACGATCGAGCGGCGCGGCCTGAGGCCAGC